>Ga0075439_10518_pt1 | contig 13179 bp, 14 predicted proteins | sample MintriSingleCell_FD_74264 | JGI IMG/M metagenome (GOLD analysis project Ga0075439, IMG submission 74264) | Marine eukaryotic communities from Monterey Bay, USA to study complex ecological interactions - Minidiscus trioculatus JGI Plate_4_G5... | ecosystem: Environmental > Aquatic > Marine >... | reverse complement strand
TCACCCTGCCATAGGATGGTTGGTTTCATTATCTCTTTCAGCTTCGCCTTGACCTGATTGCTATTACCGCATTCTCTACACAGCTGTGCAAAGTGCTTGGCAAAAGCGTCTGCTCCCTTGTATCCTCCACTCCCCCTCCATTTATCATGTCCATACTTGGCCCTTCCTGACTCAATAACTTTCCACACATCCGTGGCATGTTGTTGAGTTCTCTTTTTCAGATAGTCTTGGGTCTTACCGATGTAACTCTTCCCAGTAACTCCACAATTGAGCTCGTAGACTACCATACTCTTCCTGCAATTTCCACCATACATGCAGTCGCCATTTGGTAGTAGAGACTTGATGTTACAGTTGCATGGCCTATCGGCTAGTTCACTGTCCATAATACCTTTCATAACTTTGTTGTTTAAATCACCATTTAATTTCTCGCCGAAGTTTGTGTGTTTGGAATGAGCAATCTCCGTCCTCAACCATGATAGTTTGTACTTCTTGGTTAGACGTCTGATCCTGGCACTAATAGGTTCATCCCAGATTTGACCAGTTCTAGGCACTTTCGAGCTTCCTTGATATCCTCTTCAGGACTATCTCTTAAGAAGTATTCAACTGCATCCTCAATATGGCTAAACATAACGTTTGGATACATTGCCTCAATATCTATCGACGTAATTGTATTGCTATCCTTGGTAATACCGATTCCTTCTAATTCTGTCTTAAGATTAATGAAAGCAGGACCGTCGGTGTGTTTGTTTGTGGCGTCGTTTACTGGGATGCACACTTCTTGTCACCAACAAAAAGAAGACATTTGTGAGTAAAAAGTTACAGTATTCTAAGATGTTTTGTTATTTTAGGCGACCATTGACTAATTTAGCACTTTGAGAAGAAAGCCTATCAGAGCTGAGTAAATACACACATGTTGGACAAGATATGCTATGCTTCCATAAATTGACGAAATGTTATATACCGTAACACTTCAACAACACGCAACACTTTAATTCGCGTAGCGCTAGCCCGCCGAAGCGGCTAGTAATCCTGAAAGGGCCTAAACAAACCAAAAATAGGAGTTTATGAGAAGTTCTTGTGGTATTCAAGATAATGCCGTGAGACTCAAGGCAATTAAAAGTATGTGGGAAGAGGGAGAACATTTTAATGGTGATGAAGTCACGATCACAAGGAAGGAACATCTAATTTACATTTTTCTTGTTCCAGTCATACTGCAAAACATTTATTCCCTAGGTGAGTCAAGTAGAGTCAAGTAAAATCGGCACAATACTTATTGCTTACTATTTTCCCTTTCAATTAGCGAGGTTTATAAACATAGCACGTGCCGTTCTCACTACAGGGTGCTTCCAACGATGTCATAATCATGGAGGATACTTATTGAAGGGAGAGGAACCTTGTGTCACAATCCAGATTTGCTCTTACAACGAAGCTTCTGTAATCCAGGCTACGATTGACGCTGCTTGCAAAGTAGATTGGCCTATTGATAAACTAACCATACAAATATTGGACGACTCAACTCAGGAGGAGGCTAAGACAGTGGCCAAGGAACGGGCTGAATATTGGCAAAAGAATGGAGTCAATTGTCAATATCTGACTAGACCTGACCGAAAAGGATACAAGGCCGGAAATTTGAAGTATCATATGGAATCCATAAATGGTGACTTCGTAGCCTTCTTTGATTCGGATCATCAGTGTGTACCTCAATTTCTGTACATTACAGTTCCTCATTTTTTTGACCACGGTGGCCACAAACGAGATATTGGATTGGTGCAGGCACCATGGTAGGATGCATTTTCTTGTCACTATTGCAATTCTATTCATTTCTACAACTAATATTTGATCTTTCAATGTTCCGTACAGGGCATACTACAATACACATCAAAACACTCTCACAGAATGTGATGCTTTGACCATGGACATACATCATGTTCTGGAACAACAGGGAAGAGCGAACAGTCTTCGATGCTTTAGCTTCAATGGTTCCGGGGGTATTTGGAGGCTTGATGCGATTCACGCAGCTGGCGGCTTCAGTAGTGAGACAGTCACTGAGGATCTTGATATGTCATACACCGCATTCATAGCAGGATACAGGTTTGTGTATGTTCCTGAAATTCCTCAGCTTCTTGAGCTTCCACCGAATGTTCTAGCTTACAAACAACAAAAGAACCGTTGGAATAAGGGTTTTTTTCAAGTTTTTCGAAAGAGCATGCTTAAAATATTGACTTGCGGTCATCTCTCTCTAGTTGTGCGAATTGAAGCCTTTTTCCACATCACAAACCCTGTGACCTCCTTCCTCGGTCTTGTGATATTGTTTCTATCGCCCATCATGGTGCTTACTCAGGGAGATTTATCTTTATCTTTGTTGATATGCACTTGTCTGCCATGCATCCCTGTGAGTACACGTTTTTGCAGCACAATGTTGAGTGTTGTGAACTCACTCAAGTCTATCCCTTACAACAGTTCATGCTCGCGGGTGTGATTGCATGCTACGTTAAAGTTCCTGGCCAAAACCAACATTATTCATCCTTTAGAGATCGAACAAGAAGACTTTTCTTCATTCCCCTTACCATGTGTCTTTCTTCGGGAACATTCATTTATGATTCAGTGGCCATGTTTGAAGGATTGCTATCCAATGACTCCACGTTTCTCCGTACGCCTAAGGCTGGCAATAAAAAACCAAATTTCAACGTTTTTGATACCTCGGAAAGTGTATCTTCAATGGATTCCAACACATCAAATCAAGATCATCAGCAAAGAAGGAGAATTTTTAAAGAGATATCTTATTTTGGTGTAGGTATTTTCTTTGCCGTTTATCTTGGGATTATCCCTTTTTTAGACTTATTTATTTGGGACTGGAGTACCAAGACACTGGGTGAAAATTTGACTCCACTTGGACTCATCATACCTGCGGTCGGAGTTGCTACATACCACAGCTGTGTCTTTTATGAACTGTACGCTTCACTCAACGATTCGCCCCCCCTCAATATGGAAAGAAGAAAGAATCATCATTTCATGCGAAAAATAACATTGCTTATGGCTGCCATTAATTCTTATTCCATTTTCACTATCACATTTGCCTCTGTTGGTACTTTAAAAGAGTTGCGTCTTTCAGAACATTTAGATGACCAAAGCCACTTGTCACCCATTACAAGTCATGCACTTTTCGAGCAGATGGACTCTACAGACGATAGAAAAAAATGGCATAAATCAGAGAGGCAGAAGGATGCTCTGCCCAGCTACTGCAATTGGTAAGCCTTATTGTATTGACTTGCATGTGGATGTTTATCTAACTTTTTTGTATTTATTTAACTTTTCTTCAAGGAATACTCATTCTAGCTCAATCTGCGATGGACGAGAACATGAAGGTGATGGTTGCAATGAAAGTCGCGACTCGTGCGAGGGGTGCGGTGGAAAGTGGTGTACAAATGCGTGCGAGCCCTTTCAATGCCCTCCTCGGAACGATATTTCATTAGAAGAGGCTACTCTAAAAAATCAACAGCTGTGTAAAATCCAAGCAAGTCTTAAAAGAAGAGGATATGAGGCAAATCTGCGAGAAGAAACTAATTTTTTGGAGAGGGGGTATGCCACATACGAGTCATCAGTTTGGCGTAAACCAAAGTCTTGTCAAAAATTACTAAACGATGATTTGATCACGAACAATCACTGGTCGATGTATAAAGCAGATGCTGTGGAAGATTATGTGAAGAAACTTTTCAATGATGAGTACAATCTGGTTTTCCTTAGGAACCACAAAGTTGCCTCGACATCATTCCCAGAATATCTTGATTGTGAGTATGGAGCATGGAATGAAGTGGCTCGAGATGAGCCCAACGATGATCGCCGTATCATTGTGGCGGTGCGCGATCCATTGTCGCGCTTTGTCTCAGCAACAGGAGAAATTCTTCAACGAATAGTCAATCACTTCTGCATTGATCACTCTTGTGGCGAGATTGATCATTTTAGCAATGAAACATTTCACAAAGTCAAACATCAGACTAGTTGGTTTTCTTTATTGAACAATCCTTCATGGTCATCTTCAGATTTACTTCCTGATTTAATCCGTGCGATCGTGAATGATTTGAAGTGCAATTACGCCTCCTATGCTCTTGATCATTATACGTCACAATCTGTTTTCGTCTCCCAGAATAAAGGCACTTCTGATCCAATTGATGTTATCATCCAGATCGAGAACAGCAACAATGGGCTTGCAAAAATTAGTGCCCATACTCGTGGCGAATCCAATCATTGCTCATTGAAAGAATCTAACTCTGCACTGACGAAACCAAAAGGAATTCCTAGCAGCAAAGAAATATTCAAAGTTATTAACGAGAACGATAGTATCATTCGCGAGCTTTGTCTAATTTACATTCAAGTAAGTTATTTGTGAGTTCCTATATGATCCGAAAGACATTCTAACACATTCTCATCCCGTGTCGTTGAACAGGATTATATTTGTTTCGACTACGATCTCCCACCTCCATGTCATGATTTGCTTGATTCAGAAGAAGACGAGCACTCAATTGTATCTAACTACCAGTTGAATAGGAGCACAAATCTCACGAAAAATCTCACTAAATTGGACCAGGACCATACAATTCCTCATGCGATGGCCCAAATAGACGACATCCGTCTGCCTCGGATTCTCTTGGCGGGGGTTCAAAAATCTGGAAGTACTGCCCTTAGTGACTTCATTCATCGAGCCGGTGCTTGCCTATCTCGTCCCAGTCCAATGAACGAAAAAGAGAAGAAGGAAGTTCATTTTTTTGACAACGAACAGCTGTACAGTGAAGGGATTCGTTTCTACTCTAATCTGTTTGCGCATTGTGTTAATATGAAAGTTGCTGTGGATGCCACCCCAAACACGTTCAAGTTTCCTCATCGTGTCAAAGAAGTATATCAGCTGGCTGGCAAATCAGCACTAGAAGAACTGAAGATCATTATAGTTGTCCGAGAACCGGTGGCAAGAGAGCTGTCACTGTACAATCATCTTGCTGTAGAGTGTCGTGGAACCATTAGCGACAGCTGTTTTGCACGCCGCATTATATTCAAGCATAGTTTAAATGGCACATACCTTCGCTCATTCCATGAGTATGCAGATTTTCAATTTTCAGAAAATGCAATGGATCAAATGCCAGTTTTAAAACAATCAAGACCCACAGGTATGTATGGGGACCATTTTAAACAATGGTTTCGATACTTTGACAGAAAACAGATATTGGTGTTGTCATACGATGAGCTCAAACAGGATGAGCCATCCTTCCTTCAGCGGGTAGTCTCATTCTTGGACCTAGGTGATGGGATGAAGATCATTAAAAGTGGAACCAAACCAAAAAATACCAAGATGAGTTCATCAAAAATTGTTCTTCCTCCCTGTGATGTTCAAGACCACCTGAGCAAGGTCTTCCTTTCATCGAATGATTTTTTTTTCAAAATGATGGATGCAGGAGAAACTGGTCCTTCGATGGAGCAACGACCTTTCCCTCGATTTGAACCTTCCAGTTGTACAGCATATAAGGAGGATTCCGAGGCGATCGACCGAGCACCTCCTGTCTTTCCCAAAATTCTTTGGATGTTTTGGGAACAGGGACTCGGGCACCTCGAGTCCATTGCAAGAGATCCTAAAAGCAAGTACGCTGTAGATGTTCAATGCGTGAAGGCCATGATGAAACTAAACTCAAACTGGGATGTTCGTTTTCTGTCAGAGAAAGATGGGGAAGAGTTGGCTCCATTGTTTTCATCTCTCCTCAGAAACGAAACATTGTACCCCTTGCTACAACCGAGACTAAAATCAGATTTTTTGAGGTTGGAACTCCTGAGTCGTTTTGGTGTAGGTACCCCTTTATTTTTCCAGATTTTTGCCATTTTACTGCTTAAACTTACTAGATTTTTTATTCTATACTGTCACTAGGGTGTATACGCTGATACATCAGTTTGTCCATTTGTTGAGTTGGATACGTTCATCGAAAAATGGGTTGGTGAGAAAGATGGATTTTTTGCCATCCCATTAACTCTCCATAGTGTTCATGGTAATGACTTGCCTCAAGAAGTGGCCACATGCCACGATGGCAACAAAGTGTTTGGATCAGGAAAAGAGTTCAGAACTGCATCAAGTTACTTCATTGCATCAGCCCCTCATAACCCGCTAGTAGATGAATGGCTAGAAATATACAAGAATAATCTTTTGTCCAGTTCAAATCCAGGGAAGCCATATTTTCTTGTTCACTGCTCGATGACTCAAGCTCGTATGAAAAATGCCTTAGTTGATTCAATATGGTCTTCAACCATGAAACGGTTCAACAGACTTCAAATATGGTCAAAGGGGGGGGGTAGAAAACCATGCTCTGGTGGTGGTGGCCTGATGCATTCGCCTGCATGGTATAAAGATAATTGCGTGTTCGTGAAGAAACCACCTAAGACCTTGATGCAATATTTCCCTCTACAGCATAACGCCAATGAAATTTTTAAGCCTCTACCTATGTTGAAAGCCCGCAGCACCATTAACGGAATGTACAACAAAACCCAATATCCCCAGAACAAGGCGGAAAACATTATTCAAGGCAAAATGTCAATCAGCATAAATTCGATTGAGTGTGACTTTCATGATTTTGTCAGTCGTTTTAAACCCGAAGAGTTAGATATTACCTGTGATAACATTGAACAGTTAGAAATGGGAAATGTAACAGGAAAGGGAATGATTCGCCAGGTTCATGAAGCAACTTGGCGGGGTAGAAAAGTTGCTGTAAAAAGTACATTTGATGACAAGATTTGGTTTGACCACAAAATTATGTCTGAAGTGGCTGTTCTTTTCCAGCTACGCGAAGATGAGAATATTGCGAAGCTGATAGGTTGGTGCAATTCGACAATCATTCTCGAATATGCCCCAGATACGTTGTTAGATTTGGTGTTAAATTTGAAGGAGAAGATTTCGATTGAAAGGGCGCTTGCACTCGGGCTTGATGTAGTGAAGGGTGTTGCACATTTGCATAACGTTGCTGGTGGTCCTGTGGCTCATGGAGATATCCATTTAAAACAATTCCTTATCAATTTCGAAGGAAGAGTGCTGTTGGGTGACTTCGAAAAAATGGAATATATTGGGCCTCATCATGTAAATAATTGCTTACATAAGACGATCTGGAATTTACGATCAGGGGGGAGTGCACCCGAAAGAATGTTGGGGAACGAATTCGTGAATGAAAGTGGTGATATATACTCAGTTGCTCTTGTACTTTGGTCTTTGTTGGCGCGAGAAATGCCATATAAGGATATTTATGGTATCATAGATGATAGTGATGTCAAAGCAAGAATTATTGCAGGGGAACGCCCTCCTTTGGCTCTAATAAGTGATTACCCTCAGGCAATGAAAGATTTGATTATTGAATCATGGGATTCCAATCCTTCGAAAAGGCCCAAAGCATCTGAAATGGTGAAGCGTATGGAGGATATCATTTGGAATTACAAATCTAGCTCAGATGGTTCTAAAAAGCCTTTCAATCAATAACTTAACCCCTTGATTCATGTGCCTGCCTCCCGTGTATCACTTGGTTATCAGAGCTTGTGTGTAGAAACCACTCTCGTTGCGAACCTATCTTTGCCTTTAAGAGTCATAACTACCCATATCGATGTAGTTTCGATCACTCTCGACTGTTGTGACGATGTCACTTGCTCTACTAGCATGTCATATCATTTAAACCCCAGTTTTTGGCACCACCTACAGCACTACTTGCTAGTGATACTTGTCTTTCCTTCTCACCCGATCTTGTCTTGCATCCACACTCAGCAGCGGAGCACAAACGGAAGCGCACTTAGGTCCAGTCTCTGACTTGATTACAGTAAGCGGAAGACTCTTCCGCTTACTGCAATTTAAATCATCAAGTAGGCGTTGTTGAGATTTTAATGCTTCATCTTGGTTGTAATGAATGGGTTTTAAGGTTGAGCACCCATAAAATTGACACACTATGAAATGCTCAATTGCACACGTCGTTGCCAGGATATTAAAAAATCCATCTGTAATTGGGCCGAAACCATTTTGTAGCGAGCAGAAGAAAGAGTTAAGTGCAAGGATATCCTCACATTGTCTTCGGTGAGTATCTTCTCCTTATTACCACCGTCCTTATCCTTCCACCTTAATCCAATAATCAAACCCGGGGTACGAATATATTCTAGCAACACAGGGACTGTAGGTGCGCTTTCTCTTATTGCAATGCCAATCTGGGTATTATTGTTACCGTCAAGCAATACATTTAATATGTGTTAGTATACTTGTTTATCATTGATCAAATTCACCAACTTGCTAATAAAATCCTTATGATGATTTGTTCGAGGGCTACGCCCCAATCCTCCCTTACGGTTCTGTACTGCCAATTGTAGAATATTCGTGCAGTTGTCTGCTCGGTTTCGGATAGTTACAGAGGTGGTCATAGCGATGAGTGGGTGGATGTTCGGCGGTGCATCCGTGTCAGATGACTTGTATGATTTTGGGTAGTTGCTACTCTCGATTGGGTTGCTAATAGTGCCATCGGGGACATCGTCCACTGTAAGGTTGACGTGCCTTTTGTCATTACCAGTTTCACGGTATTTATTATTACTTGACGTCATTTTGCCAATGTAATACACCACGATAATTATTACAGAGCTCTCGTCGATACTAATAATTAACTAACTGCATTTTCTTACTATGATGATCCTTGGTTTGGGTTAAGTCCCGTCAACGTCTCATTAGGAGTAGCGTTACCAGGTGTTCATTATAATCTCCAATACATCAACAGTTGCGATCAAAGAACTGCAGGATCCACCAAATGGATCGTTGTTAATGTTAGGCAGACTAAGGGGTTTTGGCGTTTCTCCGACACGTCGTGAGATACCCCTTAGAAATACGAACATCCAATCCCTCGATATATCCAAAGGAATATACCCCGTGATGGATGTACGAGAAGCACTAACTCATGTTATAGAGTAGTCTTCATCGGTTTAATGTAGCTGTTCTATATCCACTAAAAAGAAAAATTGGGCACTAATAATATTCTAATGTACATTATTGTTGACATTGCCGATTGGCTTATTTTGTTGGTTTGGCTGTAGTATCAGGGTTGGTTTGCGGATGTGGTTCTGGTGCGATATAATATTGGTATAGAAGGCATTAGTTGTCACACTTCGAGTGGCTCTGTTCGAGATTTATTTTGGTGTTGAATTTTCCTGATATTAGGGTGAATAATTTTGGCGTTGTTAATGCCATAACCCGCTTGCCTTTTCTTCTTCAACTTTGTCATGAGATTAATGTAGTATCCAGAATTATCCCAACAAACTGTAAAGCTCATGGGACACGACTGTTTCCTTGTACATTCTTGTATGCATGGGCACATCTGAATACTTTTTTCGGTATTTCTTACTCCCCCCATTGCATACTACTGCTGAATTCTATTTTCCAATTTGATATCGGTTACTCTTGCACTAAATCTGGGATTTTTACTTGATGTAGAACTAACCATAATGTAATTCTTTAGCTAAGCAAATGTTTTATTGATGATGAAGGCAAATGGATGGGGGGCGGAGGAAACTCTTTTGGGTTGAAGTAGAGTCTACAGATTGTATTCTTTGCTCTTGAGGTAATCCACTCGTCTTTATCTTCTGCATAAGATTTATCTCTTTGGCCAAGAAATTTACATATGCCCAGTGTTGTGGGTTTCGTCAGATCTACACTTTTATGTAGTATTCCACCTCTATTAGACCAAAATGGATCATGTTGATTGAGTTCTGAGAAATGAAATGGTGTAACTTCCAAGTATAACTCTCCTCTCCATCCCTTCTTATCAATATGTTTGCCAGCACTGCATATATCTTCTCCAATATCATATCTAATTTGTTCTCTAATTGTCTTGTTAATACTTTGTGATGGTACTTTATGAACAATTGGCAGGGTTCCTTACGATTGGCATCAATTATTGTTGTAGTTTTTTTATTTTTCTTTGGGGCTCCCCTCTCATTCCAGGTAACTTGAATTCTTTGCCTTCTTCGTACTTTTTGAAAGTATCATACATTGTTGTTTTCCCCTTGACTAACTCTTTTGTAGCAGTAATTTATGAGTTCTCCTCTCTTTTTTCCCTTTGAATAACTCTTCTTGTTCATCACATTCTTATCTGCAGGAAATTCTGTGTCTGTGCTAAGATTTTGAGGATTCTTTACGCTGTCCATTTTCTCTTGTGCCTTACAATATTCATTCCTCTTATTCTCAGGTAATGTGAACAAGAACTTTACCATTAGGAACATTGCTTCAGCTTCTTCCTTGTTGGCAATATGTCAATCCTTTTTCGATCACCAACATTTGATAGACAAACATTTCTTTCCATCTGCCGCCAGCACCATAGCATGTTCTGAGTAAAAGTAGGCTTGATTTTGGTTTATCCTTTTGGCTTATTCTTCTTTGTATCATGTTCTTCATTAAATATTTCAAATTTTTAAAATTGTATCTTCCAATAATTGCACTCGGTGAACCATCTCTTCTTCTTCACCATCTGTCCTTTCGAAGATAAGATACATCATTGTTGAACAAGAAAATGGTGCACCTAGATAGCGTCCTTGTTCATTATCGTTGTTTATTATTTGTTGAATAAAAACCAGACAGGTAATAGTATTTATTGGACTAATCAGGCACACGGGAAACATTGAAACTGTCCACACTGACAACATCTCTTCGAAGACATATTAAGTCCAAAGTCTTTTTCCAAGACAAAGATTTTATACAAAGTGATCACATTGGTTGCAAACTTCTTCACACTAGCTCTTTATGTGGCCGCTTTCTATTTATTTTGATAAGATAACTTCATTTTTAGGGCAGAACCGGGATAATTTATCCCTAAAAAGTTGCCAGAGGTAAATCTCAACGAATCTAACAACTACAAAGACTCTTTCAAACCGGATACTACAATGTGGTTGTTTATTTTTTGCAAGCGTCACATTCTTTCATAACATTTGCTTGTTTTGCTGCTTCAGTACCCCTCCCCATTGAGGTAATTAGAACTCGTGGCATGTTAGAAAGCTTTGATTTGACCTGCTGTAAATATCCAAATCCATTCTTATCATCAGGTTCCAGTGTAGCCTGTTCATTCCACTCGTTCCAAGCAGTGACGAAATACAAATTCTTGGTTACCTCCCGCTTGACATTGCTGGCCATGAAGAGAAAGGAACAAGCTAAGCCTCTTCCAAATTCCTTCACAGAGCGATGTATAGGATCGGCAGTATTATCGCGAGGCCTACGGTCGAATCCTGTGAAAGAACCCCAATACTGGGCTTGCACTGTTTTCTTTAAATCTTCGAAGTCGAAAATGGATGAGATATCTGAACTAGACGAGCAGATTTGGTATCCACTTCCAAGCAATTGCGGCCAAAAGTGAAAGGCAGCGTCTATGGATGCTCGTTTTTCCAAAACCGCGGTTTGGTTGTCAATAAAGCGGAAGTTTCCAACAGTGTTAACAAAGTGAATTCCAGGCAAGCCATTTTCAATGGCCATCTTTCGCCAAAGAGCAAGCATGGGTTTTAAATGTGGCCCAATATGACCGATGCGATAGATGATGAATACAGGCTTACCGCCATTTACTTTTATATAATTTGGATGGGTGAAGAACTGGAGAAGGTATGAAAAGTGGTCCTCCCATTCTGACTTGTCTCCATATTCTTGGCTCAGCAAAGTCTCTTGTACTGCACCAATGCCCGTCCAACGTTTCGTCCAGGGCTCATTAGCCCAAGAGAGAGCGAAGGGGAGGTTGGGTTCTCCGTCCCTTAACATATTTTCCAAACTCTGAAACATAACTTTATGGTTCTCAGGTGCATGAGCACCTGAGAACCAATAATGATAATAGATAAACCCACTAATTCCCGCCTCTCTTGCCAAATCCGCCTGGCGCTTCCGTACTTTCTTATCCCGAAGATCGTAATAACCGAGCCCCCCTTTAGACAATGGCAGGGGTTTATGTATTCCAGTCATCTTTAATGGCTTCAGGATAGTCCATTCAGTGAAATTCACTCCCCAGAAACGATCGTTTTCAGGGATGGGCTGATACTGTGGGAAATACATCGCCAAAACTCGAGGCGCAGGTGGCACTTCCCCAATCCGCCTTCCTCTGACAATAATTTCAGTAGCAAACAAACGCTCCATTACGTGCTCGACGCCTCCGTTTGCAACGTAGCCCTCGGTCATGTTGGGTAAAATTGCATTGAGCGAGTTCATGAGGTCCGGGACGTTAAGTGCTGATTGGCGGGTCCAAAACATTGTTCCAGCGGCTATAAAAATTTCATCTTCGGATATTTCCGTCTGCATGGTGGGGAAGATAATTCGATGCATCGCTCGCATTGATTTTTTCATGCCTGGGTCGAATGCAGCTTGGAAGGTTTCTTCTTCAACATCATACTTGCGGATAAGGTGAGGATAGATATCATCTGTCTTCGTCTTCTGCCCAAAAGTTGTACCTTGAGGGTTGATCATATCTAACATGGAATCCCTCTGAAAGTGCCTCACAATGGAGAGCACTTGCTCGGGAGTTCCACACAACGACTCAATTGCACGCTCCCTCCACACATCATCAGCCTTTGTGTGCATCTTGAGTATGAGTTCATACACTCGCTGAGAGTCATAAATAATCTTGACCTGTTGGAGAAACTGCCCTATGTCTGCTCCTTGGTTCCTAGATTCTGCTACGTGGACAAAACCGACCGACTTGAATTTCATAAGCTCCGTTTCTATATATTGAGCAGTTAAGGCGTTGTCACTCCTCTTTGATCCAGAACGCTTAAGTCCACCATCATCAAGAAGTGATACAAAGACGTCAACGTCATTAAAATTACCAGCAGTCTAAAGTGACATGTTGGAGCGTCCACAATCTTGATCGTCTGATGTTCTTCGGTGTGTTGGGTAGGACAACTCTCTACTCTCTTACTATTTTTTCAAGACATCTTCGATCTACCCTTCAATCAACAAGTAAAATGAGTGTGGACATAAAAGAACTTTGGGCATCAGACGCTTCGTCCTCCTGTCGCCATAGGCAAAGGAAGGATTTGCCCACCACTCTGCCAATCTTCGACGATGATAAAAAAATAGGCGTCAAGGGCAATAATCCCAAACCAAAGCCCAGACTATCGATTAAGTTAATGGTGCTAACACTGTTGGTATTTCAATACTTCTACCTAAGT
>Ga0075439_12641_pt1 | contig 13188 bp, 8 predicted proteins | sample MintriSingleCell_FD_74264 | JGI IMG/M metagenome (GOLD analysis project Ga0075439, IMG submission 74264) | Marine eukaryotic communities from Monterey Bay, USA to study complex ecological interactions - Minidiscus trioculatus JGI Plate_4_G5... | ecosystem: Environmental > Aquatic > Marine >... | reverse complement strand
GACAATAGCCATCACTTGATCAAAAGTCTCATCTTCACATCTTTTTAAAAAACCCAATACTACTGATAATGCACCACTACGTTCAAATAAAACAGTGTTCGTGCCAGATATGAACCCTAATCCAGAAAGTAATTTCTTCGTGGCTTTGTTATCACCTGATCTAATTTTAGCAAGAGTTTTAGCGTTGATACCGCCGCCACAACTGTCACCACCACTTATAATACCACTATTATCACAACCACTAACAGTCACTGCATCAGTAGACTGTGCCCTCTTTGCCGCAGCCTTACGCTGCTGTCCTTTCTTCTTAGATGATCCCATAATGACGTTTTAGTTCCACAGTTTATACTTTGCAATATCAGCCCCAAGAGATGGTTGCCGTGTATTATATATACTCGGGGGTCCACTAAATAACTTACGAGTATAGCATACTTCTAATGGCAGATGATTACGTGTGTATTCAATACCGTTGTAGTGAACAGTACTTATGAAAGGACTGATGATAGGAGCACTGGTGTGCACCACAAAAAAGAATGTTTTAACTTGCCGCCGCCGCCACCGTATGTAAGCAGTGTTTCATTGATATATGCAATTTAATATGGTAGTACTTTGATTATTATTACGTTGTGTCGTTCATGCGGTAGTACTAGGTAGGCGCAGGTACAGCAATTGCTATTGTGTTGTTATGTCTATGTTGTTGCAAAGATTGCAAGAAAATTCGTTGAATGAAAATCTTGAAATCTAATAATCGACGCCGCCGTACAACACCTATTATCTAAACTATTTTCTCCACCTTCTTATTGTTCCTATATACGTGAGGTTAGATGTACGTTACACCAATTACTACAGGTACGATAGCATCACACCCCGGAGGAACCAAAGGATACCGTTTGGTGAGCCATTTTTTCCAAAGGCTTGGAGTATATTATGCTCTAGTACGTTCGGTACACCCCACAAGCTCAGATTTGATGATCTTTCCAATGGTGGACGTTTTTGCACTTCTCTTAATGCATATGATGTGCACTTTTTTAATCTTAAGCGGTAAAAACGTAGACGCGAAACGATAATAAGCAAATCGCATCTTTTATATGAGTTATGAGGTACTATTTCGGCATATGACTCATGACTTTTTCGTCATTAGCCACTCGTGGGGAAAGAAGCGCTGCATAACTACTCTGTTTTTCAACTCCCCATGGTAAAAATATGAGAAGTAAGTACATGTAATGTTTCCTTTTGATCTCATCTCTTCAAACCTACTTATTTGCTCTGGATTGTCAAATAAATCAGTGTAGCTTTCGACTTCAACCCTAGGAGGAATCACAAGTAAATCAAAATGCACAAAACAGTCGGGCAAAGGAATATCCAAAGCCTTGACTTGCTTCAAGATCATATCTGTATGGTCGAGGAATAGCTTCAGCTGTATCATACTGAGATTCGTCTCAAGTTCCTTCAACTTTACAGCAGATCTTTCATCCTCTGGTACTATCAGGGGTAAAACCCTGCCTTGAAACTGTCCAGCAGTTTCATCAGTATGTGACTTGCAACATGCTAGTTTGTGACCGTTTAGCCAGTCTTCCTTCTGACAAGCTTTTGAACAATACGACATGCGGTGGCAGCCGTTGCATTGCTTAACCTCTGTCTTGCTCATTGTTGTGTTACATCGGCAGCAGTATGAACCATTGAGATATAGTATAGACCTGACCATATCTAATAACTCCTTGCTTTTTGGCTTGTTTGTAATGTGTGTATTTTGTTCTAAACATACCAATTGGCCCTCAATAACATTCCTCTTATTGGTAATAGCCTTTGCCGTTTTCTTGTGTAGTAATACTAAGTATATACTTCTAAACACTTGTTTGATATGTTCGTACAATCCACCATCCTCCCCAAAGGACTCGTGCTTACTGAAACATTCGATGAATGCTAAGCACATCTCAATCAATCCCTCACGGATTGCAAAGGCAGAACGAGTATCGCTTATGATATCTCCCCGGAGTTGTTTCTTCTCGGGGGCACCTTGATGTATCATCTCCAAGGATAGTAATGCGACATAAATAGCAGTTTCGTGATGAGATGAATAGTTTGTCCCAAGATCTATTAACTCAATAATGAAGCCTTTGTCGACACAGTCTGCTTCAATAACCAGGCGTTGAAGAACACCAAATATACTTTTTCGTTGATCTATAAAATTACCTTCCTTAATATAGGGCGTGCCAAGTAATGTATCATCCTTTAACTGGCAAACTAGTCCAGCAACGCATGAGGTCATGCAAGCAGAATTATACTCTTTGTTTACAATGGGTGATGTGCCGATAGTCTCCAATAGCCGGATTCTACTTTCTCCTTCCATTCCACTTACTAATATATCTATCAATACCCTACTATCTAAAACAGTACCAGAAAAAGTCATACCTTCGGACTTCAATAACTTCACAATATCAGGACGATATTCCCTCCAGAAACCCATTTGAATGATAAATCTAAGTAGACCTTCATGTTGTAACAGTGCCTCGACTATTTGCATACTCTCTAACTGTTTCTCTCGAAGTTCGATAACATTTGCAACCAAATTGAAAAATTTCAAAATAGCTTCTTTCCAGTGCTTGTTACTCTTGAAGAATCTACGTTCTGTATCATTAACCATACACCTGACTAATGGACCGATATTCTTAGCAATTTGTAACTTAGAACTTGGTTCGACATGGCTTGCAGCTACAAGAACCCTAATCCATAATAAAGGAGATTTTAAATCCCCGCCTACACTATTCATAACTTCTTCATACGTCTCATCCTCACACCTATTCAAAAACTCTAACACAACTGATAATATTCCGCTATGTTCATACGAAACAAGAGACAAATTTGCCCTGCCTGATGCGTTTAACAACTTCTTCATAACTTTATTATCACCAGATCTAACTTTTGCAACAATTTTATTGATACCACCACTACTAACACCAACACCACTAATACTGCTGCTACTAACACCGCCACCACTTGCTTCTGCTGACAGTGCCTTCCTTGCCGCAGCCTTACGCTGCTTTCCCTTCTTCTTAGATGATGCTCCCATAAATTTTTTGTTGCAAAGATGGCAAAATTTCTTCGATGTTGATGGTAGTACCACAGAGTACCACTAAACTAAACAGCCTACCGACGACGCCGCCGTATAACAAGCCTATAAACTATTAACTAAACTCTACTATCTCCACCTTCTTTCTGACCATATAATCGTGAGGTTTGAGGGTTAGAAACACCACCACAATCAATAACCGACACACAACTACAACTTGCCGAGAGAAACTCACAAAACAAACGGTATCCTTTGGTATCTTCAAAATTTATTGTGTGATGTTTAGACTGTTTATATTTGGCAATTGAATAGCTCTTTCTAAACAGAGCGTATATATAGGAACAAGAAGAAGGTGGAAATAGTTTAGATAATATAGGTTGAAACACCGGCGTCGATGGACGGCTTAGAAATTACCGTTACACTGATATACCTACGCGCTTGGGCAGCTAGAGATATCGGGTATGACAATACAATAGAGCAGAGTTATATAATAAATTTCTATATACCTAATTATAAGCTTTTAAGGCGGCGGGCGTGGTAAACTGTTTATAAACAGGTACTTTTTAGGTGCACCATTTTATAGAAACATCAGCAACGAGCCCCTCTAATACGCGTTGAAGTTACTTTCAAACAATATACACGTTTAATATCATCACCATATTATCATATACGGCAACCAGTCTTCTTGGTGGCCATATACAAATACATATGCGTAAAATTTCAAAAACAAAATCAAAACATTATGGTAGTATCATCTAAGAAGAAGAAGGGAAAGCAACGTAAGGCTGCAGTATTGGCAGCAGCAGCTAATGGTAGCGGTGGCAGTAGTAGCAGTAATAAGATTGTTGCAAAAGTTAAATCGGGTGATAATAAAGTTACCAAGAAGTTGTTAACTGCAGAAGGTCAGGCCAGTTTGTCAATCATTTCATTACAATACAGTGGTATAGTTTCATCCGTACTCGACCTATTGAAACGTTGTGAGACTGATACATTTGAAGGAGTTATGTCTAGTGTAGGTGGGGATTTGAGGTCACCATTGATATGGATTAAGGTTCTAATTCGAGCGAGTTTTATTGAACCCAGTTGCTGTAGTTTACAAATTGCGGAGAATATTGGCCCATTGGTCAGGTGCATGATTAATGATACGGAGCGTAAATTCTTCAAGAGTAATAAGCTTTGGAGAGAGGGGATAGCGGTATTCGTTCAGTTAATATTGGATGTGATCAGTGTATCGATTGATGAAAACAGTGCAGACTGGAAGAATGTTGTTAATACACTCTTACGACACGAGGGATTACTTACGTCCATTGTCCAATGGGGGCATTGGAGGGAGCATCGTCCTGATATTCTAAAAGAGTTGAAGGGTGAAGATTACACGTACATTTTAAATATGTCAAGAGAACACACTGCTATACTGATAAATGATGCATGGCAAAGAAGTGAAGAAGATATTGAATGCATCGAAAGATTGGCAATTATTGGTTCAGCACCCCTGGTATCGAAACGATACGACGTTTCCAGCATGCTATCATATACTTCTGAATTAATACAACATGTACTGACTGAAGACTGGGAAAGAAGTGAGTTAAGGACTTGCTGTACCACCCTCCTAGTTCTAATTAATGAAGTAGACTGCGTGGACAAAGCAGTCATTACAAAATTGATTGGATTCGGATCTATAGCCAGTGATTATGAAATTGCCGAACACGTGGCAAAGTTATCACTTCTTATGTTGATTCAGAAGCCTCACATGAACCCATGTGATGCCCGTGTCGCCTTTGCCATCCGGTCAGGATTGATTGATATGTGTTTGGGATTCATTGGTCGATTTGGTGTTGGTAGTGTAGTGTTGTTAAACTTTGATCTCCTCGATCATATTGAACAAGTGTTCAAGCTCATTTATGAGATCTCATTACATCAGAAGACGGCAAAGGCAGTTAGAAGCAAGAGGCAACAAATTGAGGACAAACTGGTATGCTTGGAACAACATACAGACATTACTAAACCCCAAAGCAAGAGGGTATTGGGTATGCTAAGATCTGTCCTCGACATTAGTGGCAGATTCTGCTGCCAATGTAACAAATCACTTACCAAAACAGAGGTTTTGGAATGCAATGGCTGTCACCGCATGACGTATTGTTCAAGGGCATGTCAGAGAGAAGATTGGTTGAACGGCCACAATGTCACCTGCTGTAAGTCCTATATAGATGAGAAACTGGGCCAGTTTCAAGGGCGGATTCATCCGATTGTAACACCTAAAGGTTTGAGAGCTGCTTCACAGTTGGAGGAGCTCGAGATCAATACGAGAATGGTTCAGCTCAAGCTACTTCTCGACAACTCGGATACAATCTTTGCACAAGCCAAAGGTTTAGACCTTCCTTTGCATGATTGTATTGTAAAGTTTGACCTTCGTGAATGCCCTCCTTTGATTGAGACGACATGTTACACTGAATTATACGACACGCCAGATAAAGCAACGATGTTTGAAAAGAGCAGATCTAAAGAGAATATCACCATTACTTACTGCTCATATTTTTACAGTGGGGATGTAAAAGACGTACTAATTATGCAGCGGTTCTTCCCCCATGTATGGCTGATGAAACAAAGCAAATGAAACATTGACCAAATTAGTGCCATAAAGTTTATAAACCATATTGTATTCATTATCTGTTTGTGTACCATCTATCTTCTATCTTATATCCTAGACCGCTTAGAGTATGTATTTGAGTAACATCAAACTTTAAATCCATGTCTAATCCCAACCGACCATCGTGATGATAGCTTGGACACGTCGTGCCACACACAGTATTCGGATATTCCTGGTAAATACTTTGTCCTCTTCCAATTCTAATAATAACGATACTGATCATCGGCCGCAGCAGCTTTATCTCTCTGAGCACTCTTAATCTCACCCAAATATTCTTGATAGGATTGTAATGCTCTTTTGTAGTCTTCTCTTGATGCATGTCCATTAGAGTATAATTGTTGGATTATCTGCAATGAGTCGTTATTTCCATCTTTCACAGCAATCATGTAATGTTTCAGTGCTCTTTCCATATTGCCTGCCTTTTCTTCCATCTCACCTAGATTGTACCTTGCAGTTGAATCTCCTTGCATAGCTGCTAGTTCAAAGTAATGCACCGCCTTCTTCTCATCAACCTCTACTCCTTCCCCATATTCATACAAATAACCAATGGCATTATAAGCTGCAGTACTACCAAGCTCACCTGCCCGATCCCATAGTTCTAATGCCTTTTTATTATCTTTTGGATATCCATTTTCCCCTTTTCTGTAATAATTTCCACGATTGTAAATTGCAATAGGATCATTGTCCTCCACTCGCTTCTGTAATCTGTCCACCGCTTCCTTATTTGATTTAGGCAATGGAGTTCTGCAAAATGCACACTTCTTCTCACGAACTTTATTGCCTTGGTTATCATATCGAGGTGCATAATTACATCCACTGCAAATTGTCTTTCCACAACATGTCGTGTATCTCCTCCCAGAGTCCAGTGTAGGCAAGAGTTGGAAACAAATTGGACAGTCTCCATATAGTGATGGTGGTGGTTTGAACAACTCTATATCATGTAACTTAGCTGCATGTTCGACTGCAAGTCTGCAATATTCCTCGCAATCTTTCTTGTGTTTGTGTCGATGCTTCTTTTTGCACGAGGCGTTGCAATACTTCACCATCTTACACTTGTTGCATATATTCGTAACATTAGTACCTTCTTTACCACAATTAGCACATACTGATACAACTATATCTTTATCTGTCGTACTCATATTCTGTAACATATCGTTTACCTCGCATACATCATCATTTGATTTTGATGTACCGTCTTTGCAACTATCGGACGTGCTCATATTATATTTCGTAGATAATATACTCGCCGCTTGCGTTGATAACAAATACCTTTATTCTATATATACCAGAGGAGGATGCTGCACAAGTACCGTCTACAAGAGGCGCGTCAATATTAGCGTCTACGTGCACAAGAGATGTACTAATTTTGTAAAATTGTTGCTACTCATTCAATATAAATGGCAGAACCTCAAAAGTACCACTATTCGAAAGAGCGTTAAAAACTGATCTATTTGATGAACTATTGGTATACCAAACCTCTTATTGCAATAGCTATCGATATTAATACACAAGAGAGTCTCTATGGTTGGAGATAAAAAAGTTAGGGTTCAGGTACGATATCCTTTTTGAGAGTTGTGTAAAAAAAGTGTAGTTTTGAAGAGACTTTATGTAAGGCCGTAAGGCAGCGCAGGTAGACATCTTCTTTGCAAACAGTAATTAGCTGATATATTAGGTGAGAATGATTTACTTTATATCATATTTTGGGAGGTCTACACTTGAGATATAACAGAGACCGAGATGTTTTTGTTTGGTGCACACTTCTATCCGGACAAACTTCTGCCTCTGCTGGTAGAATTTGTCTACTTCGTCCCTTTCCAATTCTAATAATATCGATAATCCTCTCGTGCAGCAGCAGCTTCGTCCCTCTGTTTACTCTTAATCTCACCCAAGTATGATTGATAAGATTGTAATGCCTTTGTGTAATCTTCTTTTGTTGCATGTCCATCTGCGTATAGTTTCTTGATTTTGTTCAAAGAATCAGAATATCCACCCCTAATTGCATTCATATGATGCTTCAATGCTCTATCCCAGTTGCCTGCCCTTCCCTCGTCAGTACCTAGGTTGTACCTTGCTACTACCTCTCCCCCCATCGCTGCTAACTCATAATAATGAGTAGCCTTCTTCTTATCGACTCCCACACCTCTATTGAATTCATCATATTCATAACCAATGCAGGCATAAGATATAGCATGACCAAGCTCTCCTGCACGATGAAAGAATTCTAATGCCTTGGTATGATCTACTGGATATCCATTCTTCCCATCTCGATAAAAAACTCCTATATTGTAGATTGCGCGTGCATCACCTGCCTCAATTCGTTTCTTCAATCTATTAATTATCACCTCATCTGTCGTAGGCCATGGAGTTCTACAAAAAGGACACTTTTCATTATCAACTTTATTCCCTTGATTATCATATAGAGGTGCATTAAAACAACCACTGCATATCGTCTTTCCACAGCAAATCATGTATATACTACCCGTTCCAAGATATGGCAACCTAAGGAAACAAATTGGACAATCACTATATTGCGGCGGTGGCTGTTTGAATAATTTCTCATCATGTAACTTAGCCGCACGCTCAGCAGCAAGTCTAATATGTTCCTCGCAATCTTTCTTATGTTTTGATCGGTGCTTCTTTTTACATGTAGCGTTGCAATATTTCACCTGCTTACATTTGTTGCATGTATTGTTGATATCACTACCCTCTTTACCACAATTAGCACATACTGATATACTATCTACATTATTTGCAGTACTCATATTGTTTAGCATATCATTCATCTCACATACACCATCATAATTTGGTATCGATAATTTTGATGCACCGTCTTTGCAATAATTATCGGACGTGCTCATATTATACCAATATATTATATACTCGCTTCTTAAGTCGATGGTCAAATACCGTTATATCTATACCACAAGAAGAGGATGCACAACGCCACTCTATACCGTCAAAGATGGCGCTATTAGCATAAAAGAAGTGCACCTGTATACTCTTTTTGTTTTTGTAAAATCACTACTACTCAGTCAATATTAATGACAGAGCCTCGAAAGTACAACTATTCGAAAGAGCATTAAAAACCTTGTAAATTTCCCTATACTTTGTATACCAAGTAGCTTATTGCAATAGCTATCGATATATAAAGTCTGCCATGGTCAATTCAGAGATAAAAAAGTGATGAGGCATCCGGTATCTTTTTATGAGAGTAGAAATTTATCCGTGGTAGCTAGGAGAATCGCTATAAGAGCTTTAAAGAGATGATTAATGTATGCGCGGGTATATATATATCGTCTTACAAACTACGGTCAGATAACTTAAGTTGGAATGAACTATTTTATATCATACTTTAGAGGTGTGTGCGGCTGGCGGCGAAAGCAGACGCAAGATGTGTCATCGATCACTACTCCCTTCGATTGGTATAACAGATACTCATGCTGACCACGTGTGGCTGTAACCAATATCTGGAAAATGCGAATGTATTTGAGTAATATCAAACTTTAATCTGATCCATGTCTAATCCCAACCGTCCTTTGTGATGATAACTTGGACACGTCACTGATACCACACACAACATCGGGTAATCTCTGCTGGTGTTCACTACTTCGTTCCCTTCCCATTCTAATAATAACAATACTGATCATCGGCCGCAGCAGCTTCGTCCCTCTGTTTACTTTTAATCTCACCAAGGTAATCTTGATATAATTGTAATGCCTTTGTGTAATCATCTTTTGTTGCATGCCCATTGGAGTATAATTGTTGGATTGTCTGCAATGAGTTGTTGTGTCCACTCCTTACCGCAATCATGTAATGTTTTAAAGCTCTGTCCACATTACCGGCATTCATCTCCTTAATACCTAAATTGTACCTTGCCATTGCAGACCCTTTCATAGCTCCTAGCTCAAAGTAATGATTTGCCTTCTTTTTATCCACTTCCAAAGCTCTCCTACCAGTGTCATAGGCATAACCAATACTACAATATGCATTAGCACAACCAAGCTCGGCTGCCCGATGATATAGTTCTAATGCCTTTACATAATCTTGTGGGTACCCGTCTATCCCATCTGAATAGTAGATTCCTTGATTGTATATTGCTTTGGCATCATTAGCCTCCACTCGTATCTTTTCCCTTTTAATCATCTCCTCATTCGTTTTAGGAGCAACAGCCCTGCAAAATGCGCACTCGTTTTGCTTGATAATGTCAAGTTTATTCCCTTGATTATCATAAACAGGTGCATAAGTACATCCGCTACATATAACTTTCCCGCAACATGTCTTGTATCTCCTCCCAGAGTCCAGTGCAGGTAACTGTATAAAACAAATCGGACAATCTCCATGTTGTGATGGAGGTTGTTTGAATAGTTCTATATCGTGTAACTCGGCAGCATTCTCAGCGGCCAGTCTAACATATTCCTCACAATGCTTCTTGTGTTTGTGCCGATGTTTCTTTTTACATGCGGCGTTGCAATACTTCACTTGGTTACATTTGTTGCATGAATTCGTAACGTCACTACCTTCCTTGCCGCAATTAGCACATACCGACATACTATCTTCGTTATCAGCCGTGCTCAATTGCTGTAACATATCAGTCACATCACTCATCACACACACATCACTTTTTGATGCATCATCTTTGCAAACTTTGTTGGGAGTGCTCATATTTTATCTATAACACTAGAAGATAATATACTCGCCTCTTGATTCGATGGTCAAATACCGTTACTCTATACCACAGGAAGAGGGCTTTGCAATCACTCTACCGCTAAAAGGAGGTGTTAATTAATACTAGCGTAGTTAAAGTGCACACAAGATGTGTACTTTTTTGTAAAATCGTTGCTATTCAGTCAATATCCTTGGCAAAGCCTCAAAAGTACTACTATTAGAAAGAGCGTTAAAAGCTGATTTACTGGCCTTGCTTTTAGTATACCAAACCTCTTATTGCAATAGCTATCGTATATATAAAGTTAGTCTGCCATGTGATCAGATGATAAAAGTGATGTTTTGCTTGATTTGCTTACAAGTGGAATGTCATCACAAAAAATAAGTCGCCCGAGCGATACGCCTATGCCGTGAGATTTAGAAATATAGTAGGAGGCCGTCACTCTGCATAACAACTCGCAATTTATACACTCCAATATCATATCATTACTATCATTGATAATTAGACGATATATATAATACGCTACGTACGCTCATTATTATATAAATACATTGCAACAACTCAAAAAAGTAAGAAGAAACTGATAACGAATTTTGTGCACATCTTATGTTCTACACCTGTCTCTCTCTAACAGTTGTCAATTGTTCCTGGCATCATCAATACTCCCTTCGATCATGCATACACATACTCAGTCTACCGCCGAACACTGCTGTAACCAATCTAGTAATAATGTGAATGTATTTGAGTAATATTAAACTGTAATCTGATCCAATGTCTAATCCCAACCGACCTTCGTGATGATAACTGGACATGCCACTAGCTGATGCCACACACAACATTCGGATAATCTTATGGTGGTAGATTTCTGTCTAATTCATCTCCATCCAATTCTAATAATAACGATAATCCTCTCGTGCAGCAGCAGCTTTGTCCCTTTGTTCACTCTTGATCTCTCCCAGGTATGCTTGATAAGATTGTAATGCCTTTGTGTAATCTTCTTTTGATGCTTGTCCATTTGTGTATAACTGTTTGATATGATCCAATGAGTTCTTAAATCCACCCTCTGTTGCAATCACCAAATGCTTAAGAGCTCTGTCCGTATTGCCTGCCCTTCCATCATCTAAACCTAGGTTATGCCTTGCTACTACATTCCCTCTCATAGCTGCTAGCTCATAGTAATGATTTGCCTTCTTCATATCAACTTCCACACCTCTGCCGCAATCATATGCATAACCAACGCTGGCATAAGCTGCGGCATGACCAAGCTCTGCTGATTGATGGTAAAGTTCTAATGCCTTGGTATGATCTTGTGGGTATCCATAAATCCCATCTCGATAACAACATCCTAGAGTGTAAATTGCAACTGGATCTCCGGTCTCTACAAGTTTATTTAATCTTTTTACTGCTTCTTCATTTGTAGTAGGGGGTGGAGTTCTACAAAATGGGCACGTTTTATTATCAATTTTATTGCCTTGGTTATCATAAACAGGAGCATGAATACACCCACTGCATATCATCTTCCCACAGCATGAATAGTATTTACGCCCCGTTCCAAGAGCTGGCAGTCGTATGAAACAGATTGGACAATCTTCCTTTGGTGGTGGTTGTTTGAATAGTTCTATATCATGTAATTTGGCAGCCTGTTCAGCAGCAAGTCTGACATATTCCTCACAATCTTTCTTATGTTTGTGTCGATGTTTCTTTTTGCAAGCGGCATTGCAGTACTTTACTTGTTTACATTTGTTGCATGTATTCGTAACGTTGCTACCTTCTTTACCACAATTAGCACATATCGATATACTATCTTCATTATCAACCGTACTTATGTTTTGTAACATATCATTCACCTCACATACGCCATCACTTGATTTTGATGCACCGTCTTTGCAACTATCGGATGCGCTCATACTTATCAATACAACACTGCGGTGTACTCGCCGTTGAGTTGATGGTCAATGCCGTTACTCTGTACCACAAGAAGAGGCTGCACAGACACTTAGCCCGTCAAAGGAGGCGTTATTATTAGCTGTATATATAACTATATATAAGTGCACAAGATGTGTATTTTTTTGTAAAATTGTTACTACTCAATCAATATCAATGACAGAGCCTTGAAAGTACCACTATTCGAAAGAGCGTTAAAAATCTTGTATATCCCCCTGTACTTTGTATACCAAGTAGCTTATTGCAATAGTATCGATACATAAAGTCTGCCATGGTCAGAGAAAATTTGTAGCGGTATCCGTATCCTTTTTATGAGAGTAGATCAGAATATGAGAGCTATGAAAGAGATTAATGATGCGCGGGTATATATATATCGTCTTACAAACTACGGTCAGATATCTTAAGTTGGAATGAACTATTTTATATAATACTTTCGGGGGTGTGCGGCGGCGGCGGTAGGGCGTCTACAAGTCTACACTTGAGATCTAACAAAAGAGACACAAGATCTCACAAGATGTGTCATCAATACTACTCTCATCAATCACTACTCCCTACTCAGTCTAAACCACCGCACACTGCTGTAACCAACTGTTAATAATGTGATGTATTTGAGTAATATCAATCTTTAAGCTGATCCATGTCTAATCCCAACCGGCCTTCGTGATGATAACTTGGACATGTTACTGATGCCACACACAACATTCGGATTATCTTCTGCTGGACCTCCGTCTACTTCGTCCCCTTCCAATTCTAATAATAACGGTAATTCTCTCGTGCAGCAGCAGCTTCGTCCCTCTGTTTACTCTTGATCTCTCCTAGGTATTCTTGATATAATTGTAGTGCTGCTGTGTAGTCTTCTTTTGT
>Ga0075439_13028_pt1 | contig 13259 bp, 13 predicted proteins | sample MintriSingleCell_FD_74264 | JGI IMG/M metagenome (GOLD analysis project Ga0075439, IMG submission 74264) | Marine eukaryotic communities from Monterey Bay, USA to study complex ecological interactions - Minidiscus trioculatus JGI Plate_4_G5... | ecosystem: Environmental > Aquatic > Marine >... | reverse complement strand
CTCAACAAAACACTCTCAATCGTCAATATTTGCTCAAATGGTTCAAGAGTGATGCTGTAGTAGTTTGAAAATAGTGAAGAAGATTAATGCCTGAAAATCACAACTGATTAAAATGAATCCATAGAGTTGTCAAACACTTACCAATTCAATTCCTCAAAGGTAGAATCATCGAAGAATCGTACGCAATTATTCTGGTTGGTTTCTCCACCGCCATAATCACTTCCAATACATCCCACACAGTAGACACGTCCCGCTTCATGATATGCAATCCTCCGAGGTGTCATACCCAACTTATACGACGTGACATGAAGCTTTTGAATATTGTCAATCATTCCCAAGCGGAGACAACTTTCATCGGCTACACAAAGTGAGGAGCTGTTAGCATTAGCCGATGAGAAGAGCAAAGATGAACGAAAGGGTGTAGCAACATTGACCGATATATTCTTGTGTGCTTGTCCCTCCTCGTCGTCTTCATCCTCGTCTACAGTAAGACTAATTGTGGAGTAATTCAACTTGGCATTGCTGTTGCTACCAGCAGTACCACCCGTAAGGTACACAACCGTGGGTCGATCACCCGTGGCCAATACACATGATCCAGACGTCTTGGAGGAACCATGTCGGAAAGGAATTAAATGCACTCCCTGCGTTCCCAAACTAACTTCCTTCCTTGAATGGATTGACCACTTGTTGGAGGCTTGGTCTTCATGCTTTACGACCAAACTGATCAACTTGCCATCACCCAAACCCACGAGGAGCATATCAACGTTATTGCCTGACTCTGATGAAGAGGACGACATGCTATTCTTGCTCGAGGATTGGGAATCCATAGTGACTAAACAAAGACTTCGTGCCATCATATGCTGCCCGCTATCACCAGGTTGTTCATCTGAATCTTCATTAGAAGCAAGCTGGGAAGAAGAAGCTTCGGTATTTCCCCGTCCTAAATTGATGTGAAGGACTTGTTCTAGAACCAAAGAGGGATCATCACTCAAGTTCAACAGCCTCACGGAAAAGTCATCCCAAAGTCCAACGGCTACTAATTGACTCTTCTTCGTTTCACGTCCTGCAGTATCAATATCCATACCATCCTCTTTTATCGACGACGATGTTGAACCGAAGGGATTCAAATCAATACAACTAATCTCACGGTCGAGGGTAACCTTACGCACTCGACGAATGGAGGGTTTGGATGATTCTCCTCCGTCAATCTTTAAATATACCAACGCTCCACCTCGCAGGGCTACAATAATTTGACCACTCTCATTAGCAGATGCCACGGTAATAAAACCCATTGGACTATCATCCTCATCATCATCACTTCCCTCTTCATCAGTACTAAACGGAGACCATTGAGTAATCAAAGCCAAGGTTTTAGAATCAACCAAACGTACACCATCTTCCACAACTTGGAGGAGTAAATCAAACTTGCCTACTAATATATTGCCCGCAAATAATGTTGATTTCGATGAGTTGAAACCATCAATTGTTACCTCGGCAAGTGCTCCACTCTCCTCTTCCTCGCTATCATTATCCTCTTCCATCTCATCATCATCCCCTTCAACACTACTTTGTACACCTAAAATCCTCGTCTCCCGAACAAAGCTCTGTACCAAAAATGAATCATCAACATCATCATATCTCCGTCGTAAACTCCACATACCCTTAATACCCTCCATATCCACCGCAGCATGTTCACGCATACCAACACCATTACGTACTAATCGTACTGTACCATCCTTACCAACACCTGAACATGTCACTACTAAACTTTGATGATATAATTTATTACCATTACTACCTTCAACTTTTGTGGATGTGTTAATATCATATTCGTCAGAGCAGCATGGACGTAAATCGAAATCAACAATTGGACCGAGATTATCATATTCTTCTATGATTTGTATGTAGGTGGTATCAACCATGGGATTATTTTTGGTAGTATCTTCCTTCATTGCACTATCATCATTACCACCACCACCTAATAAACCTGTTGCATTATTATTACTACTACCTACAACCTCGACAGGTTCATCAAGTATCTTAACTAATTGACTATTCCCCGTTGTACTACCAACAAAGACATATCCCGAACCTAAATATACCATTGAGGAAGAGGTAGTTGCCGTACCAAGTGTATCAAGTAACAACTTGGTTGAACTACCACCACCTTCTTCTTCACTACTACCTTGAATGAGTGATAATAAATGAATACGTCCATTTTCATCACCAAGTAAATACCGTACAATTGATGAATCATCCTCCTCTTTACCATCTCCACCACTACTTGACTGTTCAAGTACACGACAATAACTAATTAATAATGCCTCACCATTTGGACATGACACTGATACCTTATTGTTTTTATTGGAAGGAGAATGATAGGTAATTGAACGTTGTCCCAATACCAACACACCACCCAATTTCGAGGAAGAAGAATTAGAAGGTGGTGGTACAGAAATAACCTTACCACTACCACCCTCCACACCCTTAACATATAATTGTTCATTCACCAATGGCATATTACTACTACCTTCTTTCTTCATACTATTATTCATACCTCTATCCCTTCCATTATTCCATCCCATGATACTATTTGAACTATTCTTACAATTACCATTTATAATTAATTTTTGATTTGGTATATCAATACCATGTGTTACTAAATGTTGATAGCCACGTGAATCTAAGTGTAATAATACCAATTGTGGAATGTATATACCACCTTTACTCTTACTTGATAATGATGTAGTAGAGTTGGTAGATTCATTGAGAAAAGAGATGGACATAATAGTACGTTCCTCAATACGTAAATGGAAGGGTGTTACTAATGGTCCATTTGATACACCACGAATCTTCCTACTCCCTTCATTCCCTTGGCCTTCACTCCCTGTACCATTATAATTATCCTTGATTGCATTTCTACGCCATGGTACACGCTTACAACTACTACAATCATAACCTAAATTAATAGGTATAACTGTAATATATCCATCATACGAGTGAATAGCTATACATCGATTATATTGATCGATTGTTACTTGTGGACCACATTCTGCATTTGTGCCTCCTGCTATAATGTTAACGCTGTTGCCAGTGGATGAGATTGATGAGGAGGAGTTATTTGATTTGTATGATCCTGTTGCATGTGTTTTAATTGGATAATGCTCTCCCGTTGTAATAGTTTGAGTTGAAGCGCCATCAGTATTATTAGAAGGTGCACCTTCTTTATTACTACTATTTTCAACAACAACCTGAGAATTATCATTAGTATTGACAGCTAATGATTCATCATATTCAATTAACGAATACATTCCCTTTTCAGTAATAAAGAATAAATAATCTTTAGTAGTATTGGGAAATTTAATTGGTACTATTTGTAGGATGCGTCCATTAATTGGTAGTGTTAGTAATAATGGTAATATATCATTGCTGTTGTTGTTGTTATTGTTTGAAGGTGCACCGTCGGACAAGCTATCACTGGCACCAGCTGAATTATTAGAAGTAAAGCGGCGCACTTCTAATAAGTTACTCTTACAAATAACAACATCGATATCTCCATTGCTATTAGAGTAGGGTGATATAAAGTTACACTTAATAGAAGTATGAATTGCCGATGGTGGTGAGGCAGTTGTTACGTAGTGTCCGATTTCAGATAAGTCTGGATTATCAGTTATTGATTGTTGTTGATTAGAAGAGGAAGTCAGTTTGGGTGTTGTTGGTGCCATAATGTTAGTTCTATTGGAAGTTTATATACAAAGATTTGTGAACTATGATCAGATAGGATCAGATGCACCTTAAATTATGAGAGTATATCTTTCGGGCAGGCGGGCTAGCCCTAAATGATAAGATATCGTCAGTAATAAGTGATCACTAATCACTAGCCTCCGCATGCGCTACGGCTAGCTTGCTACGCAAGTGTGGTCCTTCTTTAACCTATTTCTAATGCAAATCTCAACTATCCATATTCAAAGAGGCCTATAGTCTTCATTTATTAGCGGTATTCTCTGGTATCTTTTGGTATCTACTAGGCCTCACATTTAATTTGTTACATACCTTATACCTTGCCAGAGTATCGCATCAATACATATCAGAAGATGGCCTCGTTGCAACTCTTTATATTCGTTGTACTATCTTTAATATCTACCAAGGATACTCAATCATTTCACTTACCAGTCTCTAGGGTATCCTCTATAAACAAACACACAACATTATCAATGACATCCTATGAGATATCTGAGACAGAAAAGATAATATACAACATCCCGAACAGTGGTTGGTCGTCTCCACAATGGAATTGGGGTAGTGCCATTGGAACTGGACACGACTGTGCTATGAAATGCCGTCAAATTTACAATACCAAAGCCGATAGACAAAAGCTAGTAGACTCTTTACTAAACCCCGTAGAATACAAGTCAACACATCCAGAGTTTGAAATATCATTTGAAGAAGTCAAACTTATATTAGGATTGGCGTGGCAGAATGGACGATGGGATGGTAGTGATGGTGGTCCGGAAGGATATGGACATGTCTTATCAACAATGGCTGCAGCAAAACGATATGAAGAAGATGATGAGGTACTGTCATCAATGAACTTTATAGAAGATGTTAGTGAAAGATTTTCAACTATAAGTCGAAATACTGATGAATTAAACAAGATGAAATCTATTGCAATTGATATTCGAGAGAAACATGACGCATCAAAAGAGGAAGTGTTTATGACGAGACGGATATGCGCTGGAATGGTACTAGATAATATGGGGTGGATTGAGAATGGATGAGTATTTAATCAATTACTTCTTGGATTTTGCAATTGCTATACCTATGCAAACACCAGCAGCTAAATGCCACATACTACCTTTCACAATTGAAGATATCATACTTGTAGTACCCCAACTTTTACCTAAAATTGCAACTGCCTCTCTATGTAATCCCTCATTAGCACATGCAACAACTCGTCCCTTTGACCTATCATGATTATCCAATGTTAATCGTCTACCATACCAATCTGTCATAACACCACCAGCACCCTCCACTACTGGAACTAATGCACAATAATCATACAAACCAAGATCAGCCTCAACAACAATATCGGCACCAAATCCTGATGCCAATATTGCATACGCGTAACAATCGGCACCGTACAATGGTCGTTTCACTGTATTACACATTTGTTTGAATTTTGTCATTTCCTCACCTTCATGGAACATATGTGGTGTTGTTGCATACATCATACTTTCTTTTAATTCAGAGCATCCTATTGTTGATACTGGTTTGCCATTTAATGTTGTTCCTTTACCGACAATGCCGATCCATCGTTCATCTAATGCACAGTGATCAATTACTCCTACTATTGGTTCGCCATTTCGTAAACAAGCAATTAATGTACCAAAAAGTGGTTTACCAGTAATGAATGATTTAGTGCCGTCAATGGGATCAAGTACCCTGCAGTATACATAGAGTATAAGTTAGTGTAAAATAGTTGAGGCATTAAGTGCATTTCATATGTCATATCTACATATAACACAATACTCTACACTCACCAAACATACTCGGCATCAGTTCTAACCTGACCAAACTCCTCACCATATATACCATGAGTAGGATAACGTTCTTCTATTAACTTTCTCATACATTTCTCTGCAAGTTGATCGGCTATTGTTACTGGCGATTCTGGAAGATGCGCGTTACCAGATTTTATGATGATAAAAGAGAGGAGATTATAACATGTTAGCACATATGATATGCAAGGGCAATCAAAAGAGGCAAACTAAGGTCAAATAAAGCAGTCAATTAGTCGTCGAGACTTTATACTGAACACACGAATTCATATCATAAAACTTTCCTGCAATCGGACGATCATGTTCCATTTTTGATATTATCTCTAAGGGCTGACGCCAGTATGGAAGAATGATTTTACGTGCCTCATCTGCTAGATTATTAGCAAATGATGATAGTTCTTCTATCGGTATTGGTGCCATCTTTGTCTTCTCTCTACTGCTCTTTACTTTGTTAGTACAAATACAACATCAACACGTGAGCAATGCAAATGGTCAATTAGTGGTCAATGGTCGGCCGCGAGATAAGTCAAATTTTATTCCACATCACAACCTTTTTTTTTCGCCACAAACACAACGCACTCGAACAATACTTGTGCAACACTACTATCGAAGTCCACGGCTTATTGAAGATAACAACGAGATATATCAGTAGTAGTATATATTATTTTGCCCTGCTACCAAAAGCTAAACAACAAACGTACAAAAATACACATCACACATTAAAGAAAAATATTAAGATATAAAATCATGCTTCAGTATGACGATTCAGCGTTTTATTTCGTTGCATTGAGCTTCATTACATTGTATATTGTTCCATGTAAGTTTATTTATTTGACATATTATAATGAATATCGTGTGGTTGGCCCTATTTGATAAGGATACCTCACAGCGTATCCTGATATATTAATAATATGTGCACAACTCTAACTTTTACCTCCTTCTCAACTCTTATATCTATCACCACTACCTACCAATCTAATAAACAGCATGGTATACAATTATTAAAAAGGTCAATGTAGCATTATTCTCCACCGATGAAGATATTGGTGCCATCTCCCGTACATCCGCCGAGAAGAAGAAGGCGGCAGATCTTAAGGCAAATTCCAAGGGTTTAAAAACACTCAACTCACCTGGATTTATTGTCAACTTTATTCTAACATTGGGTTGCTCCATCGTTTTCCTATGGTTATACTTCTCGGTACAATCCAACGGTGAAGTGAATTCTTTCGATCCATTCTCAATCCTGAATGTCGACTCGGCATCAGACCTAAAGGAAATTAAAAAGGCATATAAAAAAATGAGTCTTAAGTACCATCCTGATAAGAATCCAAATAACCCGGCTGCCGAGGCAATGTTTATGATGGTTGCCAAGGCATATGAGGCATTAACTGATCCTGTTGCGAAAGAGAATTGGGAAAAGTATGGTAATCCCGATGGTAAACAATCATTGGCTGTTAGTATCGGATTGCCCGAGTTTCTACTCAATACGGACAATCGTAATTTGGTATTATTGACATACCTAATTTTCATGGTAATTGTCATCCCAATGGCGGTGTGGTCGTACTATTCCAATTCATCCAAGTTTGGTGAGAAGGATGTTATGTATGATTCGTATGCTTGGTTTCATCATAATTTGAATGAGCATACCTTGACGAAGACAATGCCCGAGGTACTTGCTGGGAGTGCTGAATTCCGTGAACGTAACATGACGAAAAGTCAGGCTGATAAGGATGAGATTAAGGGTGTCTTATCCAAGGTTAAAAGTCAGATGCAAAAGCCTGCGTTTAATCATCCAGTGGTGGTTAAGGGTAATGTCCTTCTACATGCACATCTTACCCGACAGACTGATGCTTTGTCGGAGGCATCACAGGAAGATTTGAAGTATATGTTACGTCACTCGAGTTCACTTATCGATGCTATGATATCCGTATGTAAGCATCAGGAGTCATTAAAGTCGGCGTTGAATTGTATTAAGTTTGGTCAGTACGTTGCTCAGGGTATGTGGCTTAAGGATAGTGAATTATTACAACTACCTCACTTTACGGCAGTCGAGGCCACACACGCAGCAAAGGGGAAACCTTCGGGCAAGACTATTACACAGTACATGGCCATCCCGAATGAACAAAAGAAGGGACTTAAGGACTTTACCACCGAGGAGAAGGATGATATTTTCAAGTGTTGTGAAATCCTACCAAATGTAACTATTGAAAGTAAGGTATTCGTCGATGATGACGAAGATGATAAGGTATACGAAGGAGACTTGTGCACCGTATCTGTGACACTAACCCGTAACAACCTCGATGATAATGAAAAGGCTGGACTCGTTCACGCACCACGCTTCCCCTTCCCCAAGCGGGAGGCATGGTGGATTGCCCTTGGCACGAAGGAGGGTAAAATCATCAGTATTGACAAGGTAACAAGTCCTAACAAGGTTGTGGAACATAAGATTAAATTCTTGGCACCACGTAAGGGTCAGTATGAGTTTGATCTGCATGTATTGAGTAACGCATACATTGGGTTCGACCATTCTGGTAGTGTGGAGCTAACGACGTTGGATGCGAGTGCACTTCCCGAGTACAAGATCCATCCTGAGGATGCCGAGTTGGATGACGAACCTACATTGTTCGAGGAGATGATGAATGCTAACATTGAAGATGATAGTGACAGTGACGAGGAAAGTGATAGTGACAGTGATGATGAAAGTGAGGAGGAGGGTATCCGTGAGTTAAGTGCTGCCGAGAGGAAGAAGCAGGAACTTCAGAATGCACGCAAGAAGGCTGCCAGAGCCGCCGGAGATGACTCCGACTCGGATGATGACAGCGATGTTGAGGAGGTACATGCTGACTAATGAAAGAAAGTGGTCTTTTTATGCTGAAAGATGGGGGTGGGATATGCTGTAGTTACGTACTTTAATCTCAAATAAATATAGGAGACGTTAAAGGCTACTTCCTAGAAGTTAAATATTAACATTGTATTGTACCACATCTCTTTATTCGTCTTCTTCATACAAGGCGGCTGGAGTAAGTGTACTCTTTTCTGTACTCTGCATTCCATAAAAGGATTTCAACTGGCCCAAAGGTCCATTGCCTCTTAATGCAGCTCCGCCGCCATCGACTGAATCAGCGGTCATTCCTCCACCCATTAGATCGAATACTGATCCCTTTTTGTAAATATCTTCGATACGCTTTCTATTAGCACCAAAGCTTGAAGCGGAAGGTCCGAGACCGGATGTACTTTGACGAACTGTCGATCTAAACAATACGACCTTATCATCTCCCTTGACTAAGAATTCAACTTCATCAGCATCTGCTATTCCGAGTCTCTTCGCATATGCTCGAATGTATCGCTGTTTATCATCTACTTCTGTAATAACGAATTGATCTTCCGACTTTAGTACTCCTTTAATACGTGCAAATGCCTATAATGGTTTTGTATTGTTTGTTTGTTAATGTTTTGTTGTTGTATGTTGTGTTGTTATAGGTTAGAGTCGGATAGTATTGAATAGATGAATATTAATAGACCACAATTAGTATGAGTGTGTTAACATACATAAAGAATACATATCTCATACACTCGTATATTAAATCTCTTACCTCATCAGGGGATACCTCAAATGTCCAAGGTGGAGAATACGAGCCTTTAGTATCCTTAATGTTCGCGGTGGAGACACAGTCATCATCTGCATTACACTTTCTTATTGTCTTTTCTTCAATAACATCATCATCTGCATATGCCGATTTTGGTATAAGCGAAGATAGAATAGCACCTGATGTAGTTGTTAGAAATGACGTTCGTGATACTTCATTTTTTTCTACTTTTGCATTCAATTGTATACATCTCCTCTGACATGACGATGAAATGGATTGAGAGGAGAATGCTAATGCCGTTGATAGGCTCAGGATTGATACTAAACAGGTCTTCATTGCAATAATATATCAATACTCTGATTTCTGATAGCTATCTAGATAGATATGAACAATGAAATAATAATCCAATGACGCAGAGTGCAACACTGACTCAGTGTGCAACATATAGTATATTTAAGTGCATAAAGTAACATCTTTTTTAAGATGTAATTTAGTGGTACAGTGCTAGTACTTTGATATATTACTCATTACTTTTAAGTGCAAAGATACCCTACCGTATCCTCTCATTTCATTTTTCATACAACATTTTTTCATAAATACTCCTCTCTCATGTTGCGTCTATTATGTTTCCTCGCGGTCTTTGTACCAATCACAGCCTTCTCTATTAATGATAATAATGCAGTTAATAATGCCGCTGTCTCAAGAAGAGAATCATTTGCCAAGTTTGGAGGAGCCGCCGCAGCAGCCACAGCTGTATTAACAAACACACCTGCTTCCTCATTTGCAGTAGTAACAGATGAAACACCCAAGGTAACAACACGAATGGGTGGTTACCTTGAGAAGTATCAAGATAGTCGTGGATGGACTATTCTTGCACCTAGTGGATGGAATAAGGTAAGCAACGATCTTGTAATGTCCATAACTTCACCAATATCTAATACTTTCTAATGCTTCAAAAGTTTGATGGGGAGGTCGGTGCTTATGATTTGAAATGGAAAGATTTAGTAAATACTGATGAGATTAAGGTTTCGAGTACTCCTGTGAAGTCTACAACGACTAGCGTGTAAGTTATTGATATCTGTATTGTATCTGTGGTGGTATACAAAGTTGCAAAAACGATCTCTCTAAACTTTGTCTATCTTTCTATTTGCAATTGACAATTATACAATCAATATTTCTCACTATGTACGATTTGGTATCCAACTATGATTTAAACTGTGATTTAAACTGTAATCAGTGATATTCTCGGACCAGTTGATGAAGTTGGAGCTAGCCTTGCTGCCAAGAGAAATGCCAAATTAATTGCTGCTATTGAACGTCAAACAGATGGAGTCCTATTCTACCTTTTTGATTTTGCTTTAGATGACGGAACGCATCAATTGTTACAACTTTGTGTTAATAAGGGAAAGATTTGGAGTTTAGATGCTGGTACTCAAGAGAAGAGATATGCTAAGAGGAAAGAAATGTATTACAATATCATGGGGTCGTTTATGCCTAAGTTGAACTAAGTTGACTATGATAAGGCTTTTCTCTTGAGCAAGTTAGGGGTGTAAACATCTTGTATCAATGAAGGGAAGCTATGCGGTGGCCTGATATACCAATGAGACAAGAAATCAAAGTTCTTGTCGTGCTAATAAAGATAAGAACATAACAAACATAAAATGAAGCATGTGGTATCTAAATTGTAAAATGTTCATTCTCGATAGCTACTATTTGTTATCAGCGGTGTAGTTACTCTATTGCTTGATAAAAGATGCCTTGACATCCATTGTCTGATCATCGGTCATCCATTATTCTTTTGTTTCATACCTGGACAGTAGGATTAAGTCATTCCGAGAGATATATTACATAAGTACTATCTAGATACCATACTTCATCTTCATAGTTAATAACCCCTGCTGTCCCAACAATATCTCATTCATAAATGAGAATATTCCCAACCAAACTACTGGTGTAATATCAACACCAAATGCTGGTGGTACTGATCCCCTCACAACACGAAGTAATGGTTCTGTTGGCCAAACAACGATTGAGTATGGTAATTCATTAACATTGAAGTTAGGATACCATGATAATACAATGCGACATAACTATTGATTATTGGTTTGGTGATATTGATAATATCAATATTTTGATATGTTATTATGCAGTTTGAATTCATATAAAGGTGAGAATCATATGTTAATATGAAGAATAGAGCGGCGTATAGTCAAACATACTCACCATTGCAAAACTAAAGAAATTAAGGAAAGGGCTGGAAGACGCAGGTTTCATAGTTAATGAAGAGGAAAGAGAAGTGATTGCAACATAGTTAGTACATGCTGCTTGCAAAGGTAATTTCATAAAGGCAAACTAAGTTCAAATGAAGTATCGAATGGCCGAGTCTTCATACATATCGAACACACCATAACACAAAACAAAACAACACAGTCTCGGACTTTCCCTAATACAAATGATAAAGGCTGCACCCAAGCTTCTGTTTCAGATAGTAACATAGATGATGAAGATGCCATCATCCCAATAGCTGCTGTATCTGACGAGGTAGACATATCCCCTATATTGTTTACTACATCTATCATATTATCGATTGGTAATGCATGCAAATTATTATGTGTTGTGGAGGATACCAATGTCTTCACCGCCGATGATGAATGAACTGGGGCAAACCCAGTACATGATGATGCCGCTGCAAGTAGCGTTATAATGGATAGGAGTAGGCTATACATGATAAGGAAGGAAGATAGGGAGTTGATACAGCAATCAGCGTCAGTATGGGTTTTCACTACTTCTCTGAGTGAAACTCCTTACTCGGGGACAAACAATTTTTTCTCAAATCAGTAATCAGAGGTTTGTTGTTGTGTTGAGATGTTGTTGATGTGATGCATAAGAATTCGGCAATAGAAGAGAGGTAATCAAAGAAGAATTGCAATAAGTATCTAAACATCTTCATTAAAAGTATTATTAAAATATATCAGTATGGCGATGAGACGAATTGCAACGTCAATGATTTGCAAATCACCACTTCGGTTGTCATCATCATCAAGTTCTAAATTGGGTATTGCCTCGCCACTGATAAATAGACAATCAAGGTCTAGTTCGGTACCTTGTTTACAGTTGGATGAAAAGTCATTAACTCAGGGTATAACAACGTCAGAGGAATTAGAGAAGAGGATACATTCGATGAAGGTACGTCGTTAGTTGATGTTTGTTGATGGGAAATTATGGTGCACTCAGCTGATGTTCTTTGGAGAGGTCCTCTATATCAATGGTGGGAATGTTGGCACGAGTTCTTCTTGCCTTTGGTTATTCTGAACTCTTATCTTTGTTCTAACACACTCTCTATATCTTGTTCTTAAATTACATAATACTAACTCAATATTATTCTCAATTCTCTCCTTCCCACATATCATATTAATAATAATGGAATAATATAGGAATTGACAAATACAGCAAGATTATGTATACAAGATTATATTGAGGTTGAGAATCCTGAAATTGAAAAGGAAGAATTATCTTCTGATTTGGAAGACGCGAAAGTTGCAGTTAATCTAGCATCAATAGCATATTCAGAATTATTAGAAGAATTAGCATTAACTGATGAGGGTGTAGAAGTGTTGAATGATGTTCGAAAATTGTACGCGCCAGATGTTGATGAATTACGAGAATCATTGAAAGATATTGAAAAGTCATCAAAAGAAGATGAAGATGAATAAAGAGACAACAAATACTGTGGATTATGTAAATATTGAAGAAAGCTAGTTGGTTATTGTATGTGTAGTGATTTTATGTGGTATATGTTAGGTACAGTTGTACATTCAACATGTTAATAGGTTGTAATGTTCAATGTGTTCGTCAATAATTTCTTCTATCTTTATACACACTGGTACTTTAAGTACATTTCTACAAATATTCACTGATCACCCAACTAGCCAACATTCTATCGAGATAAATACAATACTCAATGTTGGGCAGGCTTCAATACAAAAGTTCATGACTTCTCTTCTTTAGATGTAATCACGTCCCCTTAAATCAACCTCACGGTGGGGAGCATGTCCAGTCTCCTCACGTTGATCATTCCTCAAGAACTTGGGCCACCAAGCTGGCTTGGCCTTCT
>Ga0075439_11801_pt1 | contig 13280 bp, 12 predicted proteins | sample MintriSingleCell_FD_74264 | JGI IMG/M metagenome (GOLD analysis project Ga0075439, IMG submission 74264) | Marine eukaryotic communities from Monterey Bay, USA to study complex ecological interactions - Minidiscus trioculatus JGI Plate_4_G5... | ecosystem: Environmental > Aquatic > Marine >... | reverse complement strand
GTTGGTTAACATGCTCGGGCTATAATAAAGTTTGATCAACCAAAGATAACACAACACACAATACCATTGCAATAAAAAATAACAGTTATGAAACGGAACAATAATATCAGCTTCCTTATAGCCCTACTACTATTGGGTGAATACATTGAGGTACAAGGTACATCAAACAATATACCGCCTCCTCGTAGAGTAATACTACGATTGCCATTTATACGTCTCCGTGGTGGCTCATCTACAGCAACCACAGCTGTCAAACAGAAACCTAAACATAAGCATGTCAAGAAGCAGAAAAAACGGCCAAGAGGTGGACCACCGCCGCCACCACTAATACTAATTAATAATGTCAAACTTGGTATAGACAAACTAGGTAACAAGATACAAGCAGATACAATCAATCTCGGTAAGAATATAGGACGGGAATGGGGCAAGCTAACCTCTAATACACGAAAGTTTGTTGCAAATATACCAAAAATATTACCCAAGCCAGGAGGTATACGACGACGTAAGAAAATCAAATCATCCAAACTAGACGAGGTATGTCATACATTCTCATCGGTACTAAAAGGTTCCGAAGTTGATACGGCTCAATTACTCAAGGCATGCAAAGCCCATCTTCTATTTATGAAAAGTGGCGGGTCATCATTACGATTGGTAGCCAAAGACTTGGAAGCTAATCTCCAAAAGGCTGAAAAGGTATATAAAAAGAGTCCAAAGGAACATAAATGTTTATCATCATTACTTAGCTGTGAGAAAGAGAAGGGTATACATGATGGATCTGAATTACATGAAAAGAGTGCAGCAATGGGTTTACTTTGGATACGACGATCACTTGCCTTTCAACTGGACTTATATTCAAGTTTAATCACAAAGACTATACACCCTCGTGATGCGGCCAAGTCTGCATATCATTTACATTTGGCACCATATCATGGATGGGCATTACGGAAGGTATTTCCTGCTTCGTTGACACAGATGCCAGATAGGTCTGTCTTTATTGCAAAGTGTGGTGGTATTAAGGAAGACGAATTGAATGATGAGTATGATAGAGCTATTGCCAAGAAGTTGAAAGTGTTAGTTGGTCATTGGCAACCGTTGTTGGGTACGTGGAAGGATGAGTTTGAACGATTAGGATTGGAGGATATAAGACGAGTGTAGGATACCATGCATATGTATCCTTGATATATGCCTTGAACGAGCAGAGCAGAGGCTTGCCCATTGTCATCCATCTAGAATTATTGAGAATGTACATGCTGAACAAAAAAGAAAGATTATTACCAGAGTACAATAGACAGAAGATGAGAAGAAAGAACAAATAGATACAGTTAGATACCCTGCGCATACAAATTTTTTGGCCAAGCAAGTTGTGGCAGGGGAATAAGTTTATAGATAGGCAAAATATTATATGAACAGTAGAAATCAATGGTACTAATAATCATGCTAGATCTGTTGCAGCTAGTTTCTCTAAGTAAACTCAAGGGTACCCTCCTTAAACTCCTAATTTTCAGGTGCGACAATTGGTACCCAGGTCACTCAGCTGCGAGTAAATTTTGTCATCTCCATTTTTTATGACGTGAATTTTGCCAGCATGTTGATGGCAAACTTCTACGATACTTAATACGAGCACATAATTTGTTCGGAGTCTGCTATATGGAGTAGTAGAAGAAGAGCTTTGTTAGGTAGTTGGCTTCTATTATTGAGTATAAGTTATCGAATTTGCAAACTGCATACTGCAATTATTACTTGATTGGCAACTACTACTAGAGAGGTAATACCATTAATACCATCCACCAATTATTATCATCTATCATATCACATCATGAAGAGAGTACGTATCCAACTCATCAACTTACTAAGAGATGAGATCCACTCTACTAAGCCATCTATATTCTCAACTATGCGGCGCAACATAATATTTGTCAGCTTCTTTGCATTCATACTATTTGCAAGTAAGCATGGCGGCAGCACTGATGCATTTTCTTCATCACTACCATTTCTAAGAGGCGCTCCTACGCCGTCAACTCCGATAGAGACTGGTCATCATAGACATAACTTACTCGGCTTGGGATATCTACATAGAAGAATTAACAACATTAGACATAAGATGCAATCAGAAGCAGTAAAGCAATGGAATAGTATCACTGATGACATTGGACGGGAGCTAAACAAGTTTGGATCTACCATTGGCAGGATATTCACAAGCAGACAAAGTCATGGTACGAAAAAGCTAGATGATGTAATCAAAACATTCAAATCTGTTCTCATTGGAAATGAGGTAGATACTGCACAATTATTGAAAGCATGCCGAGCACACCTGATACTTATGCGAAGTGGCGGCACTGCTTTACGCGTTGTTGCAAAAGACATGGAAAGTAATCTCAATAAAGCTGAAGCACTGTTTAATAACATTGACAAACAAGATGGAAAGTACCTCGCTTCACTGCTAGAGGTTGAGCGTGAGAGTGGAGTACACGAGGGCAATGAGCTGAAAGATCAATCGGCTGCAATGGGTTTTCTGTGGATAAGAAGATCACTTGCCTTTCAGCTAGACTTATATTCATCACTCATACCAACCAATGGAAATCATCCTAAAGAAGCTGCCATGCAAGCATATTACAAAACACTCTCTCCATATCACGGGTGGCTACTTCAGAAGATATTCCCAACCAGCCTTAGTCAAATGCCAGATAGAAGAGTATTCCTATCCAAGTTTGGAGGAACAGAGGTAGATCAGATGAGCATAGAGTATGAGAGGGAGATTGTTCGAAAACTGAAGTCACTTGTCTCAACTTGGGAGCCAATAATCAATACATGGACTAACGAATTCGTTAAGCTTGACTTGGAAGATACCAGGAGGGCATAGATGCATAGATATGTAAGAACTACTAACACTGTAGATTACTAATACTTGTCTCTTTTATACCTATCCATTCTGTCTCATTTTATTGTCTCCAAATGCAAAAATACCATACGTTCTAATTCAAACTACTGGAGGCATCATTTTATTTGCATCAGCTGTGGTAACAAATTGATTATTTAAACTCCTTCCAGCACATCCGATCATCAAACGAGATACTCCAAGAGAGTGGTTAAATTGCAACCAAGTAAGATCCCAATGGTTTCAATTGCTGTCAGAGGCATCGTGGCTATAATAATAACTGAAAGAAGGATTGATGATAATGATAGACCACGTATGTTGCACTGGAAGAAGAGGAGATAGTCACTTTTTTGTCAGTACATAGTATGTAAGGCACAAACAAAGGCAAACAAAGTTTAACTGAAGATATGAAACACAAACACTTTCCAGTATCCTGGCATATCTTTATTAGAGCAGGCAATGCTCGTTCGGAAAATACCTTCAATCATGAAGAGCATGCATGAATATCGTCACTAGGCACCGAGTGATGATGTGATATCTTTTTGGCGATTTATTCGGTGATGTAGACAACTTTTTCTTCCAAGTCGAGAGTTGATTTGTGTTGATTGACACTACCAACCACGCACAACTTGGCACTTTGAGTGTCAATCCAACTTAGGAGAAGAATAAGAGGAGGAGGAGGTCTAATATTGGCATCATTACCATCGTCACATAAGTTACAAACACATTGCAAATATCATAATTGGAGCGAGAGAATTCTTGACACATAACTTATCAGTGACACACTTAATTATTAGCGTTGATTGAGCATTACTTGTGAACTGCCAACAATATAACACATTGATCCAATCAAATTGATTGATAAAACATCTAGGATACTTATGCATATTGATGCAAGTGTTGTTGCCAATCTCCTACTCATAAAGAACGATAATCACCAAAATAACATCCCTACATCTAAAAGCATCTACCCTTCTTCCATTGCAATAAATAATATTATCATGATTGCAGAAAGACAACACAACTCCTATTCAAATACTGCCATTAATGAGTTGGAAACAATATCATACTGTGATTTTGGGTTCCCCATGGGAGAGGTTTCTGTCGAGGCAACGATGCCTCGCATATCATCAAGCAAACTAGATCTACGATCAAGCAAGTTAGATGAAGTAATACGAGCCTTTGGAAAGGTGATCGATGGTAATGACATAACTACCTCTAAGCTATTGAAGGCATGCAGGGCACACCTACAGTTAATGAGGACCGGTGGTGAGCTCTTTTATCTCTTGACTTCTCGAGGGTCCCAATCATCTTGACACATACACTCACCTTCTCCTCTCTTTTCTACATTATGCATCATCTATAGGGGCGGCTCTATGTATAGTTGCAAAGGACTTAGAAGGTAATCTCCGCAAAGCGGAAGCTCTATTCAAGAAACACCCAAACATGTGTAAAACACTCAACTCACTTCTAGAGCTTGAGCGCGAGAGTGATATACATAATGGCAATGTTCTCAAGGACCCTTCAGCAGCAATGGGTTTGTTGTGGATACGCAGGTCTTTAGCATTCCAATCTAGATTATTCGAGTCCTTACTTCCTTCGGATGGCCTACACCCAAAGGATGCAGCTGCATCTGCTTATCGTGAGCATCTATCGCCATATCATGGTTGGATGCTCCGCAGTATATTTCCAACCAGCCTTAGTCAAATGCCACACAGAGAAGTATTTCTAAGTACATTTGGAGAGATTGATCTAGAAGACTTGGGAGAGGAAGAGGAAAACAAGATAACAAGAAAGTTAAGAGCACTCATCTCGACTCTAGATCCATTGCTCGCCGTATGGAAGGATAGCTTTATTGAGCTTGATCTCGAAGATACAAGACGAGTGTGAGGTTCGCTTTGGGGGGAACTATCTATGAACCCCAATATGCTAATGTACATATTATAAATAGGATATTGTAGTTTTAGACCACCACCATGCCATGTGTACTTAGACGATTGTCCTACTAATAATGATAGTATTATCTTAGCATCATCTTATTCCGAAGATCTCAGTACCGACATATCATCCCGTTGTAGTTTCATGTTGATTAAAGTTCACCGCTGTCGGTAATGGTTACCTTCTTTGTCGTAGTTCCACTGTTAGTGCCAACACTCTCAACACGCTTGACAACATCTTCCCCGTCAAGAATCTTGCCGAAAACAACATGACGTCCGTCTCTGTATATTCAAAAGTGAAAGAGTAAGAATGAGTTTCAAATACATGTGATGAAATTATAGTTCATTGCAATTGCATCTACTTACAACCAAGCAGTCTTCACAGTTGTGATGAAGAATTGTGATCCGTTGGTGTTGGGACCTGTAATGCATAGAGAATCAAATGATTTAGTAATGATAAGTTTATAATTGAAAGGTATAATGTATGACATTACTCACCGGCATTGGCCATAGACAAGTAGAATGGTCCCTCGTGCTTTAGATCAAAGTTCTCATCAGCAAATTTCTCCCCATAGATACTGTTTTGTGTTTGGTATGGACATATAAGGGTCAGTATTTAAAACATAAAACGAAATACACTATACTGGCAATAAATACTCTTACCTTTCTCCTCCACGGCCATTTCCATCGGTAAAGTCACCTCCCTATTGATACAAAAATATTTATTAGATCTTGGACAAATAGAAGCAAAAACTGCACAAATGATATGCTCATATCAAATCACTCAATCAAAATATACACACCTGTAACATAAAGTTGGGGATTACGCGGTGGAAAACTGATCCCTTGTAATGTAATGGCTTTCCCTTCTTACCAATTCCCTTCTCTCCTGTGCATAGTGCACGGAAGTTTTCAACAGTCTTTTGTTTTTATTGTAATGCAACATAGTTTAATGTGGTAAGTGTTATATTCAGATTTGATGAGATGAAATACATATCATATGCACATTATGTTATGAGCAGTTCAAACACACAATAATAATGATGACATACCTTTGGAACAGTATCTCCGAATAGACCCATGGTGATACGCCCGCCTTCTCCTCCTTCAATTTCCTAATGTAATATAAGATTACAGTGTTAGATTTGTGGTTCAACCAAAGAGTTTTATTGCAATATGCGCGTCATATTCATAGTACTCACCACATCAAAGAACACCTTCTTTGTTACAGTTTCACTGGCACTGTATATATGATGAAATATGAATTGAATATATAGAGATAAATGTATGAGCTAATCGTCGGAGTTTACATAATCAGCCCCAACATTCTAACATGTCATTTGTTATAGATAATAGATAAACTCACGCGTGAGAGCCATGGATAATGGCAAGAACTACAATCGATAGTAAAGCTAGGATAGACTTCATTTTGTTATTTCGACTTAATGAGTTGTAGTAAGAGATTATTGACATAGAATCACTATTGCAAAGATTTGTGTGCGGATGGAAAATAAAGGGGAGTCCATGCCTACGATACCTCACCTCCAAACACCTAGTGCATAATGGTATCTTCTCTTAAACACCACATACACAATCATTGAAGAACATGAACCAAGAGGAGCAATAAGGGATAGACGCTAAATAGTACATAACAAATATGACAACAGTTGCAACTAAAGCATTAATATCCTCTCCAATGAAATGGGCCATCGGTGGCTGGTCCTGTAAGTCAATTATATGTGTTTACCGTCATGAGTATCTTTATAATTTTATCTACAACTTTCTTATCTCTTATGTTTTGTTAGTCTTCATTGCAGAGAACTTCATCTTATCAGAAAATAGAACATTTATAATATCAAAAGTTGGAGACGATGCATACCATGGTATATATGGTACCTTCTCAACAATTGCAATGGGTAGCGTGTTTTACGGGTATTTTAAGAAAGTTAAGAATGCACAACCAATGCTTTGGAACATTAGTCAATCCGCCCCACTTCCTACCAAGATTGGTAGTTTTGTATGTTTGAGTATTGGCTTAGGAATGATATCACAAATGCCTCCTAAAATACAAATTCCTGTACATTATGCAAGCAGTACTGATGTACAACAATTAGCTACATCGGCAGCAGCAGTAACAATCGCAGCACCTGAACAACAAGAAGAGAAGGGATGGAAGGTTAGATGTCCATTTGACTTTACAGATAATAAAGATACAAATTCACCAGTGCATGGATTAGAGAGAATAACACGCCACCCTGGACTGTGGTCATTTGGATTGTTAGGACTGGGTAATGCTTTATTGGTACCATCTCTACCGCAAAGACTTTGGTTAAGTATGCCTTTAATGGTAGCTCTGGTTGGAGGTGCGCATACAGATTCTAGATTTCGACGAGGTATGGGTGGAACACTCAGTAAAGAATATGACGAAGCAACAAGTAACATTCCATTCTTGGCTTTGTTATCTGGAAGACAAGGGAATGTAGTTGATGTATTTCAAGACTTTGCAGAGGAAGTGAAACCTTTGAATCTTGCTCTTGCAGTAGGAGTATCAGGTCTTTGGGTATTGAGGAAAGGAAGAGGAGTTAAAGTACCTTCATTAAGATGGTAATGTACACCGCGCAAAAAGAATAAAGTTGTGATACGTAACTGCTTCTTTTCGTATCTTAGTGTCAAATTAGACCTTATGGTTTAAGATCTAATATATCCATAACAGTTTTCAAAGCATCTTTTGACTTGATCACATTATTCTTTGCTCGTTCAATAAAAAGCTTTACTCTATCCTTTCCTCCACCTGGATTGGCTTCGCCCCAACTGGAAACAAATGCCATACTATTAGCTTCTTCGGCATTTTGGGCAAATATGTCGATGGCCTCATAGAATTCAACTTCTGCATCTCCGGCTTTATCTTTTAATCTCATCATTGTTTTATCTGCTTGAAATAGAGGATCGTTTGTTGATTTAAAACCGAGGTATTCCATTACTTTCACAGGTGTACGCTCACATTTATCACCAAATGTTGTCTATCAATATAATATGTATGTTGCATCAAATGAGAAATGAATGGTCACAAGATAAGTTAACGAAAGACTGAAATGAGCACAAGATATGCACGTATAGAAATACATGACATACCTCTTGCCCAGTTTTGCAAATAGTAGTCTGCAATGAGATATTGAGGTATATAAAAAAGATATGTTTGAGTTGTAAAAAATGAACATATGATATGCACATATTAATATAAGAATGACTTATATACACACACGTACATACCTCTTCTTCCCAATTATCTAATAGATATTGCAATCGGTTATATCCCTTTACGATATTTTCCTCATCCTTTGAAGCAGCATGAGCCACTGATGATGACGTATTTATGATTGTGGTCGATCCAATAATTGCAGACGATATAAAACCTCGTCTATCTAGCTTTCTATCGTGTCGAGTAGTACCAGGAGACCAAGCAGTACACCCAGCACATATTAGCGCGAGTATTGTTATGATTAATAGCACAGACATTGAGAGGAGTAGAGAGCTATGGGGAAATCAATGCAGCCGTTGGGGAGTTTATTCTTTGGCATTTTTTGGCAAATGGCTTGTTGCTAGGCTACGATACTATCACAGCAAACCTAGAGCCCCATAAGTGATATACTATCAGCGGATCTTCTACCCAACCCTTTGTTGTGAAACAATATCCCACCTTTCATCGCGGCAGTTCGTATATTTTGCAAAATAAACATTACCAACAATACCATCTACATACTACACAAGCCCAGTATTTGGCATCATTGTCTACCACTACCAACACAACATAATAAGTACATATTACCCGCCCACTACCACCATTTAATAGATATAGTATACATAACAAAATATATCCAGGCTCATTCACGATACAGCAACCATAGAGTGTACACATCTTAAAGTCAATGATATAATATTATAATGGAGACTCCCAAGAAAGCAATCATTGTGGATGAAGAGTCTTCCTCTTCCCCATCATCTGTACCACTTTCACCAACATTATCACCAACATCTCCAACAGTAACCAGCCCTATTACCTCACCAAATAGTAGCAGGAGAAGAACTAGAAAGAAGACGAGATCATCTACATTAGAAAAGTTTGTTTTGGTATTCCTAGTAGTATTCATACTAAACTCCATCAATGGTCAACGTTTAATGAAAACATTCAGAACACAATATGAACAATTTCAGAAAGACTACTTATATTCCGAACCAATAGCAGCAGTAAAAGAAGAGTTACCAAAAGTTGAGAATAGAACAGAAGATACTGCAATTGTAATTACATCATCAAGTATACCATCACATCCAAGTACATACATGGTTGACCAGGTTGTTAAATCAATAGATCGTCTAATTGGACTTAGTGATTCGGCTCCAATAATCATTACAATTGATCACTTTCGATATACAGACTTTCATGGTTTGCCAAAAGATCTTGAACAACGGATAGTAGCATTAGAAGAATATACAATCAACTTATTCAATAACTATATGACAAATCCAAGGATACATATAATACCTGGTATGAAACAATGGCATATCGGTGGATCAGTAATCAAGGCAATGAACTTGATAGAAAGACATTACCCTAGTGTTGAATACTTGTATTATCTACAACATGATTTCTTCTTCGCAAGAGATATAGATCATACTGCATTGATCAACATGTTTAGAGAATATCCCAAAGTTAATTGGGTTAGATTTCCAAAGAGAGCTCCACATCTTCTTCATCCCGGGTGTGGCAGTGATCCAAAGATTACATTTAATAGAACTGTTAATATACAAGGCGGTATTTTGGTTGAAGAAGAAGGAGAAGATAATGCCAACAATAATACTGAAGCAATAGGAGACAACACAACTCAAAGTGAGGAATATGGCAAAATATCTATATCCCCAACGTCAGCATACAGTGATAATAATCACATCACAAGATTCAAATGGTATAAGGAGACTCTCTTGAGTTTAATTAAGATAAATCGAGCACCAGAGAACCCTTTGATGGTTAGAGCAACTTCGGGATGTGCTCATGGAAAATCCGCGTTTGTACTTCTTCATTGTGTGACTTTTGTGTGACAACTACTACCACTATGTACTAACATATGTTATAATTATATCTCTCTTCATCTTCATAAACTTTGAAACGCGCATCTTCCAGGACCTAGTATGGGATTATACATTTATAACGAGTGGAATTGCATAGCACATTTGGATGGTAGATTAGGAAGTGTAAAGATACCTGTGCGGTGATAGTTAAAACAACTCTTGTGATAAGATAATAACAACTCTATAATGATTAAAACGCTTTTGCAACTAGCAACTTTGAGAGGGTGGCGAGCCTCTATAAGTTGTAGCTACACTGCATTCTAATGCATATTTTCTCACTTCTTTCCGCGTACCTTCTTGTTCTTCTTTGATACACCTTCCCATTGGGGCTCTTCCTTTCCACTGTCTAGCCCAATCTTCTTGGTGAATTCTGTAGCAAAGTTATTCACCTGTGGAGTGCTACCAAGATATGCCGTCAAGTATTGCCGAATTTCATCCTTATCAGTGAGTGTCATACAGAATTGAACGAGGGTCAAATCATCACTACCATTCAACCTCTTCATCTGCTCCTTACACCATACCTCAAGCGAAGGAGTCATCTGACCATTGGAACCGAAGTTGTCTACTGCAGTCTTCTTACTAGAAGTGGCAGCCTTTGACTGAGATGATTTCTTTGCAGCAGCGGCAGCCTGGGATTGCTTCTTGGCATTCCAAGCAGCATTATTATTACCTCCACTCTTTTGAGTAGATGCAACGGGTTGAGACGCTGTAGGTGTGACAACTCCGGCGGCAGTATTCTTCGCGGCGGCTCCACCCCAAGCGGTACTTCCTCCAGTTGCGGCAATATTCGCCCATCCACTGCCACTTCCACCGCTAGTTTCTTTGGCAAGTCGTGCTGCCTCTCGTGCCTCCTCTTGTTGGATTTCGGACATGGACTTCTGACGAGCAGCGGTGGCCTTGGCACCTCCCCATGCTAAAATGAGATTGAATATACGTTATTCGAAAAGTGAGTATGTATGCATGTGATGTGTTTTAAATATATATACATATGACTCCATTTATAGAAAATAAACAAATAAACTTACCAGGTGCTGGAGGAGCTGCGGGCTCTGGTGCAGGGACGGGTGCAGCCTGAGCAATAGTTGTGGGTTCGCTTTGCTTTTGTTTCTGGGAAGGTTTCTTGGTCCCCTGTTGTTTCTTTGTAGGTTGGGAAGGAGTAGGTTCAGAAGTTGCAATCGGCTCTGGTTGAGGTGGACCTGCAATTCCATCAGAAGAAGATCCTCCACCACCAAGACCCAACATCATCTTTAATTGTGTCGATTGCTGGTTATTCTTTTCTGCTTCAGCAAGTGCACGAGCCTTGGCCTCAATTTCTGCCTTTGCTTCACGAGCCTTGGCTGCACCGGAGAGGACTAAAGAATAGAGTTATGGGAATGTTAGTAAGTGTGTTTATCAAGAGAGAGAGAGAGAAATATCATGAGTATGTGAGTAGCTATGTGTGAGTGTTGTTTTGTGGAGGAGATGGTAAATGATGGAAGTTTTCTTTCTTGTTGCAGACTGTAGAGGTTTTAGGTTGGTTTAGGGTGGTGTGTGTTCTATTTACTGTCAAGCCTGAAATCGTAGTTGATTAAGATGACGCTTCATGATCGTATTGAGTTTTGAGTGCTTTTACAACCTTGGCTATAATCAATTCCATAGTGCAGGTTTTTAAACTCATATTATCTTTGTAGATGAAGATATATCCATTGTCAAGGCATGGCTTTATGACATCATTGAATGACTCGGCCCACTTGCAAAAACTAATATATTTCGAAACTGATTGTCGTGCTTGTGTTCTGTACGCATTGTACTTGGTATTGAATGAATTGACACGTCCTCTGAAAAAAGCGGCACCCTCATTTCCCTTCAGGCTTGTAAGATTTGTTCCTAATAGGATATAGTAGGGTTCGATATTATATTTGCTGAATGGTATCGAATCAGTAGCGGTGAACACAACCTCGCAATCTGACTTCTTCCTGGGGACTGTCACAGCACCATTTTGAGTTTGAGATACCCAACGTAATGGTTCTGTAAATTTCTTGAAGGGGTAGACAGATATCTCTCCAATCCGAGTTTATTACCCAGTCGACGCTCACTATATGTCCACCACGTTGTTGACATTCCTTAGCAGCATCGGGAATGGAGATAAGATGTGCACATACAAACACATTGATATGTGGATGAGTAATATCTGATGTGACCTGACCTCCACCTGCAACAACCATGGCAGTCAGTTTATCTTTTCCTTCGCCTTCTTGAAGGTGAATATAAACTATTGCTTCACAAAAAGCATTATTCTTCCTTTGAGGATCAGGAACACGGACCATGTTGGAAGAGAATGGTCCAATCTCATCAACTCTTTTCTTTCTCTCATCGAAGTGCTCATGCAACTTATTTACACCAGGATACTGATGATGTCGGCATCTGACTTGAGTTTGGTTTGACATGATGGACAATGCTTATTGTGTTTAAAGTGCTCAGTAGTACAACTCTCACAAATTGTGCAATCCTCAATACAGCTAGTGAGATAGAAATGTCCGTTCAGCGGACTATTGCATTGTCCACAGCTAGGGGAACAATTTCCACCTTGGTGAGGGGTCTGAGAAGCCGACGGAGGAATGGCATTGGCAAAGGATAGTGAACGAGACGTGTTGTCATCACGGGCCGATACTTGACGAGCTTGAGCATTATCGGTCACGGCGGCAAATGCTGGGTTTGGACTGTATGAATGAGCACAGAAGTGAGGATATCGAACGATGTCTTTGAAAAGTGAACATAAGATATGCACAAACGGACGAACTTACGGTTGACGGTTGTTACTAATACCATTACCAAGTGATTGCTGCTCTGAACATCGACCAAGTGATGACTGGTTACTAGTACTCATTTGGAAGGAGCGAGGTGGTTGGGTGGCATTACTCGCTACTCTACTGCTATTTTGTGTATGCTGATCCCTAATACCACCACCGCCAAGTGGTTGTTGCTGATCCCTAATACCACCACCGCCAAGTTGTTGTTGCTGATCAGAACGACGGCCACCAAGTGACTGTCGGCTGTTGTAACTTCCAAGAGAGGAACGATTACTCGTACTTCCAAGTGAGGAACGGTCACTTGAAGTTAAATCACTATACATTCGTTGTGGCGTCGCCGCAAGGGAATTGAAAGCTGAGGGGGGGTTGATAGAACCTCGTCCAGTACCTTGCATTCCAAAATATGGAGTTGATACCGCACCACTGCCATAACCCTGGGGATTGAATGTTGGCTGTCGCGGATGAAACCCTCGTTGATTAGACAAAGCCGACGCTAGCGAAGGGTTTGACAATGATGGTGTAATGAAACTCCAAGTCGATGACTGAGACTGAGAG
>Ga0075439_13249_pt1 | contig 13284 bp, 8 predicted proteins | sample MintriSingleCell_FD_74264 | JGI IMG/M metagenome (GOLD analysis project Ga0075439, IMG submission 74264) | Marine eukaryotic communities from Monterey Bay, USA to study complex ecological interactions - Minidiscus trioculatus JGI Plate_4_G5... | ecosystem: Environmental > Aquatic > Marine >... | reverse complement strand
ACTTATTATTTCAACTTCATTACTCATATCAGTTTTATTTGGGGTATCTTGCGCAATAATGTAAGAAGATGGCATGATGTGTTCATTAAGATGTTGCAAAATTAGAGAATCACTAATCACATAATACTCTTTCTTCCTATGTATGATATTACCTCTTTTCTCTCTCTCTCTCTCTCTCGTCATAGTAAAGCTGAGATCATCTTACGTCGATTAGATTTGAATAATATTGAGAAGTCATTCCTAATTGAGTGTAGCAATACTGCAGACTCTGTTTTGGAATTATTAACTTGTTTATATAAGGTTGGGAATTAGCTTTAGAGTTTGAGAGCGAGTTGTGTCAAGTTGGGATCTGTTAGGATATTATATTATATATTATAGACAGGTATTATAACTATGTTCTGTCCAGCATGTGAAGAGGATATTACATCGCCACAGCCAGACGGCATCTGTCTAACTTGTGGTGAAGAGTTGACATTGCAAACAAGCAGTAATAATACATCTTCATCCCGACAGCAATCTTCTACTCAAAATGATGCAGCTGCACAAAACGCCATGCAATTATTAGCATCGTCAATGGAGAACCAAACACCAATAAACCCTACGGCATTAGTTCCCCTTGTGAATCAATTGCAAGGTGATACAACCTTAGCTGGAATGTTGCGAAGTGGTGCTAACAATAATGCGAATGAAAATGTGAATGATTTAGCAGGTATATTACCACCCGAAGCTCTTAATCCACAAGCGGCAGGTACAAGATTACGACCAGTATCAAAAGTTGCATTGGATAATTTGAAGAGGATTGTTTTGACACCTCAAAGCGCTGAATTATTTGATGCACAGATTAGTTTGTTTGATAGTAAATCAGTTGATGATTTATCTCCATGTGTGGCAGTATCAAAAGATGGAAGTTTGACTTTGAATGCAGTGCCTGGTGAGTTTGGGCCGCTATCTGCATCATCATCTTCCAAAGATGACGAAGACAATTCAAATAAAACCACCAATCAACAAAAGCAACAAACAGCAGCGCTTGTTGTTTGTTCACCACGAACAACCAAAGGAGGACAATTATCAACAGAGACATTATCTGAAATCGATTATCTCCGTAAACATCGTATACCCTTTATTGCATATGTCGAAAGAGGAGATGGTATTACATTTGTTCAAAAGGCACTGGTTTGTCAACGTGCTGCCTTAAAAGAAGGAGGGGAATCATTTTGCATTGGAGTGATTGTTGGCAATACTGCTAGCGGAGGGAAAGAAGTGTGGCCATATACTATGCAAGACAATATGAAAGAAGCAATTAAACTTGGTTTAAAGGTACCAGTTGTCATGATCCGGCGTGAAGATGGTCAACGCTTGGTAAAGTGGGCATCGTCAAGAAAGGATGCTAACTCAGGAAATTATATACCAAGTCAAATGAATATACATTCCAAACAGGCAAATTCACATACATGCCCAATATGCACTGATAGTTATACGCCGGGCGACACTATTATTCGTTTACCGTTATGTGGTCATGTGTTTCACGAGAAATGTGCACTAGCTTGGTTGACAAAGCACAATTCATGCCCATATTGCAGAAAGGAACTCCCAACAGACGATGATGATTATGAGAGAGAAAGAAGACGCCGGGAAGCCAACTCAAGAGTTACTGGAGGTGATGCCAATGGTCATAACTTTTATGGATAGAGATGAACTGTTTAGGTAAACCACGGCTTGATAGCGAACACCAAAAGCAGAGTAACAAATCGATATTATCACAAAGCAACTCATAACAATCAGCCTCCCCTGCCTTTGAAAGTCATAGAAGGAGGTATGATAGCAATATTGAGGTGTTATCGTAGAGTATGTATGTAGGTTGATAGGTGCATATTGTCGGTGTCGGTGTTTGGGAGCAAAGATACAACAAAATGAGTATCATGCACCATCCAAAAACGAAAACAATACTATCACAGAAAGTTATCACTTATTGTCTACGGTCTTCCATTGTTGTTAATGCAATCCTATATATCTTAATTACATTCAAGTTATCAAATTTAGAAACTAATCAAAGAGAGTCGGTTATAAGTAATATCGGTGCATCATTGCAAAGAACCGCAGACAAAACTATAGAACAGCCACATACTCAATCATCTTGTGCATCAACTATACTGTATTACTATGCATCATCATCTCTCATATGGCTAATTATCATATTTTGGAAGAAACGAAGAAGAAAAGTTGCAGCTTTACTTGACATCTTCACAGCCATTATAATATTAATCATTCTTCAATTCAATGATCATCAGTGCACAACAAGTACAACGTCAATAATTGCAAAGAGTATCAATACTACAGCATGGTTTAACAACTATTCATCAATACAACAACAACAACTTATAGATGATAATGTACGTATATCATTCAGTCTTCATGATCCAAAGATAGTTCCAATACCTGATAAGTTCTCGGGTGTTGTTGGATATAGATGTGGAGATAAGGCAGACTTACCATCTACATTATCCAAATCAACAATACTCAACTTTACAACATCAATAAGTACTAATCTTAAAATACTCTTCATTGGTGATAGTATAGCTGAACAGTTTGCACAAGCATTTGATGCTACCGTGCTTGGTAGTGGATACGAAGACCATCGATTCGCCAAGACATATAGAAATGGACCCAACAATATCAATGTACATAATTGTTTATCAGTAAGTGCACCTGTTAGAGGTGGAGGTGTTACTGCCTTTTGGAGAATTGCAACTCTAATGTCGGAGAGTACAAGACGGGAGCGATACCTATGTGAACATGGATGGAAGACATGGAGTTCAACTACTGCACTTGATTTGATTAGCCATCAATATACTCCTTCTGATATAGGACAAGATAACAATCATTATCAACATGAAGCAACTGTGTCTGCCTTTGATGCAGTAGTACTTCGAATACCACATGGGTGGCTAACATTAGAACAAATAACACGGGAAAGAATATACGAGGCAATTAAACTTTCCAATATACACACTGATGCTAAAACTGTGATCATATCTACATTACCATTGAATAATAATGTTATAACATCATCTGATTGGATAAAGGTAGCTGAAATCAATCATATGATTCGTGATATAGCACAAACATGGAAGCCAAATGATAATGTTGAAGTTCAACATGTATTAGTTCAAGAGTTTGGTAACTTTACGAATCAAATACTTAGAGTTAATGCAGAACATATACAGCTGACAAACACTGCAACACCAGACTTTACAAAGACTAATTGGGAGCTATCCGGTGCTGACTTTCTACTAAAAAGGCTAAGCGCTGAAACCTTTTGGGCATCTTCCATATGCATGGTATGCGCACAACCTGTATTTCCTCGTATGAATGATAAGAATGTTCAAGTAGAAGATTGTATACGGAATAAGATATCCAGAGACGGCATCCATTGGTGTATTGAAACGCTCGGACCACGCTACTCGGCAAGTATTGCATGTCTTCTTGGATGTGTTTACAATGGAAACCGGCCAGATAGTAAATCGAAAACAGATATGATTCAACTTCGACAGTGTGAGCAGGAATGTAATGATCAGTTTATGACTATTCGTCCTGTTGACGAGGATTGGATACGAAATGGTATATCACTGTATTCTAAGTCTTAGACCTAAACAGAGTGAAGGCATACAAGGCTTGGTCTATAACATAAACTTTCTTTTTAATACATTTAAACATTCACCAATATAGCAGCAGCCAGGGTGACAGAAAAGCGAAAGACTTGTTTTGTTATCAATTTGACCTTTACTTTTCCCCTGGTACCAGAACTTGACATAACACTTAATTCCTTTCACAGTTCACATTCAGTTACAGCATGTCGACAACAAACACTCAGATCACATACGACGACTCTCATATCTACATGCTCTTGGAAGATTAATTCCTTCTACCAGACTTGCCACTCTTCCCAGAGCTACAAGAGCTGCTAATGACATGCGGTTCACAACGACCTCTGATATCCTGGCATCCATAGTCCTCAGACAACATGCAGCTTACACCTCCTTGAGCTTCCACCCCATTTAGGCACTTTGCGGTGCCACGACGTGAACATGAGGCACCATTATCGACACATTGTCCGTCCGTTTGTTCGTCTACAACATCATCATCATCAGGAAAAGGAGCCCAAAAGCACAAATTTGGCTGTACTGGGTAACCTTCTGGAGCTTTTTGTGATGGGTTTAAGCAGAAGTTTTTATTTCCTCTCTCAATACATTCAGGTGCACCATTTCTTGGAGGACGCCACTTCCCCTCAATCATACAACCATTGATTTCAGACCAATTACAATCTACACCTCCTTGATTGTTTAGACAAAAGTCTTTTGTTCCTCGTGCAGCGCAGGTTGCGCCAGTACGTTTGAGATTAGGACCATCCAAGCATTTCTCGTATTGCATATCCCAGTGACATTCTCCTTTTCCCAATCCATTTTCACACCAGTTTTGATAATCACGCATCAAACAGCTTCCCTCGACATTACAAATCTCGCCTTCTTCACAATCTCGACTGGCACTGCAAACATCACCAGGAGGAATAGGATCAGTTGGAGAAGAAGTACTTTTGCCACTCTTACTTTTAGATGACTTTGAACCAGTGCCACCATACACTTGATATCCAAGCCCTGCACATGCTTCATCCAGTTTCTGTTCGTTCATATCATATGTATATAGAAGTAGAGAGGTGAGGTATGTATCAGTTTCTGTTCGTGTTTATGATAGGGTGATTCAAGAAAACGGACATATCATATGTACATATGAAAGATATCTATCGCTTACCCTATTCTTGCCACTTTGCAACTCACGTCCTTCATCATCAATCACCTCATCATCATCTAAAGTATATTCAATGTCATTCGAAAAGATGAACGGCACGGATTGCTCAACAGGCGATGGTGTTGGTTCATATGTTGATGATGATACCTCTTGTTTGACATATAAACTTTGACAATGTGCCTCGAGAGCACTTGTAGACATGGTTGTATTATCATTTCGACTCTTCTTAATTGCAACAGCAAAACCTATTGTAACGGCAGCAGCGATGGCTAGACCGGCATACTTCTTCTTCTTCTTGCTCTTCGTAGCGACCACCGATGACGATGGCGTGGCTGTATTCTCTTCTGCACAGCTATCATCTTCCTCAGAGGTATCAAAGGTCTGTTGTGTAACGGGTACTCCTTTCGATAAATCAGACATGATATCAACAACATCATCGTTATTCTTGAGAGTGTTGTTGTATTCGTCCACACCGATCTCGACGTCGTCTCTGTTAGCTGTCATCGTATTGTTATTAATAATAATGCCTGTGTATTGGACGATTGAAATGATAAAGCAAGTGTCGAGGTTAGTATGAGTAGCCTCGATAAGTCGATAACAATAACAAGAAAGAGATGTAAGTATATTATGACGGTGGTCAGCTGCTGTCAGCTGCCGCCGCGACGATGATTATGTGCATATCATGTGAGCAACTTACCAAATATAATTAGTATGTATGTGATGAGAAGTATTTAATTTAAACGATATCAGTTGTAATCTATCTGTTACATACAATGAATATTATGCGCTATCATAGCCCTCTCACTACGACCACACCATTCAAATGATTTTTTTGATGACCAGCGATGGTGGCATTTTACAGTGCAACGGCTACGAAAGACGTTACTCATTTCGACATGGTAGTATGCTTTGTCAACGCCTGCCGACACATACATAAAACCCAAATTTGCAATATAACTCGTCTAGAATGGTAGGATTAGTACAATTGGAGGGCGGTTACAATTGCAATAGGTTGGGCAATGATAATATATTATGGCGGCTCAGTATATGGCTTGGTGGTCATAGCTTGACTTTTGTGTTCATTTTGAATTCCACTTGAACGAAATCAAACGGCTATTTGAACGAAATCAAACAGCTCTCATTACAGTACAGATACAAATCATTAAAGAATGTATGTACTATACGTACAAGGACAGGGATACATAACATTATCAAACTACACACACCATACTTTCTCTTAGTACTATCATCTTGATGAATGGTTTACTTTCTGTTCTGTTTCAATACCCTGCCTATACTATCATCTTGATTGAGTGGTTACTTTAGCCTTTGGCCTTGGCAAATTCCAATGCCAGTTGTGCTAACGTATGTATGCTTCTAAAGATCTTACAATGGTGAGGTTTCACTGCCCAGTAACTACTATTTACCAGCTGAGACGATTTTTATTAGTTGTAGTATTCCCGCAAGACTAGAGGCGAATCTCTTATCCCTGCTTCTCAGACATACCCACACACTTGTTGATACTTGATAATTCACTCACACATCATTTGACAAGAAGTACAATCCCCGGCATATCTCTTTCTGCAACTAAAACAATATGCCCGTTCACAACATCCACAATGTGATACTCCAATCTTATATATCCCATCATTACAATAATCATTACATTCACAAGCCAAGGTTACTTTGTCACAACCACTACCATCACATTTATTGATAAATCCATCATCTACCTTACATTTGTTGCAATTCGTATCAATCAATACCGTGGATTCTTTTTTGGAAGATGCTTTGTTGGTTTGGTGCTTTACTTCTTTCTTTGCCTTCTTTGCTGGTTGTTTTCTTGTATCATTACTTTTTGTGGCAGCTGAGCTACTACTTCTGCTAGCATATTCTGCACCACCAGTCTTGATCCTCTTTCCACCTCGTGTATTTGGACTACACTTTGTAATTATATATCCTTCAGAAGTACTCGTTTCTACATCATCTGGCAAATTCTTCAATGCCAATCTTAGAGCAAGCACCTTCTTATTACCCGTAACTGCCAAGCCATTGCTTTTACATTCCATTTTAATATCTTTTAATGAGAATGCTTTATCACGAAGCCAGAAGGCAACGCGTGCTTGTAGTTGTGGATCGAGTAATTTATGTTTGTCACTTGTATCTCGTCCATATGCAAATGAAATATTGTGTCCCTGACATCCCGCGATAATATCACTACCGTTCAAACCTGGTATACAACTAGGCGCTTTCATGTAGGCCATGAAATCAAAATCATCATTATCTGAACTCATTCTTTATGTTTTATGTCTTGTTATAAGATAGCTACACCATATACCAATAGTTAAATTGTTGTTGTTGCGATGACTTGTATTTGTGAACTTTGTGTCATTTGTTTCGAACGGCGGCGGCAATTGACCAAATCCTCTATGATGATTGCAATGGTTTGCTTCTTTTACCGGCCTATATTCAGTAAAAGAGGTACAATAGTCTATGATGACTTTGAATAAGATGGTTGCACTATCAGTTTTCATGCTTTCTTGTGGAGTGAAAACTTTCTATAAGAGATGAATTGAGCTCAAAAAGGTGTGATTTGATTTGCAAACTAGCTTTTGGTTGCTTTATTACAATGTTACATGAACCTCTTCATATATGCGATATATACACAGCAAGTCTATAGCATGCCCCTATCCTTTCCTGTCATCTTCTTCTCACCATGGGTGGATCCTTGTCCTTTGGTCTGCTTCTTACTTCCTTCTTCTGCGCGTTAGGCGATGGCCTTTCCTTCCATTTCTTTATATCCTCTTCGGTATCATATGACTTGTTAGCGGTAGTATTATTATCACAATCATCTTGACTCTTTTCCTTCCCCTTCCTCTTTCGTATGACATGATTAAATTCCACAATCAATCCCTTCTTATTGTTCAAACTACTCCGATCTGTGAATCCAACAATCAAGCCACAACTCATTATTGAAAAGTCGGATGTAAACTCGGATGCTATAGATCGACCTCCAATGGATCGTGCAATACTTGTAGACTCGCTCCTACTTGCCGAAAATGAAAGTGATCGTCTCCGTTCTGCTGAGGTTCCTATATCATCATCAACTCCTAGACTCCGTGCTCTTGACTCTCTTTCCTGTTCGGCATGGTCTTCTGCACCTCTTAGTCCATCACCCAAACTACTAACACCCGACCGACCACTTTCATCGATACCATCATGCATATCACTCAATTCCAAATCTAATCGACTAACACTATTCAAACTTGATTTCATACTAAGTCGTTCAACACTATCAGTATCATCATTTACCAATGCACTAGGCTCAGTTATAGCAGACCGATCATCATTACTATTCGAATGACTGGCCCCACCAAATCCATGTTGTGCTAAATGTACTGATAAATCACCGACACTCTGTCGTGGTGCAAAGTTATCAGCTTGATTATCACCAATCAACCCAGCATCAATCCTACTACTATCCAATCCAGATTGGGTAGTATCAACACTTGCCCTTCGATTTCCATCAGCTGGACTTGTCCGTCGTTTCATCATTATTGTATTCCGCCCTAATGACATTGCACCAGTGGGTATTAGATGTGTTAATATATTATCCGAACTTTCATTGAATCCAATCCGAGAGGCGCTATCATGTCGTGAAGTTGAATACTGAGAATCATTAAAGCCTAATCCACGGGTGAAGGAATCGTTAAATCCGCCACCGCTGCCCCTCTTTTGTACAGGATTGGTAGCAGTATTTGATACCTCTAACGGGTCAATCGAATGATCATCTCCATCATCATTATCATCCTCCCCATCTTCTTTATATTCCAACTTGGCCTTATTCATCCATTTACTCATATATTTCACAGCTAATGTTTTCTTCAATCGTTCCGCTTCTTCCTTCTCTCGTTCACGTTGTATCCTTACTAATTCCTCACGTTTCTTAGCTAAATTCTGTGCCTTTAATTCAGCCATGCGAGCCATTGTCTTTTGTTGTAGAGCTCCTAGTGAGGAATGTGGAAATTCTAACTTCATTTGTGCAAATACTTCTTGATAATTTGATACTGTGGATTGATTTTGTTGTGAGGCTGCAGTATATGTAGTAGTTTGTTGTATAATATCGGGGTTATTAATTTGTGTTGGGGTAAAATGGTTTAGAACATATTATGATATAAATAACGCACACATTACAGCAAACATACTAATAAAAATATGCACTTACCCTTTTGCAATTCTAATTGTTCATCTAAACTTAATCTCCGTTGACTATTATCCAATAAAGTCATTCGACTACCAATTCTAAAACTTTCAGCCTTTGTAGCCAGCGTACGTTTGGGCATACTACTACGTCGATTTTGTTCCTCATCTGATAATCTACGATATGTATCGGGCAATTGTTTATTATTAGCATTTGATCTACTGCGGAGAAATGTTGATCGTAATTGATTCGTTTCATCATCATTTGGTAAGGATGAACTGACACCTACACCAAAGAGAGTCATTCTACTTTTTATAGGTGGTGCCTGATGTTGTGTTGTATTGTTAGAGCTACTGCTACCATGTGTACTTGTCGTCATCGTTGTTGATGATGTTGAACTTGTATTAGAGTCTCTCTTGCGATAGGAATGTATATTATTAATCATATTCTAATAGGTTTTCATTGCAATAACAGTGTTTAGTATTGCGATGCAAAAATACCTCACTCGACTACTTTAATTTTAATGACCGCTAATTTACAGCTTGTTTACGAGGTTAATAATAACTCCCTTCTCTTTATATACTCTCCACTAATGCCAAATGGGCTTAGAGATAACAACTTTATTTATCATATTAGCAATAGCAACAATAATAAGGCTACTACTTTTTATGTGTGATAGCATCAATCGTATGCCTAAACTTCTCAATTTCTTTCCTATGTCTTTTTTCAGTTGTGCCCTTTCTATCAATGAGATCGTAGTCAATCACTAAGTGTCTCAGAGGCCTCTATTCAACAATGACTAGAGGGTTTAACTCTACTGTTGAAAGTGAGTAGGTGTGGATGAAAACACCCACATCGATTGCTCATAACTTCTTGATCTTTGTTTTATATTTACATATGTGATTGTAATCAAGTCCATTGATTTTGATATCTCAAGTTCAAGTGAAAGTGAAGAGCAGTGTTAGTTGCCCATGGTATTAGCTATACCCACCCGAAACTCAAAGATTTAGTGGATTCCCTCACAATCATAGAAGCCAAAGAGTAAGCATCATCTGTCACTGTCATCACCGCCGTTCTGCCGCTCGACATTGTGCAATCTTTATCAAGTGCGCCTATATTTATAATTTATATCAGATCACAGTATATCACATAAGTTAATACATATAAAAAAAGAATCCTACAAAGCCACATACAAAGTCCAAACATACCTTGGCCAAAAACTGACGTTTACTCAATCTTCGAACCTCCTTCAGGAAAACGTCCAACCCAATACTACCCCTAACCAACGCTCTATCTAAAAAGTATATACAGTCATCAATCGCAGCATTCTCGGCACTTAATGCCAGCATTTGTGCCGAGTGTGTATCCGCTGGTAATGCTATTAAATCTGCTGTACATTGTCTACTATTATTTTCATCCTTATCAGATTGTTCTTGTTCATTCTTTACAGCTGTTAGCCATACTTCCAGCTTTTCAATCTCCTTCTCTATATTATCTTTACCAGTTGACAATTGTAACTTTCGTTCCTTCCCCTCTTTTATCAATCTTTGTATCTCCTTTGTACCATCTTCTAATTGTTTTTGATTCTTGAGTGTTATACGTAAATCATTTTTCAGTGACTTGAATAGATTTTGTATTTCAAATTGTACTTTTGATGTTGCCATTGTTCTCATAGATAATAAGTTTTGTTCATGTTCTCTTTCTAATCGTTGTTGTTCGACTTTTAGTCTATGTTCCTCGGCTGCGGCTCGGCGTGCAGTTTCGGCTGCCATGTTGGCATCGGCAATTTCTTTTTCAAATGCTCTTCGACGTTCCTCATCTGCATTAGTAGTGGTTGATGATGATGCAGCAGTATTGTAAGAACTGGCAACAGATGAAGATGTTACAGATTGAGCAGTAACATATGACGATGATTGACCACCATTTGTTGATACGGTAGTTGCCTGAGCATAAGCCGGTGGATTATTGTGATGTCCATTTCTATTTCCATTACTACTAACAGCTACTACTGGTCTAGCAGTAGTAGCAGTTCCAGTCGGCTTAGCATAACACGGTGGTTCACTACCAAACAATGAACTCATCCAAACAACCAATTCTCTCAAATCATGTGTATTACCCTTCCATTCATGTAAATATGGTAAATAAACACGTCCATCTAATCCAACATGTCTATGATTTTCTTTAATTGCCATACTTGATACAGGTCGAATGAAGACTGTAGGTGGACGTATTGGATATTCTTGTACTAAATACATATCTATTGGTAAATTGTAGGTAACGCCACGATATGTCATGGGTATTGTACCTCGTAGTAATAGTACTGGTGGTGTGGAAGTGCCATCGTTTCGTATTAGTGGTTCCGTTGTTGGTCGGAGATGTGTGCCTAATGGTGAGGAAAGTAATGTTTCTGCATCTCGTAGTACTCGTTGTGGATCACGATATACACCTGATAATCGATGTATGAATGTACCCAATGATTCTGATGACATAATACTGTTGGTAATATATTATTTTGTATATATTATTTTGTATGTTAGTATCGTTACAAATTTATGAAGCTATGAGGCAGAATATTTGTGGGTGTATGTTTGTTTTTAAATATATTTGCAAATAGGGATGATATGGTAGGCAGATATGATAATATGAGATAATTAGATACTATATAGACGCAAAACACATAAATACTTAAGATGAACTCGTTCATATCAACTTTAGTATAATAGCAACTTTACGCCTCGGCGATCTGGTGATTTCGTCATTTTTACGTAGAAAAACATTCCACGCGTAAGCCACGTAGAAAATGCAAAATCTTATCCAACGCTCAATCCATAACACCAATAGCACTATCAATATCTACGTCTTCTTGCGATCAATAATATGCGGGTGGTGTCACGGATGACAAAGAATTCATAGAGTAATTTTAATTTTAAAGTAGTGAGAATTGCTCATTTGGACCTATTTGAACATATGACATACTAAACTTTGTTAATCCACAAATGTAATGACACTGTTCTGTTCAGCTTACTCTGTAGTATCTATTGTATACCTTGGACTTAGTCCATCGTTGTCTCTAAGCAAAGATATCAAGTTTTAAAGTGGCGGGAAAATCCACTTTTGACCTCAGGAAGGAAGACTGCCACAAGGCTACAACTCATTGCTGCTTTGATCTCGTACCCAATCCCTATTCTACTACCTCTTGGGATGTCACATATGTAGGTGGTGTCACGGATGACAATCTAATATCCGAGTAATCATCATTTAGCTTTTGTAGATATTGATGAATTTGATGAAATCAGTGATATTGGAGGTCTCGTGCTGTCATGTTCGTTCGTTAATTTGAATGAATTAACCCCCGAAACCTCGTCTCATACTATCAGATAAGACATGGGTATCATTGGTCGGCTGCAAATGCCTTTGTATGTGCCCAAGTTAACCACATTAATCCTTCATTATGCCATTTTCTACTCAAAACTTGTCGTCATTGTAAAAGACTAAGTTCATACGCATCCAACCCCAAACTTCTGGAGATTACTCCCCTCACCTATACTAACAATTGCTAACCATTTGACGTTGTGTAATTGATCCTAACATACCATTGTAACAATAATTTCAGTTTTTGAAGGACCACTCGTAAGTCAATATTGTCGTGATCATAATTCATTAACTAAGACGTCATCCGTGACACCAGTTGTTGATACTGCTCATCCATGTCAAAGAATGATTTACGTGCGTGGTTGTTCTCTATAATCCCCCTCAAACTACCCCAACATTCATCATTTAAAGTGCATATAAACACCAACTCGTATTAATACGAATAACACCATTCTAATCATCTAAATACATTCATACAACTCTCCAAATCACCCCAGCCCCTGCACGACATATAGTAATCCTTTTGGATGTGTTTAAAACTCTCAGAGGAAGGGTAGAATGGCAGCTACGCCATAAATACCACCTAATCAAAATGATAATATTGCAACATGATTTATGATGATCCGTCGATCACGTTACAAACGTCGAAGAAGCTCCCAACCTGTACCAATCGATTCTCCTACTACCCAACTATGAACCATCCATTGGCAGTGGTCAAACATCAATTGATTGCAATGCACAGCGTATCTCTAATGAATGGTACAAAATCATACTCACGATATTGATAACGTTTTATTTGAAGTACAGACAACGTATCTTCGGGGGGCGAAGCGTAACGCAGAGTTGCACTTATTTTTTGAGGCCAAAATCGCTCCTCACGTAGCTCACTAAGTAAACTTTAGCTCGAG
>Ga0075439_13240_pt2 | contig 13292 bp, 13 predicted proteins | sample MintriSingleCell_FD_74264 | JGI IMG/M metagenome (GOLD analysis project Ga0075439, IMG submission 74264) | Marine eukaryotic communities from Monterey Bay, USA to study complex ecological interactions - Minidiscus trioculatus JGI Plate_4_G5... | ecosystem: Environmental > Aquatic > Marine >... | reverse complement strand
AAGGAGATCACAAGGTTGGTCTAGAGTATTACAATTGGGAAGATGATGATCAAACGGATGATAAGTTCCGATTCCGTGGCACGGCAGTGGATATTCCTGATATTCGTAAACCTCCTTCGGCATCCCTCCCACCGGCTGCAAGTATCGATGGAAGTCAATCTGGCATGGCGACGAACAAGGCCATCAATAATGACAAGGATAACGACGATGCTGACACGGCCGCGGGAAGTATAACGACCAATCCCAACATTAGGGCTATTCTTATGAAACGAGAATTTGTCCGTATGTCACGCGAGGCTGACGAGCATGTCCGTTTCGTCGCGCACCTCCTTAGTTCACTATCTGAGAATGCAATCTTTGCTTACCTGGGGTTGTTCTTATTTAGTTCCAAATATGCATGGGATGCTATTCTTTGTACTATCGGAGTGACGACCTGTGTCTTATCTCGAGCTGTCATGGTTGTGTCTGCTAGTTGGTTCATTTGGTATATGCACGTGTTCCGTCAGCGTGCGGGTTGTAACAATCGAGGAGTAGATCCCTGCATTGACGAGTGCCTTCAAAATGAGCAGTGTACTACTGGTGAAAGTATTGATGCTAGTCATCGAGTCAACAATCCCGCTGACCCCGTCGATCCACTCAATACGCCCATTAGCAAATCTGCTCGTGCTTTATCAAACTACAAGGTCCAAGTGGTGTTAATCCTAGCTGGGTTGCGAGGTGCCGTGTCCCTTGCGCTTGTTGAAAGTGTCCCCATATATAACGGAGTGTCAGGTATTGGATCGAAGAACAAGCCAGTGCTCAAGGCCATGACATCGTCAGCTATCATCTTTACAATCTTTGTTTTGGGAGGTGGAGCCTATTACATTCTTAAATGGCTCGATATAACAAGTGATGATATGCTCATCAAGAATAGTAAAAAGAAGAAGAAGGAAAGAGTTGGGTACATCTACCCGCCTTTAGTTTGTGGTGTATATAGTGGTTCCGGGCCGGGCGAGTATCAGGCACCGGAAATGGAGCTGTCGACGGCACCTTCGTGGAGGACCCATCCCTCGAGCCCAACAATCAAGTTAGATCATTTGACTTTAAGTCGACCACCATCCAATCTTGAACAAACAGACGTATCACCAACAAGAATATCCCGATCAAGAAGTGATTGGTCAGCTGACTATGATGCAGTTGGTTTGAACGATATAAGTGGAAATGATCCTCGTATCCTGCAGCAACCATCAGGGGATTATTCTGTGCATACAGTACATACGGAAGCAGAGGATTCGTCAGAAATGTATCGGTCAGTATTAGATGTCAATGAAGAAGAAGCTCCACCGTCTCCATTTGAGCCAGAAATAGTGTAAAGTGGCAATGGAAGGCATGTCAATAAGCTATACTTAAATGTAGACATGTACAAAGAAATATCTCTAGAGCTTATAACACACCTCAAGTTGACCTTTGTTCTCAAGCAACACTACATGTACCACACTAGTACAGCCATCTAATTAATCGAACATAAGTATAAGCCTGCCTGCTTGGCACTACTTCCACTTCCATCCGACTTCTCTCCCAAGATGTTCGAGTTTCTAGAGAAGAGGAGATGGAATGCATACAATGTGAAACTTGAAACTTAACTATGCACCGTTAGCAGTAATCCAATGAACACTTACTCTGCCACTCTCAAGATAAGGCAATTCTAATCTTGTAGCAAAAGATAGAGCCGATTTTACAAGAAAATGTGGAAGACATTTTGCCCTATCTACTTTGTTGTGCCGCCATGGGCATATGGGCATTACTAAGTGTTTAAATAAGTAAGCGGTGGTGGACACAACACAACATCAGACTATTCAACATCGTTCTCAGTATATGTGTCGACGAGCAAGAGTCTTCAAGACGACGACGAAGATGATGAGGACTCATAATGTTTTGTACATATGGATATTAATTGCAATGTTGGCTGTGCGTCAGCGAGTAAGAAGGACCAATTGTACCACCAATTATCGAGTGGCATTGATAATAAAGAAGAGCGTATTATCGGTGGCTCGTTTGTAAGTTGCTGTGTTGTATACTTCTAGCCGTTCATTGCAATGGTATACTTGTGTTGGTCTGCTTAGATTTCAATGCTTTTTGCCATTTTGCAGACGATAGACACACTGTATAAAATCTTCTTGGATTAATCTCTCACCCTATGTATTTTATACCGACACAGGTGGAAGAGGATAGACATCCGTATGTTGTATCATTATTCATTGGTAACCGATTTGGTTGTGGGGGAACACTTATATCAAAAGATACTGTGGTGACTGCTGCGTGAGTATAAATAAAAAGTACATATGATATGCTCATTTATATATGCACAATCTCATACTCTGTTTCCTTCTGTTTCATATGCCACTACTCATTCTTTGGTTTATTATGCTTATATATCTCTTACCATTGTTTGGAAATAAAGCCACTGTCTTCGAGGTGATATAACAGTAGTCATTGGTAGTGATAACAGGAGTGAAGGTGAACGAATAAATGTAATTAAATCAATACAACATCCAAAGTACAATGAAAATACAGATGAATATGACATTGGTATACTCTTCCTTGATAGACCTTCAAAATTCAATGATATAGAGTTCCCAATACTTAATAATGATAATGCCATGCCACAAGTAGGAGAAAAGACGCATGTCATGGGCTGGGGGGATATTATCGCTGGCGACGCCCAACAAGTTTCTGAGACTTTGATGATAACAGACTTACGAGTAATATCAAACCAACAATGTAAATCTATGACGAAACAAAAAGATGGTCAAGCTGTGTCTTATAATGATTGGATATATGAAGATATGTTGTGTACTTTTACGGAAGGACAGGATGCTTGCCAAGGAGATAGCGGAGGACCCCTCATTGTACGAGGAGAAGTATTTGAGAATCACCCCCAGCATGATGTTCTTGTTGGAATCGTTAGGTAAGCACACAAGTAGATTATGTAAATGACTTGTTGATAGAATGATTGATCTAACATCATCTACCTTTTTAGTTGGGGAGTTGGCTGTGCCTTCTTGCCGGGAGTCTTCTCTCGTGTTGCAATGAGTTATGATTGGATACAAGAAACACATTGTGAAGAGTCTACGAGTCCATCGAAAGAGTTGTGTAGATCTGCTTCACCAACGCTGTCTCCATCAAACAAACCAACTAATGCTCCTTCAATTTCAAATAGACCTACGGAAAGTCCAAGCGACTCGCCAACGATATCCATACAGCCGTCATCTCCGCCTTCAGCATCGCCCACTTCTTCAAGCCCTACTTCGTCCCCATCGAACTCTCAAAGTCCTAGTGACTCGCCAACACTGAGCAGTATTCCTAGCATTTCACATTCACCCACTGGAATACGGATAAAGGATGAGACAGTTGAGCGTCTAGGAAACAAAGTCTCCAGACCAAATTACGGTTCATCTGTTGTTGTCAACAAGGAAGATGATACGAGTGGCTCCTCATATAGAAGTGTTTACGGTTACTGCACACTTGGCGCTGTGATGTTCATCATTTCAATAATATGGACATAACAGTAACTTGAATAGCTAAAGCTAGCACATCATAATTCATTGCTCTAGACATCTAAAGATATCATCTACAATCAAATGACTATAGAATTATATATCTAGATACAAAACACATACACTCTCTAATTCCCATCTCAAACTAAAACGCCAAACTGCTTCACTCTAGTAGATCCCTTTCCAATATGTTCATACTTTTCGCATCGTCCCAAACTTCCTTTCTCTATTCCCAGCCCCCAACTCTTTACTCTGGCAAAATGAAGTGGAATGCACCCAACTCAGCCTTCAAAGGAGTGCTACTCAATGGAGTCTTACCGTCTTCGCCCAATTGAACAAAGTTGTACTCTCCACTCATGCGTGCTACAACCTTGGTCTTGTCAAGCATGGGACGGACACTCAATGGTGCTGTACTTGTGTATTCAAAACTCTCACCGGGTTTGAGAACTGGTTGACGTCCTGTAACACCTGGACCTTGCACGACATCCTTATTTGCACTACCGACGGTTTGAATCTCAAAACGACGGGATACTAATTGAATACTCTGATCATTCTTGGATTCGTTCGTAATACGAACATTGTATGCAAAGCAGTGCTTGTCAAGCTTGGCATCGGAACGTTCGGGACGGTATGTTGAGGTTACTACCACACGTACATCGGATGTCAATGTATCAGACGAATCATTTGGTGCAGTTGTGGAGATATTGCCTGAGGTCATGTCAGGTTCACCGGGAAGGCTTGATGCTGGAGTGGATGGTGTTGTGGTAGCATCCTTGGCAGCAGGTGGTGTGGATGTGGCCGCAGAAGAAGTTGATGCAACGGTGGTAGTCTTGACGGCATCCTCTACATCGTCATCTTCATCATCATCGTCGTCGTCATCCGATGGCCTGACGGGCTTGACACGTTGCTCCTCGGGGAATACAAAGTGGAATGTTGCCAATTCGGCACCAGCCCCACCCTGTCCCTTGTTAACCTGTTCATCATCAGCCTTCTCCTGTCCCTCTTTCAAGATGCAATAACGATATTCGCCACTCATACGAGCGGCAATCTCGGTAGTGCCAATAGGACGGACACTCAACGGAGCAGTGGATGTATATTCAAACACTTCACCGGGTTGTAATACAGGTTGACGGCCAGTAACACCCTCACCCTGAACGACATCCTTCATACTACTTCCGACAGTCTGAATTTCAAACCGACGAGAGAGTAATTGCACGGTATCCTTATCGGAATTATTCGTAATACGAACAGTGTACTGAAAGCAATGCTTGCGCATGGGTGGGTCGGAATTCTCAGAATTGTAGGCACTTGATACCTCCACGGTCAATGGTCCGGTAGTGGAGCTTGACGCCTCATTGATTTCCAATTCATCGTCTAATTCTCCCTTGGTTACGTCCTCATCACCCGGTAAGCGAGGTCGGCCACTACCATCATTCTTCATAGCCTCAGCACGTGCCTGTGCTGCCTTACTCATTGGCTTATCGGCAAAGTCACCGGCACCATCCTCGGCCGCATCCGCCTCCGCCAATCCTAATTCACCAACATCAGCATCATCAAAATCATCCTCAAATAAATTATTCATACGTTTTAAATCACCCACAAAGTCCTTCATGGTAGTATCAACGAAACTACCCTTGGTTTTCATATACTCTTCACTAACAACTGTGGGATCATCAGGCGTTTCACCACCCCATTGTTTTAATAACTCAGCACGTTTATCTTCATATTCCTTCTCTCGTTCATTAGCCCGTTCTTTATAACCCTCGACAGTCTCCTGTTCCATCATATTACGTAACCATTCCTCTTCCCGTTCTTGTTTAATTTTAGCAATTTCAGCAAATTCCGCCTCCTCATTTTGTTTTGGATTTTCAGTTGATTGCATTAATGCACGTACTTGATCTTTACGTGTTTGTTCTCTATTGACGGCATTCTCGTATGCCGTACGACGATCTAACATACGTTCTAATCGTTCGTTGGATATTGCCATACCAATAATTTCCGATCGGGTGATATATCCACGTGGATTATCGGCGTACTTTACCAATTGGGGTGGCGGTCCACCAACTTTGTCAATTAATGTTTTGAGTTTGTCAACATCTTCGGTATCATATTTGATGGCGTCTCCTAATCGTTCATTCAATTCATACCATGGATCAGACTTTTCACGTTCCGATGCATCCATGGCAGCCTCATTCATTGCCATGTAATCATTCGCACGACGTAATGTTGGTACGTCAGTTTGACGTAATCTCCTAATAACATTTAAGTTTTCCTCACGTTCCTCATCACTTAATGGATTAACATTACCTTCAGTACTATTCATAATTTCCTCATCACTTAATTTAGTTAATAATTCTTGTGCCTGTGCCATACTTAGTTGTTCTTTATTGTCCTTTCCTTCCCATCCGTACTTACCGGGACGTGGCTTAATGTATGGATTAGGATCCCATGGATTAATATCAATATCACGACCGATCTTTTGTAGGAACTTTTCTTTCTCTGCTTCCATCATTGAGTAGGTGTCGATTTGACGTTGTTGTGAGGATGATTCTGAGGAGGATGCACCGGGTGTATCGGAGGCTAGTTCATCTTTGGAAGAATCATCGTTACCGTCATCACCGCCTGGTGGACGTTCAATCATACCACCGCCTACCATTGATAGACATGTGTTACTACTGCTTGAAGAAGGTGCACCATGATATCTATTTGATAATGCAGACGGGGCAGTGTTGATACTTGGTGCACTAATAGCAGAGTTAGTAGTACCACGATGGACTGTAGTTGGAATTGCTGGTGTAAAGGGCGTCACATATGGTGAGGATGCCAATACTATACTTAATGCGATTGATAGCTTCATGTCTGTACTAAAAGATATTGTTTATGATGTGTTGTAACTTTTTACTCTGTTTTTGTAGCAGGTTTTTATTGCAATGTTGATATCTGTAGGTTGGATATTCTATTACTACTATTGTACCAAATTATGATCTGTGTCTAATAAATGAGTATATCGATATTATTTGCTTGTTGTTATTGTCATTGGCCGGCATTTATGAGGTAGTAGCAGTCGTCATGATATGACCTCGAATTCTGCAAAACCAGCTTGATTTTTGAGGTATCCGGTTAGATCTCGGTATCCAAAACAAGTAAAACTAAAGGAGGACTATGTAGAGTGTTGATCAGCCCTCAGAGAATGTAGTACCTATTGTTGATACTGATTGGTGATAATAATAATAAAACAGTATATAATATATTAATAATAGAACATACTACATATTCAGTAGTGTGAATTGATTTTTGAGTTTGTTGGACTTGCATAATGTCTTTTTTAATATTAGGGTAGTCCTTAAGCTAAACACTCCCACATCTGTCCAAACTAACTTCCGTCTCTTTCTTTCTATAGTAACCATTTGACATACTTGCTGTCTCGTTGTCTACTAAACCAAAATCCCAATACAGCACTACTACTACAAACGTCGTGATATAATAGATATGTCTATTTGTCAACGCCACTCATGTGCACGGCAAGGTCAACCAAACGGTTCGAGTATCCCCACTCATTATCATACCATGAAATAACCTTATGGAAGGTATCATTCAAGGCAATGCATGCAGTACCATCAACGATAGATGATCGACTATCATGGACAAAGTCCTGAGATACAACGGCGTGATCAGTGTATCCCAATACTCCCTTTAATCCATCACTTTCACTTGCTGCCTTGAGTGTGGCTAACATTTCATCCTTGGTACATCCCTTCTTTAACTTGACGGTTAAGTCAACCATGGAAACATCGGGGGTGGGACAACGAACGGCCATACCAGTGAGTACACCATTAAGTTCGGGGATTACCTTTCCTACTGCCTTGGCGGCACCAGTTGAGGAGGGGATAAGGTTGGCAACAGCGGCACTAATAAATTGATAGATGAAAAGAAGGTGAGATGATTTAGGGAATGGATGAAGAAGACAGATAACAAATGCAGTAGTTGAACTCATATAATAATATGAGAACACTAATCAGCAATCTTTCTTATCAAAAGAAGAAACAATATAACTTACCGTCCACCACGCCAATCCTTACCGCCACGAGCGGGACCATCAACAACAAGCTGTGTAGCAGTACTAGCATGAACAGTAGTCATTAATCCCTCCTGGATACCGTACACCTCATTAATAACCTTAGCCAATGGTGCCAAACAGTTGGTAGTACAACTCGCATTACTAACAACATCGGCTGATCCATCATACTTGGTATGGTTAACACCAACAACATACATGGGTGCATCAGCGGAGGGTGCAGAGATGATAACCTTCTTGGCACCGCCACCTAAATGTGCCTTGGCCTTATCAGTGGTAGTGAACACTCCCGTTGATTCACATACGTAGGTGGCTCCAATACTACCCCATGGAATATCAGATGGATTCTTCTCAGCAAAGAATTTAATACTAACCTTACTCTTACCATCATCAATAATTAATGAATTACTCTCAGCATCAGCGGTTACAACACCGGGATATTTGCCGTGGACGGAATCATATTGGAAGAGGTAGGCGGCATAATCGAGTGATAGGAATGGATCGTTGACGGCGACAGGCATTACATCGCCGGAGTGTTCGAGTGCTGCACGGCAAACTAGACGACCGATACGGCCGAATCCGTTGATACCTAATTTGACAGTCATGTTTGTTTGTATGTACTTATATTGCAATAGTAGAGGCGTAGCAAATTATGAGATCAATGGCATCACGATCATCTGTTTGATGAGTTTGTGGTGCGGAAGATATTTTGTATCTTTTAGTAAAGATACCATACTTGGGGTGTTCGCATCGCACATGAGACGATCAGGGCCCAGTACCACCCATTTCCGGTATCCTAAGAATCAAAAATGGCCATCTTATACTTTAACTACAGGTCGCAAAAATGAAAAAATGGAAAAAGTGGCCGATCAGTTCCCTGCATGTCTTAGACATATAGGGAACTGATCGGCCACTTTTTTGAGTTTTTCTTTCCTGGAAGTTTTAGATAAAGTATAAGTTTAGCCATTTTACGGGACCCAGGTGGGACTCATTGATCAGCTGATGTGGTTAGTTGACAGTGCCGTTTTGTTTGTTATGCAGTTTTTGGAAATCGAAGACGAAGAGTGGCAATCAAGAATAGATGATAGAGGCGTCATCATACAGAAAAACAGTAAGCAGATACGACGAAATATTGATAAACAAACAGATACACAACAACATATGAATATAACAAAAATGAGTACAAGCAGCGCATCAACTCTTTTGGATGTGGCAACATCCTACAAGGCCAGTGATGTATTGGATTATACTGCAACACATAATAATAAGAATAAACCATCATCAGTAATTGTCGTGGATAGTAAAATGACGCCTTTGGAGGCTGCTACTTTACTGTGGGAGAATAATATGTAAGTTGTGCACATGTGTCAGAATGTATTGCAATGGCAATGATATATTGCATCTCATACTCATGTACATCCATAATCAACAATATTCTTGCACATAACTTTCAATGACTTTCTCAATTCATATAATCCATATCAACAACTCTTCCATCATTGATCTATTTGCATAACAACAATAGTATGGGTGCTCCGGTTTATGATAAAGAAACCAAAACATATGTGGGTATGTTTGATGCTAGAGATATACTATCCTGTGTCACTGCAGCCCATCGTGAATTCCTAAGTATGGGTGGACATCACAAACCAGGCGAAGATGTTGCCATGCCCCATGATGTAGAACTTCATCATAAGACACAACGTGAATTAATGGCCAAAGCTTTGCAACATATCAAAATTGATACAAAACCTCCAAGTGAAGGAGGTCAGGGAGTTTCTGTCGCCTACCTGGCTAAACGTAACCCTATGACACCATCCTATTCAAACGATAGTTCCCTTCTTGATATATGCAAGGCATTAGCTGGGAGGCACAAACACAGAGTTGCAATTATTGACCCTTCAACTGGTATATGTACTGGTATCATTTCACAATCTGGTCTTGTGGCATTCATTGCTAGTAAGTGTCCCTCGATGGATGAGAAGATGGAGGATGCCAATCTAAATTTTAGAAAGAAAGTAGTACAAGTCCTTGATTCTGACAGTGCAGCTTGTGCCTTTGAGTTGTTAGATGCAAAACGATTAAGTGGAATAGCCGTCGTGGATGAAGAGGGGAAGTTAATTGGTAATACTAGTGCAAGAGATGTCAAATTGTGTGTACAAGATGCTGGAAAAACAGGCATGGATACTGACATCTTATCCTACCTTGCCAGAGTTCGTCAATCACAGGTTGTAAAAGATGATAAGTATCCAACATGTCATGTACATGAAGATTCTACAGTTAGACATGTTGTGAACTTACTTGCAAAGACTGGATATCATCGTGTATTTGTTGTTGATAAGGAGCTCAAGCCGGTTGGTGTGATTTCATTCGCGGATATTATAAATTGGATGCTAGTAAATGGGGGAACTTGAGTAAATGGGGGAACTTGAATACGGGGAAACAGAATAGGAACTTGTGATACCAGTAGTACCAGTAGTAAAAATGTCAGTAGTGTAGATTCACACATGTTCATAAATTACAAGAAAGCTTATCAAAAAACAAGTTGCTATGGTGGTAATTTACTTTGTGTTATACTTCATAAACCCCCTTATTCTACAATAGTTTACTGAACTGTACATTGAAACTTGTTCTGATTTCTTGGTGGATGATAGTCACTATCTGTAGGCGGAGATGGATGCCTCTGGACTCAACAGCAAGTACAAAGTAAGGAAAGTACCAAGAGTCTGAACAAGAGCGTGTGCTCCATATCTCACGGCACCAATCTTGTTATCATCGCATAGCTTTTGAGTTAATGATAGTGCAGCTACATAAGAAAACAACATGACTCCACACTGTAGACTGTGAACGAGTCTAATATCTCCTACAAATTGTGGAATCTTTGACTGAAGCTCAGTGGGAATTTGTAAATAGAATGTATCGGGAAGTCTTGCCAGTGTTAGACCAAGTCTATGCATCATAGAAGAAAGATATGTTAGTCAATAGAAGAGGTACATTCAGCAGATACCGCCATGAACTTACTCTTTCATCCCTAGACCGAGCCAATAGGATAATAAACTCCCCCAAGCAAGTGGAAGGTAGCCGTAACCAATCTCTTGAATTCCAACCTAAGTAAGAAGGATGTATATAGTTAGATACGGTTTTGATAAGCATTGGTATCACATAATTCACAGAATACCAACCTTCACTGTCTTCCTTAGAATGCCCATAAACTCGAATAGATTTAGTCTACCTGTTCCGAAATAATCAGCTTGGGTAAATAACTTATCAGATTCGACTTCAGAAAGTGGAACCTTGAAGTATCCTTGATCTGACATTGACATGAATTGATCTTTAGTTATATATCCTGTCCCTTCCTTGTCTAACTTGTTAAATATCTCAACAAACGTCAGCTTTGTAGATAGCTCATTTTCAGCCTTGATACTTTGGTAGGATGTATTCCCCTGGTCAACTTCCTTTATATCAAAGTAGAGCTCTTGCAGTTTGTCAAGTAGATCTGGTATTGGTATGTTGTTGTCTTCCTCTCCCTTGAGTAGTACATCTATCAATATCTTCGATTGGTTTTCATTGATGCCTAACTGTTTAAAGCCTTCTTTCATCTCCCAGTTGCTAACCATGCCATCTTGATCTAAATCAAATGGATTGATATCATTGTCTTTTTTCAACATAGACTCATATAACCGTACAACGGCGGCATTCTCTGCAGGATGTCTCGTGAGTTGTCGCTGCCATACATTAACTGCCGATTCTAATGGTTGTGATAATACATCAGCCGTGTAACTTAACGTCCCCGGTAGTCCTAGAATGAACAATGTAAGAGCGGTGTGTATTGCAAATGGCAAATCAAGAGCAGGCGATGCGATTGAATAAGACGGATCAATACCGACATCTTCGAGTATCTTGGGTAGGTGATGAAGGACGACGCTACCCTGCAATATCGTTATGATGCCACCCAGCCAGAAATTTGTGTTGACTTGACTTGGAGCTAGATGCTCCGGATCTTTCTGTAATTGCTTTGGTAGTAGCCAAGGTAAACCAAAGTCAATTCCAATCGGTCTGAGGTTGAATTCGGGCGATTCTCTGTCACAATTCTTCACACAACTCATACACATCACACAATCGCCGACATCTCTTAGTTGGTTATTCTTCAAGTCCATAGTGCACCCTTTGATGGCAAATGTATCACTCGGATCAAGTGTCGGAGAGCCACCACTGTAGCAGGTAGGAGATGCACAACCCTCGCAATTTGCTTTGTAGGTGCGTATCTCTGTCATGGCAGGCTACGAATCAATTGGTTAGTGTTAGTCAATATAAGGCAAAGAGTTAAGTTGATGCATAGATGTCTCACCATTGCAAATATCTTATTCATCGCCCCAATTGGACAGAAGTAGCGACACCAGACTCTCTTCTCGTAGATGACAGAACCCACAACAGCACCTGCTGTGATTAGTAGAAGAAGACATGCCGATAGAGCTGCATCCTGCGGCAGGTCCCATAGCTCTTCCCTGGGAATAGAAAGTATTAGTGATATAGCAATCATACAAGCATGACCTCATAAGAAGTAACTTACCACATCAAAATAGCATAAAAGAGACCAAAAGCGAATGCTGGGCCGATTTCTGATGCTGTACGTGGCCACTTCTTCAACTGCAAATCCAAAGTAGTAACAAACTCCTGAGCCAAGGTACCAATACCCATGAAAGGACACACTGGAAGATGCACGTTGTAACGATTTGTGGTGATGAAAGAGAGGTGATCATAACTATTGTTAGTACATATGGGTTACAAAGGCAATCAAATGAATGCAATGGAGGGACAAATGAAGCACCAAATCATTAAGAATTCACATTGAACACACATATGTTTATGATAAAACAATACAAACGCGGACTTTCCAGTACACCAGATCCGTCCAAGGAAAGGAAACACAAGCATAATCCCAGGCCACCATCCTGCCCAGAAGATTGTCAATGCAGCATTATGTTCTCGACTCTGAGGACCGAAAAAGAGGATAACCACAACAAGGCAAAAGGCAGGATTGACAATGTATCGTAGAGTGTGATCAAATACCCATGGACTCATGAGTAAACTTCTTAAACCAGGCACATTGTACAAAAGTCGATTGCGTATCTTTTCGTCATCGCTGTTGACCAGGACATGCCGTGACTTGATCATGTTTGGTGCCAATATGTTCCATCGCTTTTCTGCTTTGAGTTGTTCAAGTGCTTTATACAATTCAAAGTCTAACTCATAGGCACCTTCTACTCCCCATCTATGATCAAGAAGTCGTTTTATAGCTTGAGTAAGCAATAATAGTCTAGTTAGAAAGACTATGAACATAACACATGCACATCATGTGCATATCTCCTTACCTTCCTTGCTCAGCGTTACATCCTCAAGGCCAAGTGAAGATTCTAACTTTCTAATCTTTGCTTTTGCAATGTCTTTCAAATCTCTCGTTCTGCTTTGTACAGTGGGAACATTGATAAATATAGCATCAATCTCTTTCTCATTTTCGACTCCAAAGTATTGCTGAAGATAATCTTTACGTTGTGTACAGCCAATGATACGGGGGAGAAATTGTATAGTTTCATTGTTATTGTATCTACTAATGAATTCACGTTGACTAACAAGACGAGCTAATCCATTTACCAATTCTAATCTTCTATCAAATTCATCTT
>Ga0075439_12585_pt1 | contig 13295 bp, 7 predicted proteins | sample MintriSingleCell_FD_74264 | JGI IMG/M metagenome (GOLD analysis project Ga0075439, IMG submission 74264) | Marine eukaryotic communities from Monterey Bay, USA to study complex ecological interactions - Minidiscus trioculatus JGI Plate_4_G5... | ecosystem: Environmental > Aquatic > Marine >... | reverse complement strand
TAGACAATGCAAATCTGCAACTTGCAATTCCTTCATAATCGCTGTATCAACCTGAATGTTATCAACTCTGTGTTCAATACATTTAGATAGGTCCATTAATGTACAAATATAATTACCATCCAAAGGAGATAAAACAATATTCTCTGGAAGATGCGCGTTTCATAGTTTATGAAGATGAAAGAGAAGTGATTGCAACAAATGTTAGTAAGAAGACTTCATTGAGACAACAATACAAACGCGGACTTTCAAACCATTGATATACTAACAACCCAATAGGTTGCTACAACACTTGCTATGTACATAACCTCCGCCATGATTTTGTTGTTTTATAATTATTTGTATATACTATTGCAGATTAATCAAGTACGAATGACCGATCAATTTTGGCCGGAAATATGTTGATTGAATTGAGGCCGAAATATGTCCCAATTATTAATATAGACTCTTATTAACTGATGTACAATAGGATGGCAATATTATTGATCAGAGATGGAGGGCAAGTACTACAAAGCAACAACACTATCAACAACAATCATGTGATAGATTGTATTATGTGTTTTCATAAAAAAAACTCTGTTTTTGGAAAGGATACCTTGAACGTATCCTTTAGGGCGCCGGTATATGAGAGGAGAGGAGAGATTAAATCTATCATATCCAATACATATAGTTTATATTTAGTGTACAAATTCTATTTACTTTGAGAAAGGCATGTATATATTGCCCAATCTCTAGCTCTCAAACTTCCTAATCTCCTTCTCATGTCCTTAGTAACTTCCTAATCTCCTTCTCATGTCCTTAGTTAATCACAAGATAAGGTGAATGTTCTCCTTCTTTGGAGCTATATGACACTCTGTTCTCACTTGTTGAGTCGATGATAATGGTAACATACTTGCCTGTTGAGGTAGATAGAGCCTCAGTTATATCAACTTCCACCCAAGTATGGCTCCTCACTTTCCTGAGAGACTTGACATATCTCGAGTTGCTCAAAAGAGAGCTCAGAGGCGCATTATCATATGTCACCATGTCTTCGTCCCACATTGATACGTCTCCAGTTATTGCATGAAACACGCCACCATTTTGCGAGCTATCTATAGCATATAAATTTAGCACAGCAGAAGTGAGACTTGATTTCAGACAAGATACATCGAACTGGAGCAAAGCGATGTGACCTGGTCTTCCGTCTACGAATAGTTCTGTTGCATGACCATAGTTCATGTCTTTCAAATTGGGTGAAACGAATGTATCATCTGATGGCGTGAGTGTATTGCAATCATCCACCTCCTCATCGCCCTGAGCGAATAGTTCTGCATCAGTACTGCTATTCATTAGCATGGACGATTCTAGAGTGATCAACGCCTCATTCTTTGGTACAACCACAAGCTGTGGGCCAAATCCATTGAGTTCCTTCGATGCAAATATCAAGCGAAGGTCATCACAGGATGCTCTGGCTGCTGCGGACGGTATCACTCTTATGCTTAAGTAATCTGATGCAATATTATTAACAGCTGATGTAACATCGACTTCATACCACTGTTGTCAAGGATGGAGAATACAACAGAGAGTTAGCAGAAGATACACATCAAAGATGACTAGCATCGTATACATCTAACAAACTTACCATTCCATTTTGTAGAGTACTTAAACTGGCGACAACCTCGGTATACTCTGGTGCTGTTTTCCAACTGATGCTATCCTCTGACCAGTCGGGAGTCGGTGCATGTAAGAAGACTGCTCCGTTTAAACTCGATCCTTCAATGACATGAATCAATATACTTGCATACTCGACTGAACTAGAAGAGCCAAGAGATGATAAATCAAATTTCAACATTGCATGCATATCTCCACCGCACTCGAAGGGGCTTACTTCTAATAGGACATCATCTCCCAATGAGTTGCTGTCCTGATCTTGATACATGATCGTAGCGTCATCCGTTGCATACGAACTAATGACAGTCGATAGATCAACATTGTGATTTGGGTACGGACATATCGGTATATCTTTCATTATCGAGACATCTTCATCGAGACTGTCAGTATCTCCACTGTGTGTAGTTATTTTTGTTGTACCTCTACCCAACTGTCTTCCATAATGGCTCAGCTGTTGCATTTGGAAACGCCCAGCAATCATTTGCATACCAACTGGAGAAGGACCAAGTTCTATAACAAGTCGTGGCGCATACTGTCCTTGCATGTACTCTTGTGAAGCATATGCAACTTGATTCTTCAAACAAGCTTGAATTCTCACAGCTACATGCTCATCACTATTGGAAACCAAGCCGGTGACATCAGCTTCTACCCAAGATTCATTAACAGCTTCTCCTATCTGCACAAGTGGCGGGCCTGACGACTCTGGTGTATTTGACCAAGATATTGAACTTTCCTCCCAGCTGGGATTCATAATGTGTACGAAGCCACCCAACCTTGAAGGATTAGTAACATATAAGCGTAGAGTAACCTTTTTGATTGTTACACACTCACAAATATCATCCGGAAGTTCAAATTTGATGATTCCGTCAGTTTGTGGCTCTTCGGCTATCACAATAGAGTCAGTATTGTACCCCTTGTCATTATCGGCGACTACATATGCATCATTACTCGCTGAAATTGTAACCGTCTCTCTTTCTCGTGGTCTACAGACGTTGTCTGGTGCTTGTTGAACTTCCTGGGGAGAATCACAAGGCACTCGACGGTAAACATCAAAGGTGCCCTCACAATTATTGAGTTGATCCTCCAATCCGCATTCCCCATCAGACTCACAGAGATCACCAATCTCCAATGTTATGATTGAACAAGATGGAAGTATAACTGGATCACAACTTGGGCATTCATTTGGATCCAGAGGCTCAAAACACATGTCTAAGCATGAAGGTACGATAGCGGGTAACGAATGAGTAGGCCTCGCAGTAGGCCTCGCTGTGGGGCTTTCAGAGACAGGCTTTGACGAAGGCTGCTTACTTGGAGAACTCGTTACAGGTTTGTCAGAGGGTTGATTCGTCGGACTGGATGTAAGAGTTGATACAACTGGCACAGACACAACCGGTGTTGGCATGATGATCGAAATTATTACCGTCGCTTCGTCACTGCCGCCATTACCGTCTGATATAGTATACTTGAATGAATCTTCTCCAGCAAATCCAGTGTTTGGATAGTAAGTAATAGTATTATCTGTATTGATCTCAACTCTTCCGTTGACGGGCTCGGTTGTAGACACGACAGATAGCTCATCATTTCTATCCGAATCAAAATCATTTACCAATACATTTACAACAACTTTAGTGTTTGTCAGAGTAGATGCAAAGTCATCATTTGCAAAAGGATCTCTATTTCCGTCAGTTGGCTTCGTACTTGGGGCTTGAGAAGGTTGTTGTGACGGCTTTTGCGTCGGAAAAGAAGTTGTCGGTTCTGCAATAACATCAACAACTAGCTCTGCTGAATCACAAACGGTTGTATCTTCCACACAAACAATGTATGAGCAGGTATCAGTCCCAATAAAGTCAGGTGCACTTGTGTATTGAACTTGACCGTCAACAACCTCACAAACACCATTCTCTGCTTGTTCAGCTATGTCTATCACTTTCAATGGCAAGTCATTATCATGCTCATCATTTTCAAGGACATCCACCAAAACTGAAGTATCAGGTTGAGTTTGAGCACTTTCATTTGTTGCTATAGGCTTTTGTGGAACAACATTTACCGTGACAACAGCAGAATCACATACTTCAGTGTCCTCTATACATACAATATATGAACAGCTATCAATCCCAGTAATAAAGTCTTCGTTGGGTGTATACAGAACTTGATTATCAACTACCTCGCAGACTCCATTCTCTGGCTGATTTCCAATGTCTGTAACCACAAGGGGCAAGTCTTGTTGATGCAAGTCATTATCTAAAACATCAATTGATACAGGAGTGTTTGGAGTAGTCTCGGAAGTATCATCATTGCCAGTTGGTGCAGTTGGAATCACGTCCACAATCAGAGTGGCTTCATCACACTCCAATTGACTACTATCAAGCTCACCATCCATTGTTGTCATTTCTGTTTCTCCAATAGATATACTAAACTTTGCTATTGATGCTTGTACCTGGCATGCTATACCACACCTGTGGAGACGAGCCTTTACGTCAACGCAGACTGTATAATCACATTCATCGCTGCCGACAAATCCTTGATTAGGCGTATACTGTACTTGCCCATCAATCAGTTCGCATACACCATTTTCGGGTTGGGCTGCTATGTCCTTCACAGAAAGTGGTTGATCTTGAGGATGGGAGTCATTCTCAAGTACATCGACTGTTACTGGTGTATCTGATTGTGTCTCAACTTGATCATCTACTGCAATAGGTTTTGTTGGGGTGACATTTACAGTGACTGTAGCCTCGTCACATAATTCTTGACTACCTTCAACACAGACAATATACTCACAGGTATCTGTGCCGATAAAGTTAGTATCTGGAGTGTATTGTACTTGATCTCCGACTACCTCACATAGTCCATTATCAGGCTGTGTAGTCGTTACAACTTCAAGCGGTGTGTCATTAGGTTGATCGTTGTCTAAAACATCTATCAAGACGGGAGTATTAGCCGGAGTTTCAATTTCATCATCTTCTGATACAGGCTTTGGTGTCACCTCAATTATCACAACCCCTTCATCGCATGTATCAGTATTGTCTTCTAGACAAACTGTATATGCGCACTCATCACTTCCGCTAAAGCTTTGATCAGGTGTGTATTCGACTTGCCCATCAGTGGTGAACTCGCAAGTACCATTCGTAGGCTGGGTGACATTAACGACCATCAATGGTAGTTCAGGATCGTCACTGTAGCTATCATTGTCGATTACATCGACTATTATGGGATTGTCTTGTGGAGTTTCGACTTTGTCATCTTGAGCAATCTTGACTTCAACAACATCCACAACCAACATTGCAGTATCACAGGCCTCTGTTCCTTGGATGCAAACGATATACTCACAGCTTTCTCCGCTTGCAATGAAGTCTTCGTTTGGTGTGTACTTCACCTGATTATCGACAACTTCACAGACTCCATTCTCAGGTTGTACTGTAATGTCGGTCACTTCAAGTGGCTTGTTGGTAGAGGGGTTTACATCGTTGTCAATCACATCTGATAACACTGGCGTATTCAATGGAACTCGCTCTTTGTCGTCACTGGCCACTGGGGCTGGTTGAACAACATTAATAGTTAGCTCTGCAGAATCACATATTTCCGTGCCCTCAACACAAGCCGTATATTCGCAACTATCACTCCCAAGGAAGCCTTCATTTGGTGTGTACTCAACTTGACCTTCGACTACTTCACATGTACCGTTATCTGGCTGTTCAACAATGTCTGTCACCTCTATTGGAAGGTCTTCAGGGTGAGTATCGTTGTCAATCACATCCACAGTGATTGGTGTGTTTGGAGTGGTCTCGACTTGATCTTCATTTGCCGTAGGTGGGCCACTCTCGACCTCCACAAATACATTTGCAGTATCACATTCATTTGATGAATCACACACAACATATGGACATATATCAGGTCCAACATAGTCATCATTGGGCTCATACATTACTTGATTATCCTCAGTAATGCTGCACTTGCCATGTAAACCTTGTGTAACTTCCGTCACTGTCAACTCATCTTCATCGGGGTCGACATCATTTTCTAATACAGGAACTGTTACAGGAGTGTTGAAGGGTGTTGATACTTGATCATCATTAGCGTCTGGTGGCAGATTTGTCTCATCCACTGATATGATAATTGCACCTTCATCGCATAGCTCATTATCGTCACAGACAGAATACAAGCAAATATCAATTCCGACAAAGCCAGTATTGGGAGTATAAGTCACTGTATTGTCCTCCTCATTGGCCACACAAGTTCCATTAGCAGCGTCAGTAACATTAGCAAGATTGAGAGGACTATCAATTGGGTTTTGATCATTATCCAATGGTTTCAATGTCACAGGTTCATCTTCATTGGTATTCACTGGATCGTCAACAGCTAGTGGTGATTGCTTGGGTGTTTCAATAACATCTACAATGATTGATCCCTCGCCACAATCTGTAGTGTCTTCAATACAAGCTGTATATGTACAATTATCTTGGCCATAGAAACCCTCGTTGGGCGTGTATTCAACTTGGCCATCATCAGTAATCTCACAAGTACCATTTGACAGTGAAGTTACTTCTGTCACCTCCAAATTATCTGGAAGGTCGTTATTGAGTACATCAATCACAAGTGGTTCGCCTTCAGGCGTGTCGACTCGATCATCAAGTACAATTGGATCAGTGTTACTCGGATCAATTGTCACAGTAACGACTGCATTGTCACATGCATTTGTGTCACATATTATATAGTCGAATGTATCTTCACCTATATATCCTTCCTCTGGAGTGTACACTACGCCATCTCCATCTGGACTTATTTCAACAATTCCATGCTCAGGTTCACTAACATCTATTACATTCAACTCATCTCCATCCGGATCGTTGTCATTTGCAAGCACAGGTATCGTTAGTCCAGGAGGATTCATTCCCTCTGATATAGTTACAAAGTCATCATTGGCAACTGGCGGGTCATTCGGTGGGCGTTCAACAGTAACAGATACAGTAGCCTCATCGCATAAACTATCTGGGTCTGATATACCAGATTGAACCTCTATCGATGGATCACATATTTTGTATGTAAATGTATCTTCTCCAACAAAATCATTAGCTGGTTTGAATATGATAGTTCCTTCGGGACGTATTCCTGCTGTGCCATTGGTTGGTTGTGATACTATACTATTGATTGTAATTGGATCGTCTAGATCTACATCATTCTCCAAAACTGGTATATTGACATTTGTGTTCATTAGCGTTGTTGCAGTATCATCATCTATTCGGATGTCAAGTCAAAAGCAAGTCAAATAAGAAAAGTATTAGTGCGAGCATAAGATATAGTCAAGCTTGATAAAACATACAATAGAAAGATACTCACTAGCAACAGGCAAATCATTTATAGGTTGTACTTCCACAATTACATCTGCATCGCTTATAAAGCCATTGCCATCGACAACTTCATATTTGAACTCATCAAATCCGTTATATCCATTCTCTGGTGTGTATATTATTTCATCATTATCTCCAAGCTCAACACTCCCAAACTCTGGTTGAGTGTAATCTACTATAGTCAAGCCAGTACCCCCTCCATCTATATCATTATTTAATACCGATAGAGATATTGGGGTATCTTCGGGAGTTACTCCAGTATCATCTTTAGCACAACTTGCTATTCGCTTATATACATCCGCTCCGTCTATACAATTGTTGAGCTCAGTCGATGTATTACACTCGCCACTACCTATACATATGTCTTTAATGTTGATTGTATATCCAGTTAGTGATGGATAGGATACAAACTCATTTGAATCTATACATTGTGGTATTGAACTTGTATCAGTTGGACAATCTGATTCTTCTATAGGTACCAAGCACAGCTCATCACATGTAGCAATTGGCAAAGTATCGACTGGTTCTTTCGAAGGTTGCTGTGATGGCCGTAATGTTGGTGATGCAGTTTCTTCAGGTTTGATTGTTGGTTCACGTGTCGGCCTAACACTCACTCCTCGAGTTGGTGTCAATGAAGGTTTGGCGGTGGGAATACATCTATCTGTTCCACCAGTTTTTAATATCTCAATCTCAGCACAATTCCAATATTGCAATGGTAAACCATTCCCATCATGAGGCAAAGGAACTGGACATTCATTAATCTTCTCTTCAAATACATCTCCCCATTCCGGTGGAAAATCATAATCCAAATATCCCTCATGATAACAATCTTGAGCAGTAACAAAGTACCATTGCAATAATACCAAATCACCTGTCAAACCACAGGGTAAATTCATTTGATATGAAAACTCTTGTTTATTACCAGGAAAACCATCTAAATCATCCACACGACCGGTAACATCCCCGTCGGGGATATATATCCTTTCAGGATAATTCGGATCTTCATACGCACCATAATAATTATCACTAACAAATTCTAATGGATATTTATCAAAACATTCCTGTGTTGGTATTTCACCCCATTCAATTGGACATAGACTGAATTGAAAATGACCCCCATTACTTGATATTAGACTAACTTTAATATTAATTTCATCTTCTTGGTTGTATACTGCTTGGATATTAATTGGCATATCATTCCCAAGTATGTTTTTGGGTGTGTCATAATTACGAAGTGTTTCGATTATACCGCATTGTGCGACTGATCCACCTCGATCTGCGCCTTGGGGTGTTGTTTCGGGCTCTGGATCAGATTCTGTACGTGGCCACCAGACTGTATCTTCATATGCTACTAAGTTTCTGGAGCGGGGTAGTTTGAGATATCCTAGTGATGATGTCGGTGTTGGTATTATTATGAGTAGGAGTATTATTATCGAGACCGAGAGCATAAGTTGTGATCTTCTTTTAGACGACGATGACATTCTATATCTCTTTGCAAATCTAGCTCTTGTTTGACACTTGCATGATAATACATCATATTGTGTCGACGGCATCATTAATGTATCTCTTTGCCCTTTGAATGATTTTTTTTATATATAGTGGTGATCATTCAGTTTAAATGTTCATATGATTAAGGCCTGATACTTGCATGCATTGTTTGGCATAGCCAACCAATGATACTCCTCTAGAGGAGGTTGGCCACACTAATGAAGACACGATAGAGCAACGATTGATTGTTTGCCTGAACGGTGAAAGTACTGGTACCTACAGCAGCCCAAGTAAGTTTCCTCTCTTTCTTGTCAACATGTCGTACCGTTAATGGAGTCTTTAAGAAAAGATACCACTTCTATTTGAGAAGAGGGCATTTGATTATTTCTTTGACTTCTCTATGCATGATGGTTTCTTAGGACGGGGTTATTTTTAATACCACATGGGGCAATTGAAATTAGTGAAAGAATCCAGTGAGGTCGTAAAAGTGTGGCCTCTTTATTGTATGTGAATTCCATGTTGTGCAATGCTGTTTACAATACCTTGTTTCAAGACTCTCAACATTCGACGATTAACATGGAGCGGCCGGCTGTTCGTTAATCTCAATCTGATCATATAAAAACGATTGCAAAATACACTTTGCAATACAATTGCAAACGTATGTAATCATAATATCATGGACGGTTTTATGAACAAGCTATTTCGGAGGAAGTCAACTGGATCAACAGTAGCAAGTATAGATACGGAAGAGGCAATAGATGACTCTGGGGAAATTCTAGTCAGTACTACAACAACAATATCAAGTAATAAACAATACGAGGAGGCAGTTGATAATACCTCCGCTGGCTCGGCTGATCATATAATCAGTGAGCTTGATATAAGTTCATCAAGTGATAAATCTGAATCACCGGTGGGTGTTATGGATATAAGATTAACAAGTACAGAGGTACCGCCGCCGCCATTATCAGAAGACGCCAACGATGAACACGATTACAACGATGGTCTACTAGTCGACTTTCCCAACCGACGAATGAAGGAAGTACCACTAGCACCCACACGTTCCATATCCTTCAAAGACTCGGCCAAAGTACAATCAGTTGAAAACTATTCATTAAATCCTCATCTCAAATCACAACTATGGTATAATGAAGTAGATTTACGTACATTCCAACGAAATAAAGGACAGGATATAGGTACTATACGAATGTTACATAAGTTCAATACACAAGCTAAGAATAATAATAAAAAGAAGAAAACACAGAATGCAGAGTTTATAGCCCAACAACAAATGATACAAAAGACATCTACAAGTATAGGATTGGAGAATCATGTTGGTCATGGTTCTATATCATGGAATAAGATGACGTTACTTCGAGAACAACATCGGAAGGCTGTATTAATTGAACAATGGAAACAGTGTGGTGAATTTTGTGTTGTCAATCCTGATAGTATTGCCAAGGTTAGTATGGAGGAGAGTGAGTGGGCTCGGGTACGGGGTGTACAGATTGGTAATATTCATGCCAATTATGATAAGGATGGCGAGAATGATGATGATGAGAGTGATGATGATAGTAGCTCCTCATCAAGTGAGGGTGGGGGTACGATTGATTGGGAAGATGGATTATCCGTTGGGAGTGTAGAAGTTAGGGAATTAGGTGACTCGGTCAAGACCGGGTTAGATATTGGTGGTGGTGCCAAGAAAGATGATGATACCAAGCAACCGCAGCGTATCCACATGCCTGCTCTGAGAATTAGCAAGACACAAGAAACTATAATAGCGGCAGATAAGAAGGCCAGTACTCAAGTGAGGAAGGAGATTGATGATCTTCGTGCGTCGATATCACTTGTTAAACATCAGTCTACAAGTCATCGAAGTGTTCAGGTGCGTCGGGGGAACTCGCCGAGCACGTCATACTCTCACATGACACGAGGAAATGGTTCTTTGGGTTTACTTTCCTCGGCAGAAACAGTGTCATCTGTTCAACCAAACTCCTCGAGGAATGAAGAATGGTCAACATCCAGCACGAGCACTCCTCCTTCGGGTAATACTATCTCCTCTCCGAGAAGAAGACTGCAAAGACTAACTCCTGTTCCCCATAACACACCCAATGAGCCGCTTGATAACAATACTGCCGTGTCTCCTGAAGATGTTCAGAAACTCCGCCGAAGTGTACAACTCAAGATGAGTTTAGTCAGAGATAACTCCTCAAAGAGGCTAGATAGAAGTGAGCTTGGTCTTCCATCTGAGACAAAGGATGTGTTGCCGGTAACAAGAAGACCGCAGCAATCAAGAACATCTTTACCAAAACCTCCAAGAATAGCTGAGGAGATTAATTGGAGTTCATCATCAAGTTCAGATGAGGATAAGCGTTCCTATAAGAAGTTGAATGGGGAGGGTTGTCTCAGAAGTACCGGGGAGGTACCGAAGCCGCATATAAGACGACCCACTCCGCCTTCCGCGTGACCCTCGGCAGCTTAACCTCTCAAGAATTACCAATCGAGGGGGGCAGCTATATCCCTATACAGACCTCTTCAAAAATGATATATAATACCAGTATATATTAGAATAGAATAGATACCAGTAAGAATAGAATGCACAGCTAGGTAAACAGTTGTATTGTAAACAAATCCTACTTAATTTCCTACTCAGTCTCCTTTTCTCCGCTCTCTTTCTTATTTACCTCTCTGTCATCACCTAGTTGGGTTGATCTACACCCTGGATTTTTAATGAGAGGTATGTCTTACTTTCCGATAGTTGGTAGTATATTGGGTTGTATGTATGCTGTGATATTTGATTGTTTGGATATATCTTTAGGATTATCATCAACTGTATCAGCTGCCTTGAGTATCAGTGTTGGTCTTTACATTACTGGATGTTTCCATGAAGATGGGTTAGCAGATTCTGCAGATGGACTTGGAGGAGGATGGAGTAAAAGCCAGGTACTCAAGATTATGACTGATAGTCGAGTTGGTACCTTTGGGTGTACTGCCCTGAGTCTATTTCTCTTTACCAAGTTACAGCTTCTTGGTACTCTTGGATCATCAAACTGGGTATTAGACTTTCAAAATGGAGGCAGTTCAGGTACAGGTCCTGCAATTCTTGTTGCTCAAACACTTTCTAGGTTGTCAGCTCCATACCTAATTCGAACAAGAGACTATGTGGCAGAAGTAGGGCCGAAGTCTCCATTTTATCGATTCATGGTCGAGGCAAAGCACATAGTATCATGGTCACGAGTGCTGTTTGCATCAATATACTGTTTTATACTATCATCAATACTATACGGCCAATTATTTTCAATTGTGCTCATTTTGGCAGTACTATTGGTAGCTCATTTATGTGGAAACAAGGGCGACTATTTGTTAGGAGGAGTAATGGGCGACTTTCTTGGCGGCACAATTTGTATTTGCGAGGTTGCAGTGTTAGTATTGATTGCTACCAGAGATCATATAATAGATACCGTTCAAGTGGCCGTGGAAATATTCGAATCATCAAACTCTGATGATCTTCAATCCATGTCAGTTGAGCTATACGCTAGTGATCGTCTTCGTCCAATCTTTCACTTACTCAGTTTAATGTGTGCATTGAAGGTCTGGTGTTACTTTGTCGGCCCTGAAGACATGTATGACAGAGAGGTAAATAAGAAAGAGAGCGGAGAAAAGGCAGACTGAGTAGTGGAAATTAAGTATTTGTTTACAATACAACTGTTTACCTAGCTGTGCATTCTATTCTTACTGGTATCTATTCTATTCTAATATATACTGGTTTATATACATTTTGAAGAAGTCTGTAAAGGAATGAGGTATTGTTGTCACCTCTCATGAAGTAGCTGCCCCCCTCTATTGGTAATACTGAGAGGTTAAGCTGCCGAGGGTCACGCGGAAGGCGGAGTGGGTCGTCTTATATGTGGCTTCGGCACCTCCCCGGTACTTCTGAGACAACCCTCACCATTCAGCTTTTTGAAGGAACGCTTATCCTCATCTGAACTTGATGATGAACTCCAATTAATCTCCTCAGCTATTCTTGGAGGTTTTGGTAAAGATGTTCTTGATTGCTGCGGTCTTCTTGTTACCGGCAACACATCCTTTGTCTCAGATGGAAGACCAAGCTCACTTCTATCTAGCCTCTTTGAAGAGTTATCTCTGACTAAACTCATCTTGAGTTGTACACTTCGGCGGAGTTTGTCAACATCTTCAGGAGAAACAGTATTGTTATCAAGTGGCTCATTGGGTGTGTTGTTGGGAACAGGAAGTAGTCTTCGAGGGCTTCTTCTTGGCGAGGAAACATTACTTGAAGGGGGAATGCTCGTGCTTGATGTTGACCATTCTTCATTCCCTCGTTGAATGTATGGCACTGTTTTTTCTGCAGAGGAAAGCAAGCCCGAAGAACCATTTCCTCGTGTCATATGCGAGTATGACGACGTGCTTGGTGAGTTCCTTCGACGCACCTGAACACTTCGGTGACTTGTAGATTGGTGTTTAACAAGTGATATCGATGCACGAAGATTATCAATCTCCTTCCTCACTTGAGTACTGGCCTTCTTATCTGCCGCTATTATAGCTTCTTGTGTCTTGCTAATTCTCAGAGCAGGCATGTGGATACGCTGCGGTTGCTTGGTATCATCATCTTTCTTGGCACCACCACCAATATCTAACCCGGACTTGACCGAGTCACCCAACCCTTCTCTAACTTCTACACTCCCAACGGATAATCCATCTTCCCAATCAATCGTACCCCCACCCTCACTTGATGAGGAGCTACTATCATCACTCTCATCATCATCATTCTCGCCATCCTTATCATAATTGGCATGAATA
>Ga0075439_10393_pt1 | contig 13324 bp, 9 predicted proteins | sample MintriSingleCell_FD_74264 | JGI IMG/M metagenome (GOLD analysis project Ga0075439, IMG submission 74264) | Marine eukaryotic communities from Monterey Bay, USA to study complex ecological interactions - Minidiscus trioculatus JGI Plate_4_G5... | ecosystem: Environmental > Aquatic > Marine >... | reverse complement strand
TCGCATTTATAAAGCGTACATTAGTGGGGTTGGTGTTTAGTCGGCGGACTTGCAATCGTCTTTGTGCACTAAGTGGATTAAGTTGTAAAAGTTTAGCAATGTCAGTAGTTGCTACTAGGAGATATGATAGAAGACATGAGCGCTACCATCCTACATTTCAAGAAGTAGTGGACACAGTTGATACTCGAACACTTGGTTTAATTACCTTTATACCAGAAAGATTGGACTTGCATAATAACGATGCACAACTCCAACAAGCATGTGTGGATGTTCTTCATTGGGGAGTGGCTTTATCTAAAGCAACTATCAATTCAGGTCAATTCATATGGAAAGGCCGAAGCGGTCGGGCAGAACAATTAGTATCTGTGTTTTACAATCCTATTGCAAAGGACCTTATGATCAATATAGATGGCGAGTCAGTATATACTTTTCAGGATCGTAATTTCTTTGTGGAAGATATTATGCATTCAATAAATGCGGATTGTTGGTTCATTACATTGGATTCAGATGCCCCTGGCCAATTAGCATGGATGAATGGAGATAATAGGATTGACAGGGATGAATTTGACAGTATTCGAGATAGAATTACCGAAGAGGAAGTTTCTACCATCATAGCGGCAAATAGTGGACTCACACTAGGTATGTTTTATGGCAATGACGAGGATGTTGGAGTAAACTATCACTATAGAGCAGTACAAGCTGGCTCTCGAGCTCGCAGACTCAATCCCATGGCTAGGTATGCATTGATCTGTCATCACATGAATGAATCTCATAATGCATATTCACTTCTGAATGAGCTATTTCTAATGGCAAAAATGAATCCGTATACTCTGGGTTGTGAACTATTCAACAACTATCCGAGGGCTTCTAGCTGGCCAGGGTGGCCATTCAATCTAACTGAGCGAATGTTAGGTTGAGTTTATAGTTTAAGCTTAAGATTACTTTTACTCAAGGGCCTATACTCTTACTCAAGGCCCTAGTTGTTGCTCTCTAGTGATATTGCATTCATGTGATCTCCTCTACTCTCTCTACTAGGACGTATAGAAAAAAATGACACATGATGTGCACAGTTTTATTTGCAACGCCGCCGACCTCTCAAAACCACCCACCAAATTCTTTGAAAAATACTCAATATCACATCATAAAGTGAATGCTATATTCACATATTACGCGCTCACCTACCAACAGAGTAGCGTTCTAATCTCTTACTAGCAAAAGGAGAGGCAATAGTAGAGGCCTGGCGGGATAAAAGTTATTCAGCGATCAAACGGTATGAAGTTAGGCCCATTGCACGCATGCTATATATCACTAAGTATTATTATGAAGAAGGAAGGAGATTCAAACAAAAGGGCACGAGGAGATGATGATGGTACTACTACAGTTGTCGTAGGGCCAAATGATCCACCGCTCACGTTACCAAATATACAAATTCGAATTCGTCAATTGTTAGATAGTATCCCCACAAAAGATGACACATCAACTCTTTCGGTTGACGATCTACCCAATTTAGAGAATTGGTGCCGTACTGTTCGTGGTATAGTAAGGAATTATAATCTAACATTAAACTTTGTGGCCATTGCTAACTATCAATGGGAGCCTGACAGGTGAGCTGATAATATGATCGTAATTGAAAGATATGATGTGTGTTGTAAAACATACCATCAAATCCACACTTTTAACACTGATATATGTGACGATATTCATATTTATATAATGTTACTTACACTTCCAACACTGATTTATACACTCGTAGGCCTGGACATACTGGCCAAAGTCTAGGAGCATTGAGGAATCAGATATCATTAAGTACAGCTCAAACCAACATTGTTAATAATCATATTGGCCGAGTGCTTACACCTGCATTGGACCGGCAAGTAGTCAAGAAAAGAACAAAGACTTTTGCCAATGGTGATAAGGAAGAGAGTTATGAATATGAGAACATTGTTAATGATCCTGAATTGTTGGCTTTAAATCGTCTTCAGTTGTGTGATGAGGCAATATACAAACGTCAATTACTGGTATCTACTATGGAACAGATGATTCAGTGTATGGATGATTATTTAAAAGCGGAAGCTGGTGCTACGGGACAGGATGGTCAGAGGTTTTCAATGGCTTATTAAATAATTGGGCATGGTATTGAAATAGAAGGGTGATACTTTTTGTTTGGTGATGGGGATAAAGAGAGGAGATACAAGAGAGATATTGCTAATCGAGGAGATATCGACCACTAAGCTAGAAGTTGATTTGATTCATAAAGACTTCATTCTATTGATTTCATATAAGATCTAAATGATTCAACGAATATCGATGTTGCACTCGCTAGATCTTCTCGATCTAGATCTGCAAAGCATAGTCTGGCGCAAGATTGTATCGAAGAACCACTCCTATCTCCTTCCTGAGTTAACAAAAACGGATCACATCTCTTTCCTGCCATGAATCTTATCCCATACTTTTCTAAACTATAAGCAACAAAGTCATCAGTATTCACAATTGATGGGAAGCCAATCCAAACGAAATACCCGCCTTGTCGACTAATAGGTGATTTGTCATTCAATATAGATATTCGAGGTTCCTCTCTCAGTATGTTGCACATCAGTTCATATCGTTGAGAATATTCCAGCTTTAACTTGTCTAGGTGTGTGTCAAGCAAGTTTGATTCAATTGCTCTAGTCATCATACTACCAAGAAATGGGGCGACTCCGCCTTGGCTGTCTATATAACCATAGTTCTTCAAACGTTCTATGATGAAAGAAGGAGCATCAATCCACCCAAGACGTACGCCTGGACACCAGATCTTTGTAAAACTTGATACTGATACACAGCAACCAATCCTATCTTCATTGTCATTTGCTTTCATTGTATCAATATCGTTGAAATGTACTATACCAGCTGGCCGTCGAGTGATCATATCTTTCAAACCTTTCTCTCCGTCTCTCTTTTGTTCCCAATCTAATAAATGATATACTTCATCAGCTACTAACATAACCCCATGTCTTATTGCAAATGTAGCCAATCTCTTCCGCTCATAAACCGTCATTGATCTGCCTGTTGGGTTGTGATATGATGGAATAATATATATCATTTTCGGTGGCAGTATTTCTTCTTCTTCAACCATATGGATCAGACGATCAATATCAATCTGACCAATGTCTCCATCATTATCTTTTCTATCCGACATCATTGGTAAAGCCTTGACAATTAAATTGTTGCTTTTTAATATCATCGGTGCCAAGAAGTATGTCGGTCTTTCAATCCATACCTCATCTCCTGGCGTTGTACATGTTCTACATAACAGTTCTAGACCATGACTAACGCCATGTGTGATAAAAAGTTCATGATCATTTGAAGAAGAAGTAGAAGTACCGACATTATTATCTGAAGAAGAAGTACCATCATTAGCTATATCGCCCATATCATCATCTTGTGTTCGTCTATAAAGAAATGACTGTAATGCCATCCGAAATCTTTCATCGCCTTCATTTTTTCCATAATTAAGATATCCTCTCCAAGAATCGTCTTCCGCGTGTAGTATATCAGACATTATTCTTTTCATCTCTGTTTGAGGTAGTAACTTCATATTAGGATGACCTCGATATAGATCATACCTAACCTTCTTTCTGGGTATTGCAATTCCACTCATTTGATGTATCTTATACTGTTTTGAGTTGTTGTAGATAGAAGATACTAATTTCAACGAAGCACGACGAAACAATGAACTCCAAAGAAATCTGCTTGACATCGATAACAAATAAACAATGGGATTATAACGCCGCTGCTACTGCTACAAACCATCATCCATACCACAAGACGTAAAGTATAAACATTGTGAATGGAGTTACAATATTAGCGATAAAACGGTTTCACACGCAACAAATATGCAGTATGCTAAGTATAATTTAGAGGTCTGCTTCACTTGATTCTATTACTTTGCAGTCGATATATACCCCCCGCAATTTTATTTGATACTGTCTTATTCGCGTAGGGCATTTACGTTACCAAGCAACTCATCTTACACATACTATAAACACCACCATAACAACGACTCGTTACTTTGGCTGGTATGGTATAGTATAAATTTTATTGCAATATTCGATATGTCTTCCTCAACCAATATTAATAAGCGGTGATATAGATTGATTATTCTAAATGGAATAATATTGATATCGATTCAAATTCAGAAAGTTCTGAAGATATCATGTCGAATAATAATACCATGCCAAATCCCACACATATTTCTCTTAGCAATAATATCCAGGCTTTGAATAAGCTAAGTATGTCTGAAGAGCCCATATCGTTAAAAGAATTACAAGAAAAGGTTAAGAAGCTACCAATATCATCATTAGTTGGGAGTACGAATTATTGGTTCCATCATTTGTGCAAAAATAAGAATATTACACTTGAATTGGTTGAGTTTGCCTTGAGTTATTGCCCAGGGTTAGCTAACCGTTATGTACTAGGATTCTGTGAAGAATCAAAAGAAAGTTGGGCATGGACATATCCTTTGCATTTAGCATGTTACAATAGTAACTGCCCAAACCCAGTTATTAAACTATTAGTTGAGAAGGCTCAGCATAGTTGCAGGGATGAGGATTTTCCTCCACCTCTACAACATTTAAGTCTCATACTCGAGGGTCCTAATGTGAAAGGCGTTCCGTGTGGAGATTACGATGGTAGTGATGTTCAAGGATTACCATTGCACTACTATTTATCAAGAGAAGAAAATATTGATATCAATGTAGTCAAATTATTGATAAGCGCATATCCTCAATCTTTGAATATATGCGATGAAGAGTCTACATTAACCCCACTTCATGTCCTATTCTATAACGAAAACATCAATAATTTATATGACATCGTTGAGTACCTTGTTGATTATGATAATCGGAATTTGATGAACAAAGGAGGAAAAGGTTATACACCATTACATTTAGCATGTGAGAATACGAACATAACACCGGAGATTGTTACAAAGCTTCTCACTGCTTGTCCACCAAGTATCGGCATGGAAGAAGACTGGTTACAGAGAACACCCATTGGCACACTATGTGATAATAAAGATATTGACGATTCACTTGCAATAGAAATTCTAAAAGTCTTGATTGAGGGTTTGAAGGTACTTCAGTTGATATCTAGATCCCGACCACTGTTGGAAAGGGACTGTGATGGAATCCTCCCAATTTATCATGCCTTCGAAACATCAAAGCCGGCCGGGTTTATCAAATTGATGTTGGAAGCATGCCCAGAGTTGGAAGAAGCTGAGCTAGTAGAATTAACTTTGGAAGATGACTTCACACTCCTGCACTATGCATGTGAAAAAAGCAATGCAGGCGTAGTGAAGTACCTACTTGAAAGGGACCCAGGAAATTACGATAGGCCTAGCTCACTTGGTCGTTTCCCTATTCACATCGCTGCCAGTAGGCTTGACAAGCATGTATTTAATATCATTCAGTGCTTACTGACGAATGATCCTAGTTGTGCTGCTAAAGATACTGTGGGCGACGAAGAGATCTTTCTCTTGCCTCTCCATTATGCCTGCTATCAAGATTACTTACATGCTGGAGTAGTAAAGCTCCTGTACAATGCCTATCCAGAAGCTGTGTTTAAAACAAAAGGTGAAAGGCCAGTAAGACCAATCGATTGTATCAATAGGAAAATATATGAAAAGCCTTCGCTTGATACCCCTCATAATCAGAGTGTAAAACATTTCATAATTGATCAAATGAACTATTTGAATTTGAGAAAAGATAGATCAATAATGACTATACCAGATGAGGATGGCTATTTACCGCTGGATAATGCTTTGTTCGAACGAGCTCCTCTTGGAACAATCAAGGAGCTACTCAAGGCATATCCCAAAGCAATAAGACGAAAAGATCCCCGACGTGGTTCCTTCCCGTTGCACATTGCTTGTTTTAGTAGTACAGTTGATGTTGTCAAGTACTTAGTTGAATTGGAAGATAGATGTTTGGATGAATGTGATCATGCACTTGATTACCCCCTCCATAAAGCATGCTACAATGGAAACTATGAAGTTATCAATTATCTGCTTGACATACAGTCTTCATCGGTATCAAAACGAAATGCAAATGATGAACTACCGATTCATTTGTTTTGTAATTCAAGTAGGGTAACAAAGGACAATGAAAGCTCAGAATATGTCGGGACTGTGTATCGTTTACTCTTGGCTCAACCTGGTGTTGTTATGAACTGGTAAAACAGTAGGTTGATAATGTAGTTCTACATAACCATTAGTTGACTATTCTATGTGAGTTAACTTGACCAAATCCATTCCCATTCCTACAACTTGCTTTCCAAAAACTCTCTAAGCTTTGTCATGGCCACACCCAACTCTTCCATACTAGTAGCATAACTAATCCGAACAGTACCCGGGGCACCAAAACTTTCACCAGGCACCAACGCCAACTTCTTTTCCTTTAACAAATCCAAACACAATTGTGTATCATCACCGTCATAGTATGAACTTACATCCGGCAGAACATAAAATGCACCGTTGGGTGGTACGGCTACATTCACATCTTTCATCTTTGATAGTTCCTCTAAGACATAATCACGTTTTTCTTTCATAATGATTGCATTATTAGTCAACCAACTTTCATCAACTTCATTCAAGGCCGCAACTCCAGCCGCTTGTGATACCGAGGATGCACAACTTGTAATCTGTCCTTGTAATGTAGCCGTTGCTTTTGCAAATCGTTCGGGCGCAGCCAAATATCCTAATCTAAATCCAGTCATGGCATGTGATTTCGAGAAACCATTTAATGTAATTGTTCTATGAAACATGTTGGGTAATGATGCGAATGATGTACACTGTCCATCATCAGTATATACTAATCGTTCATATATCTCATCTGCTAATATAACAACATTTGGATACTTTTCTAATACTTGAGCAATTTGTGTTAATAATTCTGTGGAATGTACCCCACCCGTTGGATTACTTGGATTGCAAAGCATTAATACCTTGGCTTTTGGATGATTTGATAAACATTCATCCAAAGCAGATGGATTGATTAAGTATCCATCATCAACTTTTGTTTCAAGTATAACTGGTGAAGCACCAACTAATAATGCCATTTCAGGATATGATGGCCAATAGGGTGCTGGTATAATAACCTCATCTCCTGCTCCGCATGCTGCCATTAATCCCTGATATACACATTGCTTAGCACCGTTGCCGACTACAATTTCAGACATTGGATTATATTCCACTCCTTTTCTATCCTTTAAATCTTTGGATATTGCTTGACGTAAGTCTAATGTACCAGTAACTGCTGTATAACGAGTTTGACCTGCGTGCATGGCGTTGGTGGCAGCTTCGAGTACACAAGATGGTGGTGCAAAGTCCGGCTCGCCAACACATAGACTTGTTACTTCTTCACCCTCTGAAGAGAGAGGATATGAACTTATGTTAGTATAATATATGATATGCAAGGGCAATATCCATACAGTATTCGAATGGCCGAGTCTTCATATTGAACACACCATAACACACAACAAAACAACACTAACGCGGACTTTCCAGCTTCCATCTGTTTAACTAATGAGAATACCTCAACTGTTTTAGATGGTTTGATCTGTGATAGTAAGGGGTTTAGCGGTGGCTCTATTATAGTAGTAGTTGCATCGTTTTGCAATTGAAAGAATTTCTGAGTGGATGTGGATGTTGTTATTGATGACGCTGGAGAAAAGGCTGAGCAAAAGTTGTGAGTACTCGCCGCCGCCGATATACCGGCCAGATTAAGTAAAGTACGCTTCATTCTTCTTCCTCTTTGCTCATAGAAGTCCTGAGATATGGTGGTTATAGTGTTATCGACGGTGGTTAATGACATCATCTAAAATCTCAACTCTCATGGTAACGGTATCCTAGCCATCAACTTTTCACTCTCGATATCGTAGATACTAGTCAGACTTATCAGATGTGAGGACGCCATCAATGCATAGCCTTTGCATTTAATATACCACGAACAATGGCTGATGATAATAATAGCAATGGTACTACTGATCATGTCGCAATTGAAATAACAGACCTACAACATGACAACAAAAGGATACCACAAACTCCTTTCACATCATCTGCAGTGCCATCAAGAGAACAAAGGGATGAGGAGTTTGACCAAGACATGCTTCATAGAGCAATTGCAGATACTGGAAGATGGGCATATGGTACAATATCGGTAGAAGCTTGGGTGTTAGATGATACTACTGGGAAGTTGATTAGACCACCAAAAGCATACTGGGTTGATCCAGTTTACATTCTTGATAATGCAAAGAATGAAGCACTATTGAGATTGACAGATCAATCTAGACCAGACTTTGTTAGACCAGATCCATTATCTCCGGGTATCGGATTAGCAGGTACTTTATGGTCGGAACTATCTCGTAACAATTTACTCGATCGTGGTACATCCCGAAGAGGTATAAAGAAGCTCAATACAAAGAATAGAATTGCATGGAGAAGGCTTGAGGAAATTAGAAATGATCCCGATCAGCCATACAATTTTAGATTACAACTTGCTGTTAAGGCGGGTATTGGGCTCGCTGCAGGTGTTAAGTTTCAGTTCCCAAATGGCACACAAGGATTAATAGTGTATATGGCACGAGGTACCACCGATACAACAAAGTTAAAGTCTCATTCGAATACACAATACTTATCAAGTTCAGCAGATGTTATTGGTAGTATCATATCATTAAGAAAACCAAGACATGTATGTATGACAGAGAGAAGAGCAGAAAGAGAGGATGTAAGACGACGAGTGAGGTTGAAGATGATTGCTTTCATCACGTTAGGAGGATCCTTTCTTAGACACAATACCGGTGTAAGCAATAGCACACCAGCATCCAATGAAGCATCGGAACAAACAAATCGGCCAACAGATGAAACAAAGAGATCAAAAGAGTGGTCTGTATGGAAGTCTATGAAGAGCAAGATGATACAGATGACAACAAAGTGGAAGGGAGCTGGGAATCAAATCCCTCCGCCTTTCTCTAATACAGAGAGTATTTGGACATTTTGTGGGTGCTTCTTGACGTTATTGATGCTATTGGCTTATTCAGATTCAATATCAAACGTTAACCCCGCATATAGCCTTGTGACCGGCCCGTTTGGGGTAAGTTGTATTCAGCTGTAAGCCTCTACAATTTCACAAGTTCATTCTAACTCTCACACTTTCTTCTAAGGCTCTCATGACACTGCAATATAGTTTAACAGCGGCACCGGCTAGTCAGCCACGCAATGCGCTACTAGGACAGACTATATCATTGGCTATAGCACTTGGCATAACATATACATCTATTACTACCAATCTTAAGAAGGCTCTCGGCACGTCACTTGCAATATGTATAATGGCTAGATTAGGGATCACCCACCCACCTGCAGGTGCATCAGCAATGTTATTTAGTGGCGGAGACTACTCATGGATACACATGGCTATAATGCTTGGTGGCAATATCATTGCAATACTAGCAGCTACAGTGATTAATGATATGAATGATAGACGGCAGTATCCTACAACTTGGGGACTTGGATACTGGCACAAACACTTTTGGAAAGGAAGTAAAGTGGCATAGAGAGCCTCTCAATCAACTTCATCTGTACATAGTGCACATAATGATAAGCAAACACATAAGTGATAAAGTTTTGTTTGAGTTGAGTATCCTGAGCATGCTTATACTTTGTATCTCATACCTAGTTGGATCGGGGTATCCTTGACAAGTCAGTATGTGCAATCTCAGTCATCAGCATATCATACTGCCAGCTTTCTATCTCTCAGGAGGCCATGAGTAGTGAGTCCATCAAAAGAAAGTACACTCTCTTATCGCATAGGCGTAGTGGCAAAAATACCGTACCGGATACGAAAATGGTGCACGTCACACACAAAAAAACTTTGTAACAAACAGTAAGTATCAACAGTCTTGGATCGCTTGATTGTAGTAGTATGTCTGTTCAGATAAGAGGAGTATAGAGGAAGGTATTGAATAGTCTAGAATAGCGTGAAAAGAGAGAGTGGTAAATTAGTGGCACGATATGGTAGTGAAAAGAGTTAGTAATAATAATATGAACCAATCGAATAATGGGAGAGTATCAATGAGCAGTCCAAGCCGATACCTCAACGTTAATACTTCATACGATGATGATAGTGTTGATAGTAACTTTGATCCTGAAATACCAACAATTGAAACCTCTCGAAGTGTAGATGGATTGGCAGGGATGAGCTCAACATTTGGTGCTAGTGATAACAAATCTGAATCAATCAATACCGGGCCCAAGTACGACGCTGCAACAATCCGGGCAGAGTTTAAAACATATCAATCAATACTACCCCATCCAGATGAATTATTGCAGGGTAAACATTCCTTTCGATACCTACGGAATAAGATTGAAAGAAGTGCTATTGACGTACCACGATTTTTACAATACAAACATGAAGGAGGTATTAAACCTCATCAAGCATTATGTTGTTTACTACTAAGTGAATATCACAAGGCTGGAGAAGTTGAAACATATTGTGAAGGGGCAGACAAACGTAATGCAGTAGGGCGGACAATGAGAATATATCCAACATTAGTACGATTATTATCATTCGGATATTGTTATGCACAATTGAATAATCCAGCAGAATTTATTAGAGATCAATTCTATAGAATTGCAACGGCTGTACCTACTGAACAGGTACCTGCACATTTACTACGACGGAAGATTAAAGATCGTGGGTTGCCTGTTCCTAATTACTTTTTAGATCCTGAAGATCCACAACAATTTCCTCCACATATTGCATTATTGGTTATATTACAAGATGGTGAGAAAGAAAGTCGTAAGTTGGATTCAATACTTAACAGGTTGGCCTTCTCATTATTTGCATTGGTGGCACTGCTACTTCGTATTGTGTTGGAAGTGATTGGAGGTGCAGGAGCCATTTGGGGTGGTGCCGAAGTGTTTGGATTACGTACTCAATACAATAGAGAGTTGTGGAGATGGTTATCAATTGGAGTCGGTGCACTGTGTTTTGCACGGTTTATAACATTGAATGCGCCCCAGGCAGAAGATGAAGGTGATATTCTTGGGCCGGCTGGTCCATGGAGTTTGCGTTTACCAGTGAGGTTAAGGGCGGTTTGTGATCATCCCTTTCATTACTTTGTACGAGCATTACCACCATCTTCTCCTCAAAAGAAGAAGGATTGAACAAGTGGGAGATAATAGGAGATTGTCCAAATGTTCAGATAGAAGAGAATTAAAAGATAGGCTAGCATGCAGTTTGTAATATCATTCGTCACTTGGAATATTGTTATTCCCTTGATTACATGCTACACATATACATATACTTGCCATGTTGTTTACTATATCAAACCGCTCCTGCAAATCTATTTAAGCTAGATTTGGGATATTGCTTGTTGCTTTTGTAATACTCTTGTTGAGCGATGAACGAGTTCGAGTATCAGAAGAGCTTGTTGCAAACTTCTCAATGACCTTGGACCTAGCCCTAACATCCTGTGCACAAACTTGAGCCTCAACTGTTTCGCAAAAGGCTTCGAGTGGAATATCAACCTTATCAAACCCAAACGGATCCACAAGCTTGGACCCTATGACAATTAAGAACATGACGACAAAGGAAGCGCATCCAATTATAATGGGAACCATCCAACCAATCGACACAGACCACACGAATGCGGCAAGGAAAAAGAACAGGTAATAGCTCATCATAGTAATTGCATCATATGATGCAGGTAATCCACTACTTCTCGTTCGTACAGAATCACCAATTAAATCCGTCAAATCTTTGATAGGTGCCTCAAAGGCTCGGAGAAACTGACCATATATTTTATGATCTTCCTCTACTACAATCCCATTGGGCATCTTGTAAGCCTCCACTATCACAGCTCGTATTAATTCAATAAAGAAGTGCGGTTGCCAGAATGGGTATTCCTCCAAATAGTCTAATTCTTCTTGTGTTAAAACACCACGCTCAACTAGTTCTTTCCCATTACCATCATCTGCAGCTAGTGATGTGTCTCTGAGTAATGCCATTGACGCATAGCAATATGCAATGATGTAGCGTGATATCCGATCATTAAGTACCCCATTGTTTATCCAGCGTATGTTCAACATGTTCATTTCTAGACTTCGTGAGATCATGTCAACCCAATACTTCCTAGCTTCCCACCAGCGATCATAGCATGAAATCTAAAAACCAAAGTAAACACAAACAAAGTACCCAACGTTCTAATGGCACTTGTACAATTGTCTATATCCACCAACCACTTTTGGGCTCGAGCTGATCCATCATCGGCTGTATTATGAAGCCAATCTGAAAACAAAGCACATAATATAGAGACCAAACTACCAATATACCCACAGAGCCGAAGAAGAATAACTTGGAATCATCTAATGATTCGTATAACAATGTTAAGAAGAATTCAGCATGACCTGTATGTGTATTGGGTTAGATACGAATGTGTAAAAAAGGAGCATATGATGTGCACAGAATGCAACTAGCAACAATCTCCACGTTTCTCCCCCTATACCCTCTCCTTATCCCCCCTCTTTCCCCATCTACACACACAATAACAAATAAACAAAAACCTACCTTTTTCATCATCAAGTGCTGCATGTCGGTCTTCAGGGCTGCTATTATGTTTTAGATGTTTTCGTGATGATGGGCGCCACCCGGTGAATATTGATGAGCGTCTCTTTGATTTGGCACGAGCACTACTACTAAGACGTGACGTATCAGATACATCAAGACCTCCGCTACCATTTCATCTGAAAGGTTATTGAAGTTGTCCTCTTCTTGGGGGCTTGGCGATCATCGATTTGTGATTGCGGTATCGTTGCAATGTTGATATTATTGTCACTGTTATTGTTGCTTAATGATGAGTCATTAAATGTTTGTTTTATTAGGTGCCATGGTTGATTTGATAGATTCATATGCCGAAGGTCTATTGATGTTATCAATGCCAACCAATCACTACGCTACCATAACAAATAACATAATAACATTCAAAAGATTTTTTATGTCAATTTTCAGTATCTGAGGTCGATACGTAGACCTCATATAACTAAAGGACCAGACCTGTGGTGTTATATGCAGCAGTTTGGTAAAGTTTGGCAACCTACTGAATATTGCCTCTAGAGCCTATAATAGCATCCAGCCACCATAGTGATCATTATTAGAGACAACATATATCTCCTCTCTAACTAGAAGTAAAGCAAAAATTAAATTCGACTCATATCTCATACACAAATGCAATATGCACAATTTTACAGTGCACACATCTCGTAGAATCAATAATTTTCTTAGCGGGTCTC
>Ga0075439_12188_pt1 | contig 13329 bp, 9 predicted proteins | sample MintriSingleCell_FD_74264 | JGI IMG/M metagenome (GOLD analysis project Ga0075439, IMG submission 74264) | Marine eukaryotic communities from Monterey Bay, USA to study complex ecological interactions - Minidiscus trioculatus JGI Plate_4_G5... | ecosystem: Environmental > Aquatic > Marine >... | reverse complement strand
ATGTACGCTCTTCAACATCGGCAATTAATGTCTCAGCCTCCTCAGCTGCCTCCTTCCCGCTAACAAATCCTAAATTACTAAAGAATCCACCCTTATTGGCAGCTGGTGCCTCATCCATTTTATCGGCAATTGCAATTGCCTCTTCTGCCTCGGCTATGACTGAATCTAACTCTGATAGAAATTCATTATTATTGGCAATTTCTTGTAATTCATTAAGTTGTTCAGTTGTTGTGGATGTCTTCTTCTCCTTGTTGCCTCCAAATAGACCTCCTAGAAATCCTCCTCCGCTGCTTTCTTCGGTATCTGCTGAACTGCTGCCACTACTTGCTTCAGCAACAGCCTCTTCTCGTTCCTTACGACGTTTTTCCCTCCTCTTTTCACGTGCACTCTTCCTATCCTCTTTATTATCCAATACATCATCATTTGATTTATTGGAATTATCAGTGTCAACTACAGGAAAAGTTGAAGTAGGTGGATCCCACATTGATTCACCTGATACATTATTAAAGTAGTATATATATCCGGTTGTTTCAGTATCGATATAGGCACTCCAATCTCCTTCGGTTGCTAATGGTTCTGGTGTTGTGGCGTATAATCTGGTGTTAGTTATTGAAGTTGGTGTATATAAAGTTGGTATTTGGAGGAAGGTTGGTGAAGGTGGTGTAAATGATTTTGTTTGGGTGATTAAGCTTGCCGCTATTATAATTGATGACTTCATATTGATATATAGTATATATAGGAGGGTTTAAGGGTATAAGAGAGGGCGTATAGGCTTTGGATAGGGTGGATATAGAGCCGTTATTAAGGCTTCATGATTGGCATCTGCAAATGTAAATTTGTTGCAGTGAAAACTGAAAACTCATTACAGAGACGATATGGTCACGGTAATATTCATACTCACGTGATTATCACGTGGAGAGTGAAAATTAGAGAGTCTAAACAACAAACAACAACAACTGCAAGAAGACTAGAGCTGATAAGCGCGGGGTTAGTGTTCCTTATATATAGTACGGATTCTTGGATAGCTGTGTTGATTAGTAGATTGGAGACTACACAAGTATGTTGTTTTCTGATGATGATATCGAGCTCGAATCTCAACCCAAATCACATGATGGTGCTTCTCATCAAGAGATATCGATGCCTGGCAATGTAAATTCATTGCAACAGCTTGATAATATACCAGAAGAATACCTTAATATCAATCAGGTATGTTTCAGTTGTGTGTATAATATCTTGTGCATATCTTATCTCTAATACTTATGTTTATCTTTGTTGATATTTCTCAGTGTGGCGAGATGGATAAAACTCGACCACTAATAAACACAGACACATCTGGCAATACACACACATATGCACTAAATCCATTAACATACTCCGTATTTCTGATTCTAGTACTGGAATTATTGGAACGCTTCTCATTTTATGGAGTCTTCATGACACAGACGAATTATCTAACTGGTAGTTATAGTAATGATGATTGATATGCCGATCTCACATCAATGGATGCAGCTTCGTTAGTATCATTATCTACTGCTGTGGCTTATACGGTACCTTTCCTTGGAGGGATATTGGCTGACAAATACCTTGGGGATTGCAAAACAATATTGTTTGGCGTGATATGCTTCTACTTGCCAGGGCTATTTGTAATTGCATCTTCCACCACACCAAATTGGTGGTTGGGTACGAAAGAGTTCAATGTATTTGCATACAAAGTGGCACTTCTGTTTCTATGGCCAATGGGCTCAGGAATTGTCAAGGCGGTTGTGAATGTCTTCGGCGCTAGACAATTCCATCCAATTCTTCAGAGATCTTTAGTTGAAGCATTCTATGTTCAGTTCTACATGATCATCAATGTGGGAGCGGTAGTGGGTTGCATCATTATTCCAGTCGTTGCAAGGACAAACGTTACAGCTGCCTATACTATTCCATTCGTATTGCTGTTAGTAGCAGTACTTTGCTTTGTGGCCGGATCAAAGAGATATGTTACAGCTGTTCCAGGTCATCAACAGAGTCATCAAACAGAAGCTGCAAGTGCAGTAGAAGCAGAGATAGATGACACAGACAAGCCAAAGTTTATCGATGTGGCCAAGATATGTGCTCTTATTATACCATTCAATGTCATTTATGTGCAACTACCGACGACTTTTATGGTTCAGGGTGCAGTTATGAAACCGTTTGGCTTTATCGAAGCTCCATCATTAGACATCTTGGACTCACTTAGCGTATTAGTGTCTGGCTATTTCGTGAGCACAATGTTTTATCCGTATTTGGCACGAAAAGGCATTAAGATGTCCACTGGCTACAAATTTTCATTGGGCTGTTTAATTGGGTCTTCCGCCATTCTATGGAGTTTACTTGTAGAGCACTTAATTCATGCTGAGTATGTTCGATCTGGAGAGAAGATTAGTGAGCACCTAGTTATGCTTTAATTGGACTTGGGGAGATATTTAGCATCTCAACTGCGTACGAAGTGGCCTTTACTGCAAGTCCACCCAATCGAAAAGGATTTGCTTGTGCCTTTAATCTCTTCTTCATTGGAGGATTACCCAACATGGTGTCTTTAGGACTCTACAAGTTGTGTGATCAGTGGTTTAGGAACAGTAGTGGAAAGGGTAATATCGGTTTGATCAAGGACTACAGCGAGGCTCACGTGGGAAAGTACTTTTGCCTCCTACTTGGTATCGTCATGCTAGGAGTAGTTGTCAACTCTCTACCTTCTGTCAGAGAGTGGATTGCATTTGTCGAAGACCGAGCATCACGAGCTTCGTCTGGAAAACCAAGCAAACCCCAGGTTCAACCAAAGAAGGGCGAAAACGAGCCACTTTTGAAGACAAATAAGGCAGGCGCATGTAAATTTCCAGACAGGTAAGGCACATCAAGTACCTAGAAGAAGTAGAAGAGGCACATATTTACAGAGCCAACACAATGAAGGCCGAGTATAACAAGAAGAATTAAGATATAACCAAGTTGGTAGGAAGGTAGTTTGGAATCAGTAATGGAATTATCTTATGCAATCGGAACCTGTCTACTTCGGAGGAATAACAAGTTACATATCAATGATTCTGGTAGAAGTTGAATGGTCAACATTCAACCTCTTAATCATATCAGCTGCATATTGAATCTTTCTGATGGTAATGTAGTTGATTGAATATTCAACATTCAATCACTCACTACAATCATCATTCATCAATCATTGAGCTCAGCAGATCAACACATTCTTCTCATACTCGGCAGAGTCATCGGCTGACTTGGAATCGTCGAGAATCTTAGGGTTCATTCCGTCAGTGAAACAAACGAGTAAAGTACGAACACCCATGGTAATCTCACATCCCTTATGATACAATTCTCCCGGATGAATAAGGACCTGGCCTTGTTGAAGCTTGACAGTCTTTTTGAGGCAACGGAAATATGTTCCACCTCCTTCATATTCATCAGAACGAGACATCATGGCACTCCAAGTGATATCACATCCGTCGTAGTGCATTTCAATACCCAAGTGGTCGGGACGATTGTCAAGTCTTTGGTAGAGTAGCAGATGAGGCTCTTTCCATGATCGTGGTCTAAGCTTCATTGCTTCCTTCTTCATACTGCCGCCAAATATCTCACCGACAATCTTCTTCACATCGTGCAGAATTTGATCAGTGTACTTCTTCACCATGTCCTTCACCTCCACGACGGGCAGATCCATCTTGGTATATGTATAGAGTGTACGCCAAGTTTCAGTACTTGCACCACTCTTGTATATCTCACGAGTATGATTATCAGCCATCATACGAATCTGATCACAAGTCTCGGGTGAGATTAAATCAACGACGAAAATCTTACGAGCCGCATCAATCATGGTAACACGCTTGCCAAGGACAGTCATGACTTGAGGAGCATGAGTAGTAGTATCACTTTCAGTACCATCTGTCAACAAAGCGGCCACCTTGGACCCGCTACCAATCTTGCCTCCTTTGAGAATGTTCAACGGCGGCGAGCATGCCTGATGTGCTGCAATAGAACTCTTAGTCTTTGACGACTTGGACGAAGAACCATCACGACGATCATGGCCCTGCTTGGAAGTCATTGAACGAGTTTGACGAGGCACAGCGGCTTTCTGCCTGGCAGACGCATTAGCCCTAATCTTCTCACAAATCTCAGGCGGAGCAAACGTAGACGGAACGAATGTGCTCTTGATTTCCTTGATTTCATTAGTTGTACCTTCTTCACCATCTTCATTCATTGATTCGTCAGAAGACATCATGTCTTGATCTTCAGTATGATGTTGGGTCTGTTGAACATTGTTTGCCATGTACGAGTTGTTGCCTACGTTTGACTGCCAGTTGTTGTCATGATGGTTGCTGCCTCCGTTGTTTGATAACATGAATGCAAATGGATGACGGACAGTAGCAGCCAAGGGAGCTAGGAAGTGTGGCATAGTCCACTGCTGTTGCTGATGGTGGTGATGATTTGTATGATTTGCCCCGACCACATGTCGATGTTGCTGAGATTGGCGTTGATGTTGTTCATACTGATGCTGATATACTTGGTCTCTCCTATCAACAAGATGGTGCTGCTGCTGATGAACATTTGTGTTTGGATCGTAGCTCCAGTTGTTTGGCTGAAATCCTCCTCCTCCGTAGAGATTTGCAGCATGCTGTTGTTGATGTTGATGAGCACTGCCTCCTCCCCCGTAGATGTTAGCATGGTGCTGCTGAGAATGACCATTCGAATAATGATGATGCATTAGTGGTAGGGCACCACCCAAGACGCCCGGAGGATCAATCGGTACCTTTACTTTCATTTCATTATCATCACCATTACGACGAAGAGCTAACGGAATAGAGACTAAGTTAGCCTCATCTTGCTTCACATTCCTTGATTGTTGTTGGGATTCGGCAATGGCCGCAGCAGTTGCCAACATTTCATTCTCCTTCCCAGGGGGAGGATGTGGAGGTAGTATCGGCATATTCTTCGACGAACTGCGGGTAGTATTTGATTTCATTGTTGTTAGACCACGACGAGTACTACTCTTTGAGTTGTTTGTTAGATGTTGTTTGATTACTGCAAGTGGCTTCCTCTTCTCCTTCGTTGGTACCGCTGTTGATCTAATAGAAACACTGTATAGATTGATATAGAATAGAATAATATGATAATGAGATTAGATCAAATGTATGAATGATAAGTAGATGATTATACAATGTAATGATAAGACATGATATGATGAATTACAACTCTTAAATGGCAAGAAACTAAGACTCACCTTCTCTTTTCCAAACTGTTTATCATTGATATTATGAAGAATATATAGAATGAATGATCAGAAGGTGATTCGTATGAGTGAAGAGTATAGAGAGAGGATAGATAGCAAGCAATGACATATTCGAATAAATATATCAAATTGATTCGGCATTGCAATGAAAGCATTGCAAACTACCACTGACAAACAGTATAGCACATGTAACAACATACCTTTTCCTTTCCAACTTGCTACGACCTTTATCTTTTGCAATAGCAACGATGGTGGTACGCCCCTCGACCTCCTCCTCCCCACCGACACTCGTCGATACTCCCCCGTCGTCGACTTCGTTTACAATTCCAATTACTTCTGCTCTTAATATTTCTTCACTGTTTCCTTTATTGTTATTGTTTGATGTATTTGTTGTTGATGATGATATCTTTGCCTGTATATTTCCCATTTATATCTAATAGGTGGTAAGAAGGAGATTGTGATGAACATGAGGAGAAGAAAATTTATAAAAATAAAATATCGATAATTGCAATTGATAAAGTGTGAAATTACTCAAACTGGAAAGTTTCAACCCAGAGCTTTACTGAAAATACTTACTTTTACTGTATAGCAGATATCATGGATATAGATTAACCTGAAGATGACGATCTATTGGAACCTGAGGTTGATAATAGTTATCGTTGTTGTTGCCTCGAAGATGATTTTCATGAAAGTTAGGTTGATACATACTTACCCAAAAATAAAAGAACCTACCTAGAGCCACTAAACAACATGATAAGTAGGTGAATAGTAGTAGCCTCCGCGGCACATAGACTAACAATAGACATATACACTATCTCTATACCTTATTAATATATTGGAGTTGACATACACACCGCTATCAGCCCGATAATTTGGCCGCATATTGCAATAAACACAAGTCATAAACACAACAAAATAATATGACCAACAATAACAGAAGAAGAGACCCTCCTACTTCAAATGGTAGCACATATACCAAACCTCGTCAACCACCAGGTAAACGTGGTACACAAGGTACTAATCCAATAACACCATATTCAAATATAATTGAAGATCATGTTGATAATAATGAGTATTATCATCAACAACAAGATAGAAGAGGGCGGATTAATTATAACAGAGAATTTGATAGACATGATAATACTACAAGACAACATCAACAACAGCAGGAGAATCCAATATTTGGTACATCTAGTATAGTTGATGCACATTTGTTACGTACTCGTCATCCGCCCGAGGGACAGCGGCATCAACGCACTAATAACTCACAAAGAGATGATTATGACAACAATACACAGGGTAGTATAAGCACGGTAACATTTGATGATGACAATGAGAGTGTATCAATATCAGATGTTATATTGCACTTTCGAAACTGGTTAATCAATTTGATACCAGCCAAATACTCTTCATCTTGTCTTAATAAGAAGAGTAAGAGTATTACCAAAATTACACACAACAACATAATCAACAGAAGCATACAACAAGAAAGACAATCTCCATCAATACTATTATCAAAAGTTATACTACGGATAATACTCCTTACAATCGTTTCAACTTACATTTTCAAAGCTGTGTATACAAATAAAGTATCACCCTTCATATCACGAATACTCATTTCTTCTAACCCTGATGCTGATACGGAAGAGGGTCCTTCGACCGATAGACCCTCGTTCGTATACAATCACCCATATGTAACGTCATCCTACTATATTTCAACTTCCAACACAAAAGTATTAGAAGATATGTATAACCTACAGGTATTACCAAAGGTTAATCGAAAGTCCGATAAAGAACGAGGCATTGTATCACGATTGGCAATATTAAGACCATTTTGTGAGTTTGATGCAGATGCCTTGCCAACGACGTTTGCCTGTTGGAATTCATTAGTTCCTTGTCGAGCTGCTGAAATTGACTTAGGGGATGAAGGAGAGGAAGTAGATGAATGGGTATTATTTGATATGAGTACCAATGGTACTGGAGGACGACGATTGGAGGATGAGAATGAACAAGATTGGGAATGTGAGACTGATGAGAATGATGAGAGTATAGATGGTCGTGCACCAACTTCGTCACCAACAACAGCATCAACATGGTCATTTAGAGGTATTGCAAACAGTCTCTTCAAACGATGTAAACGAAAGAAAGTCAAAACAAAAGAATACTTTGATGATGTACCAGCTGACGGATTGAGAACAACATCGGCAGACTTATTCCTCTTCTATTCACAAACATTTAGTGAAAATGAAGTTGCCATGCATGCCGTGGATGAAATCATGACAGAGTTCTATAGTGTCGGTGGATGGAGTCGATGTTTTGATAATATATATGCAGTGGAAGCTAATATACCAAAAGAGTTGGATTTGTATATCCCTGCAGCTCAAGAAGAGTTGTATAGTTGGGTGAATGGACCAAATCGACAATACGAGGCTGGTTTCCGCATCATTCAAAGTGGAGAGTGGGGCGACTATGATGGATTCTACTTGATGGAGGGCGATTCTGTACCTGTTAAGAATTACTGGTTGGATGTTATACTTGGCGAGATCAATGCCTACAGACCATTTGCAGTACTGGGCGCTCAGTATGATGGAGACAAGTGGGATGCTTTTTATGAAGATATCCCAATCTCCCTCTTACATCATACGAATGGTAATGGGATATACAACACATCACATCCACTACTTGAACGATTGACTGGACAGCTTGAAGTGGAAGCCCCGTGCCCATACAACTCTATCCCATATGATTATCGAATGAGTCAAATGTGGGTAGAAGGTACCCTTGGAATAGTCCCCCAACTAGCACCCAAGATTATGCTGAACCAGGAAGGAGAGAACATTACACTCAGTGATAACTTGGCAATGTTCAGTAAATGGGCTAATGAATGGAAGCACGAGGAGCCGTATCGCTTCACCAAAGCGATTCACAACTATGCAGCCACAAACTTGATACCAAGACATTTAGGCCCCGAGTATGTCATCCACGGTGCCAAACTTTACTCACCCTGGGATCCTGTTCGGACGGAGATCACGTTGGTCATTAGCGAGTGGTTCTTTGACCGCTCACTCAATCTCATCAAGAATTTAGATCAGAAGGATCATCCTTTCTCCAAGGTAATTATCATGATCCCTCCAAGTATTGAGAACACACATGATTATACCAAATATACTTCTGTTCCAGTTCAGCTTCAATTCCGAGATGTTCCCGACTTTATGGACTTGTGTTCGGCTGAAGTTAAGACTGATTGGTTTATGATTACCAATTCATACCATCAAGTGGCAAAACATGTAGATCTCATGTTCACGCCTGGCAAGTTCAATCCTGTGATTCCCTTTACTCCTGCCACATTTCCATTCTGTTTAAAGTATCCATACTGTAAAGAAATCATCATGCTGAGTCAAAGGTTTAACATCAAGCACAAACAAGTCGTATTAGACATGGATATGCTGTATAACACAAAGGAAAGAAATGCCTTCTGTGCAGAATGGCATGAACGAAATGGTTTGCACGGTGAGGATTTATATGCCAAACATCAACCACTGCGATGGAAGCTACGACAAGAGACTGGTATTATCGGCCCCAAAGGCCCAACCGGAACGGACTACCTTGCCTATCTTGCGCGTGAAAAGAAGGATGGCATGTATAAGATGACAGGAAAGTCCGCGAGTATCTTGTACCATACGATTTCGTGTGTTCGATATGAAAACTCGGCGATTTGGATACTTCATTTGGCCTTTATTAGCCATTATTTGACTGCCTTTGAACCACATGTACTAACATATGTTATAATCGCCCCTCTTTCTCATCCTCACAACCCGTGATAACGCGCATCTTCCAGCTTACCTGGCATGGTGCATGCTAAAAGAGATGAGACCTTTCAGTTGGGAAACCACTCTTTTGATTCAAAGTTGGTTTGTCAGGGAGGCAGATGGCGAGGTAATAAATGGAAGGGTCCTAGTAGACAAATTACAAAGCAATATTTCGAGAGGTGGGCCGATAATCTTTATCTTGGGATTAACGATGAAGATGCAGTCAAAGTAAAGAAGACAGTCGTAGTTCAACATCAAGGAGGGTACCAAAATGAGTTCTTATTTGCAGAAAGAATACCGGAAACTAGCTCAGTATGGGATGGGTTGAAGAACGAGCAATCTGGTAGTAATACGGAAGATTGTACTACAGCTACGACAAGCAATGGCTAGATAAATCTAATCCTAATCTCTAACTGTTAACTGACATGTACCTAAACCCCGTCATAAGTAGGGACTAATCACAAACTCGTCGTCTGAGGACACACTTTCTGTTGATGACTGATGCGTCGTGGTAGCCTCAGGTTCTGTATGAGTGCCTGTCATCCTCCTCTCAGCATCTCCTTGGGAGCACTTTCTAATGAACAATATCACTCTTAAACGATCTCCAGACGTCTTCACTTTTGCTCCTTGCAATAGTTGGTCAACTAGTACCTCATTGTTGACCTCTAGCAACATTTCCAATGTCAAACCGGCATTACATAACTGTTGTGCCACATAGGGCATACCAAGACCACCAAAACCAGCACTATCAATGTTAACACTCTTCCAATCGCCATCAGGGTCAATCTTAGTGTCGATATTGTCATAAAAGTCATCGGCCCTCCTTCCTATTTCATGCCATTCATCTTTCTGCTCCTGTAGATTCTTGTCCGCAATCTTCCACGGCCGAACTACTTTTGATATCAAACTTCCACTGCATAAGACAAAGATGATTGTAACAGTAAACCCAAGTCCTAGTCCCAATGCAGCCGAGATAACATCCTTCTGGGAGAATCCTTCCTGGTTTGCAATACTACCAATCACTCCAGTCACTACACCAATCAACTTTGGTATCATGAACACAAGATGTGAGCAAACCTATAGCATCTAATAAGAGGTGCACAACAAATTAACATACACAAAAACTTACCATCATACCAAAGTTTGGGGAGCCCTGAAATTGAACACAAGATATGAGCAAAACTATATGCATATAAGGGGTAACAATAAACATTAACATAAACATAACTTACCATGGCATAGACGACAGAGATCGTTTTACTATTATCAAAAACGAACCGACGTTTAGCCCAAGTAGGGGTAGCATATATGCACCATAAGATATGAAACGATGCAACCACAGCGGACATTGACCAGATACCGTTAGCACACCAACAGAATCTACTAACAGTGATAAGCCATTGGGCATATAAAGGAGCATCAGGCTCGGGAATTGGTAATGTAAGAGACGTTTCTATTGCAAGTACTCCCACTAGTGAGTAATACAAACAATTCACATTGAGATAGCTGTCAAACATGGCGGGTATATCTTCTAATTCTTCTGGTTGTATATAATATCCGGTATTATTAAGGACAGGATCTCCAGGAGCATTGAGAATACGAAGAGCACTGAGGAAATTGAATCCGATGGGGTGTTTCCACTCACTCGAATGAGCAGTCTCTACACGGAGTAGTTCTTGTTTTAATGCATCATCATTCTCTAAATGGCGTTCTTTTGATGATATTTCATTTAAATGACTTGGTCGTCGTGATGCACGTATTGGTTTCTTATTGTTGCTACCATTGTTATTGTTTCGAGTATTATTCGATACTGATGATACTGATGTCATCGATGTAAATGAAGAGCGTCGTCTGGTTGAATTTGCTGCAACTGGTGGCACATTAACAGGAGCCCTATTGTGCTGTTCTTTCATTCTCCTATTTCCCCTAGCCCCTGATATCATTGCTGCTTGATGTTGTATTATATCTCAATTCTCTCACTCTCTTCAAGCTCTCACTCTCCTATATCCTAGATATTCTCTTACTCTCCAATATTGTAGACACCCGCGGAGATGGTATAGAACAAAGAATACCACATCCTCTCTCTTTGGATATCAAATGCAAATTTTTAGGGCAATTGACGGATTATCGTGTGGTGTTGTTGTAAGTAGTAGAGGTATACATAGCACAGAGGAGACAACACAACCATTGTCGGTGATTGACAAAGGCATATTAAGCTATCCAGGCTTCGTCGTAGAAGGCTAGAGCTTATCTTGGGCGGCTAATTTTTGATTTGCATTTTGTTGTTGTTGTTGTTGTTGTTGTTGTTTTTCACTCACTTTATTGTAATTGGGAGTCTTCAATAACTAAATGGGAAATTATGATTGAAGAAGTGATGGTGAACAATAGGTACAATATCGTTTGATGTTGATAGATAGAGGTATCAGATAGATGGCAAGAAGCCTGCAGCTGCCGCGTGGTCGATATCATATGAATAAAATCAAAGATATCACATGCAAATTTTTAGGGCAATTGATGGATTATCGACGTGTGGTATTGTTATGTAGTACAATAGAGGTATATAGCACTGAGGAGACAACACAACCATTGTCGGTGATTGACAAAGGCATATTAAGCTATAACTCATTAGATACATATCATATTGGTCGATATAAGTCAATAATAAAAAGATACCACAATATCTTTTTTGCAAAAAAGCATTGCAAAACATAAAACAATCAACTCTTCTCTCCCTATCCTCTCTATAAGCATATACATTGACTTTCTTCCCAATATTTGATATAATACAGCTTCTTCATTAGAATGGTACAGATAGTTCTTTATTAGATAATAATATTAACACTCATCTAATACGAATACATCATATAGTACTTAAGATGAATCTACTAGAGAAGCCATTGCTGACTGGTGGTAATGTAAGAAGAGGACAAGGATGCTGTTGTTGTGATTCTAAACGTGCCACAATCATTATCAATGGAATCGATATCATTTTGAGAATTATACTATTAATTATGCTAACTGTTGCTAAAGATGAGGATTTATCCATGGTATTAAGTGAAGAAGAACAAGATCATGTAAAGAAATATTATATAATAGCAATGGTAGTTACGGGAGTGGGGATTGGATTTAATATATTGAGTATTACAGGAGCATCATTGTATAATAGAAGAATAGTATTATTGGGAATAGTATGGCAAATCATTAACGTTATAATGTCCATCGTGTATGGGGCGGGGTTCGCTAAAGTATCAGACAAAGATCATCCATACTTTTTGATGTTTGCGGGTCCAATTATATGGTCAGTTATTAAGATTATTCCTCAGATTATATTCGTTAGGGAGATTAATCAAGGTATTATGAGTGTTTTGACGTATGATCGTGAGGAGAGAAGTATCTGTTGTGTATGAGCCATACCACAGTATGAATATAAAGTCAATGATAATGACTTTGAATTGGGCACAGAAGGTAGATGAGCGAACAGTAAAGATAGATTAAAGACGAGGAAACGAGGACGAGGAAGAGAGGAGAGAGAAAGATATTGCACATACTTTTTCGACTAATAAGAGATAATGAGTCTAGCCACACTAGATAGCGTAATAGTCTCACTAATATGTATGATATTAAGTGATGAGAGATAACCGACTATCTATCTCCTCGGTAAGGAGTTAGACACACTCTATACTTCAGCTTGAGCCGCGTCGCATGCTAAGCAAATCTAAACTACCATAATAGATGAGGTCTATAGTGTTCATAGCTTAGTAATGAGCAGGGTATCTTCTGGTATCCTTTTAAGGCCTCGCCATTGTCTGCAGATGTTTTGCCAGCCATCCATCATCTTTTGTGTTGAAGTACAAGTAGTAGTGTTTTATTGACCACCCCCTGCCTCATAATATATCCCTCCCCTATTACGGACAACATACTATACATCAAGTATTGTAAAACTGATAATGATGAGCGGCTCATCATCACTAAAGATACCCCTGAGTATCTTTTTATCCACAATTTTACAAGTTCAACCCTTTCAATCATACCCATCAACTATATCAACAACTCTCCACAGTATTGATACCTCTAGATTACATACCAAAAGAAGTACTACTTCAATCTATTCAACTACTGACCATAATGATATGCTATTCGGTATCTCCGCCACAGATGTCTTCTCAGATGATTGGATTGCAAAAGATTTAGTATCACAACTTGATAATGAATCCAACGATCATGCCTCAAATACTAACCAACAAACCATCAATAACAATGCAGCAG
>Ga0075439_10405_pt1 | contig 13332 bp, 8 predicted proteins | sample MintriSingleCell_FD_74264 | JGI IMG/M metagenome (GOLD analysis project Ga0075439, IMG submission 74264) | Marine eukaryotic communities from Monterey Bay, USA to study complex ecological interactions - Minidiscus trioculatus JGI Plate_4_G5... | ecosystem: Environmental > Aquatic > Marine >... | reverse complement strand
CAGATGACGAGCAACTACATGTTGCTAGATCCTTTACCCAACCAGTATGTGGACCGAGCTGATCTACTACTTCCCATTCTCCCTGTCCATTCTGTCTCCATACAGTGATATATCGATCTCCTCCTCCAGCCAATACATCATGATTGTTTAACATCTCATAATTAAGTAGTGAGAAGATAGGATACGGCTTGAATATTTTACCATTTGCATCTTCAATATCCTCAATTTGTATTGTTTGTAGTATATAATTTGATTGTGCACTATTTAAATCTATCGGTATATTAACTTGCTTCATCTTGCCGCGTTTTGTGCCAATGAAATAGGTTGATGTGTTGGATGATGGGACATGAGGAGATGATAAGATACTTGTGATCCCACCTAATGAGGGGAGATGATGGATGTCATTCTTTTGCGGTAGTTCTTTAATCGAAAATGCAAATATTGATGGCGTATGATGAAGAAGCGCCACTATACATAATATGAGGAGCATACTATTGAGAAGTAACATCCATCATCCACTCATTCATTCATCATCAATACCCGTTTGATCGCTTACCACTCACGATCTTTTACTTTTGGCATAAATCAGCAGAAAGCAAGCTGGTTGATGCCATGTATGAGTCTAAAGCAATAGCAGGCAATTGCATTATCTTATAAAGGAAAGAGTAGGTCGTAATTGGTGGTGGTGGTAATGACGATGAGGCGATTTCAGTGGCCGTCTATACGCCGGATAATGAAGAGAAACTTATATCAACACAACAAAATCTCCTCCAAATACTTCACGTCATCACCACATACAACATGTCTTGATCAAATTACTCTGCTGCCTCCATGTGCAGTACTACCTTATCTTAATTCATATAATTACACCAGTCAGGGTAGACAATACTCATCATTCAACAATAATAATGCCAGTATTCCCGATGCAACACAAACTGCACCGTCTTATGCTCAATATCAATTGCAATTGCAATTGAAGTTGTTGCAATCTCGATGTTTCTCCTCAAACCATCGCGGCCGCGGTACTAGAGGAAGAGTTCCTAGAATGTCTGAAATGAAATCATTAGAAGAAGCACTTACCGCAACATATGATAATTTAGAAAGACTATCCCCTCGTGATGTTTCGGCATTTTGGGCAGTGGTACCCAAATTTCTTGGGGGGAGAGGACCTAGGACGAGTAATCAACAACTGCAGCAACAAATGTTCCATCAGTTTGATAAGATATCAACTAAAAGTATAAAAGATATTGACCAATATGATCCAAGAGATATGTCTACACTGGCTATTAGTTTGGCAAAGATTATTGACAAGGTTAGTAAGAGAAAGAGCGCTACCAAAGGCAGTCCACATCAAATACTACAAGACGTTCTCATTGGCAATGAATCAAAGAACAAACAACATATATTCAGAGAGATTGCAAGTTCATCAGTACCAATACTTCATGAGTTTAATGCACGAGAACTATCCAACTTGATTTATTCATTTGGCCTTGCACAAGAGGTTGTACTAGTCAACGATGGTAGTACTTTGTTTGATGTATTTGCCCAAGCTGCAATTCCTAACTTGCATAAGTCCAATGGGCAAGATCTATCCAATATGCTTTGGGCGTATGCAAATGTTAAGGCGTCAAACTCTCAACTGTTTGAGCATGCTGGTGATTCAATTGTTGCAATGGATAACTTGAATGAATTCTGGCCGCAAGCTCTATCTAACATATTATGGGCATATGCAACACTGAATGAGCAACATATACAGCTATTCGAGAAAGTAGGTGATGCTATCGTTACAATGAACAGCTTGGATGAATTTCAACCACAGGCTCTATCAAACATTATATGGGCATATGCAACACTAGATGAGCAACATCCAAAGCTGTTCAAGAAAGTAGCAGATCATATAGTCGGGCTCAACAACTTGAGCCACTTTGATTCACAGGCTCTATCCAATATTATATGGGCATACACCACATTAGATGAGCCACATCCAAATCTGTTCAAGAAAGTGGCTAAGCACATTGTTGCACTCGACAGTTTGGATAGGTATGATCCACAGGCTCTTTCAAATCTAGTATGGGCATACGCCACACTCGATGAGCAAAATCCTATGCTATTCAAGAAGGTTGCTGATCATATTGTTAGACTTGACAACTTGAACTCATTCAATGGACAAGATTGTTCTAATATAGTCTGGGCATATGCAACTGCAAGAGAGTCAAATCCTCAGCTGTTTAAGACACTGGCAGAAGAAGCAATCAAAAGACAGCATGAATTCATACCTCAAGAAATTGTTAACTTTCTATGGGCATATGCATCAAATGGTCAAATCGAAGAGCATCTATTCTCATCATTTGTACCATCAGTGAAAGCAAACTTAGATGAATACACAGCCCAAGGTTTATCAAATGTTGCTTGGGCATATTCGGTAGCAAATGTTGACGCTCCGTCTGTATTCAATAATGAGTTCATCAATGCTTGTTCAAAGAAGGAGAATCACTTCATACCAGAAGCATTAGCTCAACTTCATCAATGGCAATTGTGGCAAGATGAGATCAAGTCTGATATTAGCTTGCCTTTGTCACTCAAGAAGAGATGTTATGAAGCATTCATCTCACAAGAGTTTAGCCCATCGAAGTTACAAGGTAATGTCGTATCTAGCCTATTATCAATGGGTCTGCAACCACAAGAAGAAGTGTTAATGAAAAGTGGATATCGAATAGATGCAGTAGTAGAAGTGAATGGAAAGCAAATTGCAGTCGAGGTTGATGGACCATCTCACTTTGTTGGCAAAAGTAGAGAACGAACTGGTAGTACTATTCTAAAGCACAGGCAAGTTGCCGCTCTAGATGGAATGTTAGTTGTTTCTATACCGTATTGGGAATGGAACAAGCTCAAGAAGGATAGTAAGAAGAAGGAGTTATATCTACGGCACTCATTGGGATTGAAGTAGGTATATTAAAGCAACTTCTATAGACTAAAAATACCCGACAAATATAATAAGCACTAGTTTAAGCTCATCTTCTCTTCTTACCCTTGCCCTTCTTCTTTTTCTTATTATTGTTGTTTCTTTTTCTATTATTGTTCTTTTTTATGTCTGGGTTTGCTGATGATTCCTCTTTATTAGTATCATCGGCAGCTACCTCAACCTCCTTCTCCTTTTCTAAAGAGTCATCCTTGTTTGGAGAGGATTGGACATCAGCTGTATCTGTTGACCCTGCCTCATCCAGTTGTGGCACTGTCGCATCAATTTCCTCTTTCTCTTGCATATCTACTTCCCCTTCTGTTTCAGTAGTTGTGACATCTCGTGATAAGAACTCGGACTCGGTAAGTACATCATTACTCGGACTTTTGTATATCTTGACAAATTCTTGACTGCTGCTGTTATTACTACTGCCATCGCCGCCTCCATCAGGATCATCCTTATCACTACTGGATTCATTCTCAGAAGTAGTTGCCGATGGAACGATTAGTTGTTGATTACTACTACTACTCTCATCTTCGGATGTTGTTGGCGATGGAATGATTAGTTGTTGATCTTCCTCGTTACTGTCTGGCGTTGTATCGATACTACTAACCTTCTCTTCTACTTCTTTGGCAGCTTCTTCTTGTTCAACTGATTTAATTTCTTCATTGGTTTTTGATTCTACCATCTCTTGATTACCTTGAGCAACAGTGTCGGCAACGATATCCTCATCTGCCCCTGCCTTGGTCACCTGCTGTGCTGTTTCAACTAAATCTTCTTTTGAATCAAGATCCGGGGTAGGAGAAGATGACGATATCGTGGGTACCTCGTCTTCTCCAGTTGCCTCTATACTTTCTATCTTCTCCTCTTTCACAACACTATCCTTTGCTTCGGTAACATCTACATCTTCTTTCTCTAAAGCCTTTGGTACTACCTCATCTTTATCAACCTTGATGACTTCCTCAACTTCTTTAACTCCTTCGTCATTTTTCTTCTTCGACTCTTCTACTACCTGCATTGTGTCTACATCACCACTACCACTACTGCAAACATTCTTCTTCTTTGTATCAACCACCAAACTATTAGCACTACTACTAGCATTAATCCGCTTTGACAAAGAGGAAGTAGGTAATGACGCACTACTATCAACAGGTGCTACAAACTTATGTTCCCTATCTTGATTCTTCCAATATGATGATAAACTATTATAGTTGGCACCCTCTTCTACATTTGGTGGTGCATTATTGTTATTAACAGTAGTACCTTGTGTGCTATTTTGTTGTTTCTTTTGTGGAGTTGGACGTAACTTAGTTATAGTCTTTTTGAGTAGTTTGGGTGAGTTGGAGGATGTGGCTATGTCACCAAATCCTAAATCATCCTCGGCGGTATTGTCAATATCTTCAGTGGGTGTAGTTGATGATGTTGGTGTTAGCTTTGGTCGTATCTTTTTCTTCTTCTTCTTTTGTTTAGGTGTTGTAGGATTAGTTTCATTTATATGTTCTTCTTTAGCAGATGCACTATCAACAACTACTTCTTTGCCCTCAACTGATACATTATGCTCAACATCTTTATGAACATTTGAAGTGAGTGGCGTTGCATCACTTGTTGAACGATCCTTCCTTTCCTCTATTACATCATCAGTATGTTCGTCACACTCTTCCAATGCATTGGCATTAGCATTTTTATTTTCTTCTTCGTCATCGCGACTCGGCTTTTTAGATTGATATGATTTGTAACTTATTGCAGCAACTATTGCCACTGCTACCGAGAGTATCACGGCAGTGATTGGAGTACTACTACTACTTCCTTTTGCCGCCATTATATTGTTATTGCAAGCCCAAGATATTGAAGATCGATATTGAATTTATTTGTGGACTGAAATAATATGAGAGTAGAAAAGCGCTACTCCCCGCTGCCCTCTTGCCCCTCATCTCTCATCCTAGAGATGTTGGACGGACGTTTAATAGGTATAAAGTCTGTGGATATGTGTATATGACGTTATAATAAGTTGTTTCAAGTAGTGGGTTATGTTCTATTTTGACGTCAGTGCCTCAACGAACAAGTATGATGAATTCATATGAACAACAACAAAAATTGATAAAAAGTAAGTTTGACATGCTTTGTTCAGCAATCAACTACCAATATGGATATTGATAATGATATTATTCTATCTAATACTTCAAGGAAACGTCCATACAATTCAGATTTATCTTCTATGTCATCCTCTTCCAAAGTAAAATCAGAGATGAGCGCAAAAAATACAAACACAGACCAATCAAATGCCAATACCAATAATACAATTGATGGGCATAAAGTATGGCAAGAGTTAACAACATTCATACCATTATTAACATATGGCGAAGAATCGTCAGATTTGTTAAATTCTTTATTATGTTTACCCTTTGGTTTGGTGGTGAGAGATGCTGAGGATTGTGTTGGTAGTGTTAGCAGCTCAGATTGCAAAAGAGATAATATGGTATCCAGTGGAAGATGTGCACAAACAAAAAGAGGTATCGCTATCCAATCTCGCGAGGGTATTGAACAATATGCTACATGTTAGAAGTGTAATGGGAAGACGTGGTAGTGTTAATATGCAACAGCAGCAGCAAGCAACAAAATCAATGTCAACGCCTAGTAAAAAGAAACAAAAGATTAAAGAGGAGAAATCATCTCCATCCAAATCAACAACTGAAGTTGCAAATAAGAAAGATGTTGATATACTACCATGGAATGTGCTACTTCGAATAACAATACGGATGACAGCACATGTTGTAAATCAGTTGAATGGATGTAACACATCCGCTGCAGCTGGTAAGAAGCAAGAAGATGATGAGCATGAGCAAGACAAAAGAGGAGAAGCAAATGTCCATCCTTTGTTGCAAGTGTTGGATATAGTGTCGGGTAGTTTACATTTACTTACACGGATTCAGAAACAGCATCTACAACAGCAGAGTCAAGAGAGTGATCAGAATGAAATAGAAGCCAAGATTGCCACGCCCACAAAGAAGAAGAGATCAACTCAACCGCCGTCACAAAGTACTGCCAAGGCACAGCTACCAAAAGATCGTATGCTCTATGATTGGAAATCAAATAATAGCAAACTAAAAACATGTCCAAGTAGGCTAAGTCCAACAAGTCGTGAGATATGGGGTCCATCACGATATACATTCTTAAAAGACATTGATTCAATTACACAACTACTCAAAGTTGATAAAGATGCTTCAAATATAATGGGAATTAATCACGATGAATGGTACGAACGGATCAATTCAATTGTGCAATCTTTAGATGAATGTGTTAGCGTTGAACGACAGTTGCAGTTTGGTAATGATGTGTCACCTATACGACATCATGAGAGTGGCACAGGAGGACAACTACATCAGTCAGCAGCACTGGGGATTAGCCCATCGTTACTACGATATGGTAACAAAAGTCCATTGAAGAGTGGTACACCAAAGAGTCCATCATTGGCAAGTATAACAAAGGCACACGTTGAAAGAATGAGTGCACAAAAGAAGGCTGATAGAGAATCATGTAAGAAGAAGTTGGCGTTTGCTTCATCTTTGAAATTAGCAGATGAGCAAGTTTCTGGAGGTGTTAGTGTTAATCTACAAGCCATGATGAATAAAGAGAGTCACTATCCAGTGAAGATGGAAGAAGGGGTGGACAAAGAGGATGAAAAAGATAGTGAGCTAGTAGATGCATATCGAATGGCAATCATATTCGGATCATCTAATAGTGGAGGTGAACAGGATATGGCACGAGAAACTATAGAACGACGCCTTACTATCCTTGTCCATAAAGTCAATGAAACAGAAGACAAACAACTGGATACAAAGGAGTCAGCCAGTTTGAATGTCGACGGCGCACTATCCTATCTTGAAACTTTTCTTCGCACATTGATCAAGCCTCGAGATTCAAATGTTTGGTTCAAGTTGCTATCCAAATCGGATGGTATAGAAACGCCAATCATGTTAAGAAGAGGTAGATCATCTCTAATTTCATTCCTCATTGGGATAAAGTCACCAGGTTGGCAAGAGGCTGATAATCAATTGATATCATCACCTGTACCATCCTACCTGGGGTATCTATCATGCAGTGAAAATGCTGTTCAGCCGTCCAATAAGGCAAAAGGTCAACAGGCAATGCATCATCGTTCATCATACTTCTTACCAGCTGTGGAAATGGGTGAAACGACTTTACCACCGTCACCTGTCGTTACAGAAGTTGGATTGAGCTTATGCATAAAGAACTTTCTACACAAGGATACCCCAACGGGATGTAGTATTAGTCAACAACCTTCTTCAAAAACAAGTCAAGGAGTTTGTATATTCAAAAACTATGAACCTATACAAACTTCCTCATCGACGAATGTGTCTGATGATATACTGAATTCGATTGAAACAACACCTCTCTCGGATGTGAATGAGCTTATACGAGATTTATTCGATTTGATTCTACGACTAGCGACAGATGATGATGTTGATCATGAGAATAAGCCATTTTCATTACGACTTACCACCTCATCACCTTCGGAATCATTAAATATTGTGCTTAATGTGGTCTCTGAACACTTGGATTGGTTATCACCTCACTCAATTACTTCACGGTATCGCTTCGTGTTGCAACATATCATACAGAGCCTCTCTGGTGATAGTGTATCATCTGACCTGGTAGATGACGATGAAGACGATGAAGAACTCGAATCCTGGTCAAAACGGGCATCATATGTCATTGATGCAACAAAGACGTCCAATAGAGGACAAATGGCTCTTTATATGACACAATTCATGATGTTACTATGCTCAAGGGGGAAGGGCAACACTCATAAGTCATCCTTTCCTGGCTCAACAAAGCAACATTTCTACACCTGCCTCCAACTTCGTCAATCTAGTCAATTTTGGAATCAAATTGACAAATCTGTGGATGATTACTCGTCAAACATCATGACTAGAGTCCTTGACAATGAATTTGCACTCCAATATCTGCTCCCTCTGTCGCATCGGTGTGCACTGCTTCTTGCCAGTTCAAATCCTTCATTATCAAGAAATAACACGAGTAATGCAAGTCACGAACAAGACATTCAATCAATACAAACACTCATTACAATATTGACTTCTGTACTTGATGTGGTGGCTGATAATGGGTATCTAAAGGATTGCAACATTGGATGGGCATTACAAATGCTTGCTTTAACGGTCAACCACTTTGGAGGGGAAGGTGAATGCAGTACCGACAGTAATTCGATATGGGAAGATATTTCCCGTCAACTAAACAGGTTGTATTTTTCTGTTTGGGGACAAGACTGGAAGAGCATTCAATCTCGAACAAACAACTTGAATCAAGACTATATCGTTTATGAAGCCATCGATCACGATCATTCTGGTACAAGGATGGTAGTTCTAATGCCGTGCTTTGATATGTTTGCTGTGAGCTTGATCAAATTTGTCTGCAATCTTAAAGTGGAGTCGAACGAGGACACCAGACGATTCTGTGCATTCATTGCACGTGTCACATTTGACCGATATGATCATGCACTTCAATCAAGCTCCAATTCAAGTAAAGATGCTCCTCCTCAAGTTGAACACAAGTGGATTGCTTTACTAGCTTCCACCCTTCAAGATATGATGTACTCTCAGAAATCATCTAATGAAAGTATTGGAAGGAAAAGGGATGACAAGGCTGACGATGATGATAAAACAACAGATCGAGCTCTTGCTGACTTGATTACACCTGCACTAAAATGTCTCCACATGCTCATTATGAAGCGTGTGTTAAAAACAAGTAGCTCAAGACAAGAGACAACGTCCCGACTACCCGAACCTGTGGCATCTGTATTCGTCGCTCTTCACCAACAAGAATCGGAAAAGTTCATCAAGAAGCCATCTTCAGCAAAGACTAGAAGATGGGGAGTGTATAGGAAATGTCTTGAGCAGATATTTACTTTGATACCAACTAGTGTTTTGTTTGCTTATCATGGCAATTCTGCTTTAACCGAGCATTCTGCCGATGTGTTGGAGACTATTTGGAATCAATATGGGCAATGTGAACTATCGCATTCCATATCTATAATGGTCGCGGCGGCCTTACATGTCAATGCTAGTGCGGTATGTCTAAGATCAGATTCTCTATCATCGATGGGACACAAGGATGATTCATCACAACATCTGAAGCAACTCTACAGTACCTTTTCATCCCGAGCAAGGGATTGTATCATTAATACTTTTCAATGTTTCAAGGCAGAACAGAAGACTAAGCATTCACTAGACGATTCTCAAACAGATATCAATGGTTTGATTCGGTTTGTTCGTATAGAATTGTCTCATCAAAGTGAAGCAGAAGTTGGCTTGTCTTGGTGGAATGAAGTATCATCTGACCTCTTGTCGTTACTGGCAAAGTCAGAACAACAAACCAATGAAGTCGATGACAAGAAGAAGAATGCGGCAGCAACAAAGAATATTAAGTTATCAGCCATCTCCTCCGGCTAGGAAGATATCAGCTATGTTGTGGACCGATATAGTAGTCTATCTCATAATACATAGTAAGCTTGTATTTAATCTTAACTCATTGTCTGATACACTGTGTTGATTCAACTTTTAACTGAACCACCTTTGAAATCACATCTCACTTGACTATCATGATACGAGAGTCTTGCAATGCCACAATGACTAGCCGATTGATACCCTGCCACTGTTTTGATACCCTTTTCTTTCATTATGCCTCTGAGCATTTCAGCAAGCTGATAATGCTCTTCTTGCCCACCAGAAAAGACTATCGCCTCTGGCTTGAGTAATTTCCCACTGTCAATGGCATCCAAAACTTGAGTACGGAAGAAGTGCTTGTATATCTTTCGAATATCATCTTGAGAGATGTCCGATGATGACCAGATTCCTCCCTTAAGTATCATCCAAAGTGGCAACGGCTTGTCTATCGGTACCTTGTGATGCTTTCCTAGGTTCAAAGTGAGATTCTTCTCTAGTACACTCTTTGGTATGTCTACGAGTATCTCATGAATACGGCTAACTGGCTCCATTGAAAGAGGTGTGGGTATCTCTTCGTCATCATATACTGAGGGTGCCCCAGTTGCGGTTAGATTTGTAGCCCCATCGTTAGTGTTTGCCCAATATATCGTATGTCCTGTACCAAAACCAAGACTTGCAAATGTAGATGGCTCCTTAGAGTCTTTCGATAACTGCTGTAACTTTGACCTGGCACCCTCGAAGTGAGCTCTACTATCAGAATGAATACCTCTGAAGTTAGCCGCGTCGTCAAAACCGAGTACCTCACTAACACTCCGCCACTTGTTACACCAAAACTTTATATCTTTTGCCCATGAAGGTACATCCTTAGAGATTTCTTCACATGCAACATCAAGATTGTTTGTTGTATTTGTTAGCTCATAAATTGCCTCGTGCTCTTTCCCTGCATATAGCTTGTAAGTTTGACTATCGGCCAATCCAAAGTCTGGCCAATCCTCCATTGATTCAAGTTCTAGATCTGAGAAACCAAGGATGATATTCTCAATCCACTTTCTTGGTTCTTTGATATGCCCTGGAAGTCTACCGAGGTTGGTTTCTCTAGCAACAGGTTTTACCCATTTAAACTTGACTGGCTTTCCCGTTGATATATCATACTCATCTGTAACTGATAATGGCATGAACTTTAATCCAGATCCACCGAGATCAAATGAAAGGAAGTTGGCTTCTAGTTGTTCAGCTTGTGGTTGCTTGTTGATGACCTTGACGGCAGTAGACTTTGTCTTCTTCATTGTCCCATCCTTCTGTCGTTTTAGATTTAGACCCCTCTCTTGCTTGGCTTCAGCTGGCTCTTCTTTCTCTACTTTCTTCTCTTTAATACTGTCTATGTCAACTTCGGCACTGCTATTGGGTTTAGATTTCTCTTCCTTAGGGTTTGGTTTGCTTTGTTTTGGTTGCTTCTCCTCTTTGGTATTGGTATCCTCCTCAGTTTCAGTTTCAGTAGATACATCATCTTCGTCTTCCAAACGTCGGTTTTGCTTCTCCTGTTCTTTGATAGGCTCCTCAAACTGTGCATCGTCTTCATCTTCAAACTGTGCCAAGCGTTGTTTAACTTCCTCTCTAATAGCTTCAAGTTCTTCTACATCAATACTACTGCCTCCCCAACTACTACCACGAAGCTGTTTCTTTAGCTCCTCCCTATTCTTATGTTGCATGACATAATATTCGTGTTCTATCTGAGCCTCATTAATGGCATTATCGGTTGTAGAGCTATCTTGTTGTTTCTTGTTACTGCCGCCCAATAGGTTGTATCCCACATCTGACAAGAATAAGACACGATCATCCTCTCTTTCATCATCTTCACCAAAGCTCTTATCTGATTCGACAAATCGCGGATCTTCCTCTTCATAATAATCATTAAAGATGATAACATGAGCAGGATCATCGGCCAACATTAAATTTTCTAGTAGAGTAAATATATTGGATAATGCTAGGAATATACCAATGTAGGTTAATGTTCTTGTTGTTATCTTTATTGATGGTGATGTTTGTTTTGTCGTCATCATGATCTTAGGATACTTCTATGTTTTTTGTTCACTTTTATAGGAATAAACGGTCGATAGATGAATTGCAATGATGTACCTCAAGGCTTAGTACTATATACTGTATTATACTTATCTCTATCCTCTTCCTCATCACTATTATATGTCGAGGGAGGTTTAGGAAGAAGGCAGTAGTAGATGCTCACACCTTTCCTAAATCCAGTACCGCGATATGTTCTCTTTTGGGAATGAACAGTAACCGACCATATCTTTGTTTAGATACAGGTTAGATGACCTCATTCACGACACCATAGTAGATAGTATAACCTTGAATGAACATACACACCTTGCAAATATCATCTTTAATCTTCATATATAATATTATTGCAACAATGGCATCGAGAAAGGACAAGGATACCCCTGTATCAATGGCCGACAAGAAGAAGGGCAAAATATCTTTAAAATTCTCCATACCATTATCTAATAATGACAATGATGTTGACAACAAACCAGCTGCTGAATGGATGAGTGGTAAATGGGTAAGTTGTACAATACTAATATATGTCACAACATATTCAATTCTCGTAATCTAATGCCACTTCGTTTATATAAAACAAGGGTATCAGTTGGAGGAATAAAGCAGGGAATATCAAATTTACAAACAACTTTCAAGTTTCAATATTGGTCAAGCAAGTTCAGAGTATTCCCGGTGTAGGATATGTTCTCTTCGGTCTATCACAGGGAGCATCTGGAGATCAATACATTGCTCCACATAGTGTTCTTGGGCCGATGAATGATCGATCATGTCAAGAGAGAGATTTATGTATGGATTTATGTGAAGGATTTCAAGCAGCTGGGTATAAAGTTTTGATATATGGCCACTGAAGGTATGTTTGTGAAACAATGTAATCAATTCTTATACTCATAACATATGCTAATCTTTGCAAAACAAAACAAAAAGGTCCGGGGAAACTACATCATGGAAAAGAGAAAGCATATGATTGGAATGGAACTACAGCGCCAAGTGTAGATCATTGGAATGCCTTTGTATTAGAAAAGTACGGTGCAGATGATGTTGAGACACAGAAGAAGGCATATGCCGAGGTAATCGTTAAAGAATATGCCGAAAGATACGGCTCAAAGGTCGACGGTTGGTGGTTTGATCATGCAGATAAGGGCAATATACCATTACTTCATGAGATATGTAAAGCAGCAAATCCAAAAGCAATAATGACTTACAATATTGGAGGACATGGGAGCCATGCAGTACAGAATAACAGTCCACCATATGAAGACTATACGCATGGTCATCCCACCCCAATGAGGAGGGCATCACCTAGTAGCACAGAGAATCTACCAATGATCACGACAATTGAAGAATCAGACAATGGATTCATGATTAAAGATGGCAAAGCAAGTCTCGGTCATATGTTCATGCCCATGATGGAAAAGTGGAACCTCGGAGATACAGTAAGTGGCCTGAGGACCAAGCTGTAGAGTGGATGGGAAGAGTGTTAAATGCTGGAGGAGCATGGACTTGGAATGTCCCGATGGATGATAAAGAATCAAAGCTGATCGACTTAAGTACAGAGTTTGCGACAAAGGTTGGTTCACAGCTTGAAATTGAAGGCCTTGGGGGACTGTAGAGGTGCCAAAATCTATTATTTGGAATGGAAGAGGCTAATGAGAGTACCCTTTAAGTCATCCGACACTGTATTAAATGTAGATAGACAGATTGTACATGATAGTTGAATCTACATTTTACTTCCTAATCTTCCTTTGAAACATCTTTTTCTGGTCTAGAACCACCACTAAAGTTACAATCCACAAACGTTTCATTGTATGACAGCCTTGC
>Ga0075439_11998_pt1 | contig 13369 bp, 11 predicted proteins | sample MintriSingleCell_FD_74264 | JGI IMG/M metagenome (GOLD analysis project Ga0075439, IMG submission 74264) | Marine eukaryotic communities from Monterey Bay, USA to study complex ecological interactions - Minidiscus trioculatus JGI Plate_4_G5... | ecosystem: Environmental > Aquatic > Marine >... | reverse complement strand
AGCATGCCATGTATTTATAACCCGCATATATTGTTGGCATACGCAGAAAACAAATTGGACAATCTTCCTTTGGCGGGGGTTGCTTGAATAACTCTATATCGTGTAACTCAGCTGCACGTTTTCTACAAGCTTTCTTGTGTTGTGGTCGATGAGCAATTTGACAATCTCTGTTGCAATATTTCACCAATTTACATGCCGTACATGATTTGAGATTACTGCATTCCTCTTCACCCTTGCCACAGTTGGCACATACTGATAATATATCGTCGTTATTATCTATACTACTCATTGATAGATCTACTCTTATTTGTGTTATAATTTTTAGGAGATTATTATTGATTATGTTATCCTTAGTATCGCTCTCCTCACAACAATCGGAGTATCGCTCTCCTCACACCAACTTCAAGTTTAAAAATAAAAACGGTATCCTTTCATTACTGATTGCTCGCAGTGTAGTGTTGTCTGCAAGTTTACTGTGAGATGGTGTTCAGAATCAAATCCAAGGCGGCAGCCCCAATATGCAGTCTATCATGGTGTATATCCCTCTTATTACTTGCTCTTATTCCACGGTCTACGGCCGCGGCAGCTGCAGTAAAACAGCAGAGCACTGCAAAGAGAAAAAGGAAGATAAGTGCACGACAACCACCAACGACTTTATCTGCAACCAAATTATCAACCATAGACTCCAACAACTCACACGATGATACATTGAGACAACGATGGGTTGATATACTATCACTAGATAACAAGTATAGCAACTGTGGTGGCTATACAAACTCCATACGGATAGAAAATCAAAATGAACAAGAGTACATTTATAATGCAGAGATATTAGCAGACAAACTACTTGGCCTTGACAACAATATCAGCTCAACACTCATTAGAAATAATCGTAATACATCATTACTATCAAATGAACTATCAATAATATGGAAATCTATAGCTATTGGTTCGTCGGTATACTCATCGGCATTCCACTTTTAGCACTATTCAGTTCTATACTCTCATCTAACTTGATGCAATCTCTATTATCAACAATAACAACTGGGTTAACACCATATCTCTTACCAACGAAACATTTAATATCAAGTACATTGACTAGTTACAAATTGCAACTTCAAGCTTATTATCATTCCTTACCCTACCTCCTAAAACACCTCAATCACATTAAAATCCATCCTGGACCATTCCTCTACAAACTATTAAGAAAGTGTATTATCCTAGAAGCATGGAGACATATATGGATACGTGTATATAAAACTACACGATATTTATGGAAGGGTACATTACATAAAGCCAAGGTTGGGTATACAAAGTTTATGCCGGCATTTATTCGAAGAGGTATTAAGAGTATGTTTCAGAGTATGGTACAGGCACAAGTTCATGGTGTGGTGGGTGGAGTATTGGGTAGTGTATTAAGTGGTGTTAGTTTTGAGAATAGTATATTTGGTGGATCATCTGGCACTTCTAGTAGTGATCTTGTTGGAGATGATATTGGTAGTAGTGAAAGCTTAATGGAATCAACAAGCACGACGGACATATCTGATGCATTATCAGATTCGGCAGCTCAGGGACTAGAAAGTACAGTACAAGATTTATCTGATAGTGTTAGTTCGGTAGTAGAAGATACAGTTTTAGACTCTGTTGTTGGAGATTCGATAGATACTGTGGCTGATAGTTTAGGCGATGCAGTGGCCGAGAGTGCCGGAGATGCTATAGCTGATAGTGTATCGGAAGTGGTTGACTCGCTTGCCTCAGAAGCAGTTGATACACTTAGTGAAGGTTTAGAGTCATCAATTGAAGATGCTGTAGAATCATTTGTGGATGATTGTTTAACAGAGGGTTGTCTTGATGAGGTTATTGACAGTGTTTTACTCTAAAAGAGTAAAGTTACACTTTTACATTTGTCATACTACCGAATTCTAATAGTAACGATACTCCTCCTCATCTGCCGCAGCAGCTTCGTCCCTCTGTTTACTCTTGATCTCGCCCAAAAATTCTTGGTATATTCGTAAAGCTTGCATGTAGTCTTCTTTTGTTGCTTGCCCATTTGAGTATAATTCTTTAATCTCTTTTAAAGAATCATCACCTCCAGCCCCTACGGCAATCATCCAGTGTTTTGCTGCTCTGTTCGTATTACCTTTATGAAACTCAATATAGCCTAGATTGTACCTTGCCATAACATTTCCTTTCATGGCTGCTTGCTCCCAGTAATGTACAGCTTTTTTCATATCACTTTTCACACCTCTACCATTACTATATGCATAACCAATACTGTAATACGATTTGGCATAACCAAGTTCAGCTGCTCGATGCCAAAGTTCGAATGCCTTGTCTATATCTTGTGGAAACCCGTTTCTCCCATCTCTGCAATAATTACCTTGATTGTGCATTGCAATAGCATCATCAAAATCCACTCTTTTCGTCGACCGCCTAATTGCTTCCTTTACAGAAGTTGGAGTTGGAGCTCTGCAAAATGGGCACTTTTCATTAGATATCAACTTTTTTGCCTTGGTCATCATAGACAGGTGCATAAAAGCATCCACTGCATATTTCTTTCCCACAACATGTATTGTATCTCCTACCCGTATCTAGTAATGGTAGCCGTATGAAACAAATTGGACAATCAGCTAATGGTGGAGGTTGTTTGAATAGTTCTTTATCATGTTTCTCAGCGACAACCCTGAGATGTTCCTCACAGTCTTTCTTATGTTTGTGTCGGTGTTTCTTTTTACATGAAGCATTGCAGTACTTTACTTGTTTGCATTTGTTGCATATGTTATCGACATTTTCACCTTCTTTCCCGCAGTTAGCACATATCGATACATTATATCATCGGCTGTACTCAAGTTTTTTCGCTGACCTATCATCTCAAGTGCGCTGTTTGATTTTGATGAACCCTTGCTAACTTTTTTATAACAATCGGACGTGCTCGTAACCGGTGATATATTACTATCGGTAATGCCGGCTTCTGTGGTTGCATTATTATTGTTAGATATATTCATATTGTTTATACCATTAGTTACTGCATCAATTGATGAGGTATGAGAATTATTTTCACATGCACCGTCTTTCATTTTTGGTCGCCGTATCACTGCCGCGTACACAACTCGATGATTCAACTAATGTACTTTATATTAATAATCCTTGATTATGCATTATCGTATCAACCGGTCGTGTGTATTGAACAATTGATACTAATACAATAGGGCCACATAAACAATATATAACCAGATAAAATGAAACTTCTACAACACTCATGTGGTGGCATAGCCTGGGAGATCCGCTAGTTGTTTAGGTTCTCGCTAATTCATCCCGAAAATATCCTGGTATCCCGATAATCATCCCGTTAAGTAATATTTACCGTTAAATCATCCCGATATATCCCGATAATTCATTTCGGGATGATAATTTTACTAAGATACTGGATTAAAGGGATCCCGAAAAATCCCGATATCCCGATAACTATCCCGGGAAGTAACATTTATCATTAAATCATCCCGATATATCCCGTAATGAATTTTCGGGATGTAAACTAGCGGATCTTCCTGCCGTAGCAGCCTTATTATCTCTCTCCTATTAATTGAAGAAAACCTTGCGATAGCCTTATTATTACATCACTCCCACCCACTTTTTACCGGCACTATCGGTAGTGTTAGGCCTGCCTTTCTATCGCCGCCGCTCTGTTATATCGATACCAATAATAATAACACAATAAAACATCATGAAAAGATTATAAACCAATTCTAATACTTATGATTCTCATCACTAAATGGGCAGCTAGGTGGACCACCGAAATCTAATAGTATTGGTACTCCTCACTATCAAATGCAGCAGCCTCATCTCTCTGTTTACTCTTGATCTCCCCCAAGTAAGTCTGATATGATTGTAATGCTTTTGTGTAGTCTTCTTTAGTTGCATCTCCCTTAGTGTACATCTGTTTGATAGCATCCAAAGAATCCGCATACCCACTCCCTGCTGCAATCACATAGTGTTTGAGAGCTCTGTCATAATTGCCTGCACGTATCTCCTCATTGCCTAGATTGTATCTTGCTCTTTCATCGCCTCTCATGGCTGCTAGTTCGTAATAATGTGTGGCCTTCTCCTCATCAACTTCTACACCATGTCCAAGTTCATAAGCACAACCAACATTGGTATATGCTTTGGCATAACCAAGTTCTGCCGCACGATGGTACAATTCTAATGCCTTGGTTTGATCTTTTGGAAAACCATACTTTCCATTATAATAGTAGAATCCTAGACAGTTGATTGCAATGGCATCATCTACCGCCACTCTTTTCTTATTTATTTGGACTACCCCCTCATCTGAAGTAGGTAATGGTGTTCTACAGAAAGCACACTTTTGATTATTAACTTCATTCCCTTGGTTATCAAAAACGGGTGCATGAGCACATCCGCTACAAATAATTTTTCCACAACATGACATGTATTTACCACCCGTGTCAATAGATGGTATTCGAAGGAAACAAATTGGGCAATCTCCATCCTTTGGTGGTGGCTCTTTGAAAAGTTCTTCATCGTGTTCATCAGTTATTTGCTTGAGATGATCCTCACAATCTTTCTTATGTTTGTGCCGATGTTTCTTTTTACAAGCGGCGTTACAGTACTTGACTTGTTTGCATTTGTTACATATGTTGTTGATGTTGGTACCTTCTTTACCACAATTGGCACATACCGATACAGTATTATCGGCCGTTCTGGTTTGTAATTGTTCAATCACCTCAAGTGTATTATCATTTGATTTTGATGCACCCTTGACAACATCTTTACAACAATCGGACATGCTCATACCCGCCCGTTGATATACTGTGGCTGTAGTTATCTTATTTAAATATATTTTTTGTACACAATGTGCACTTTTTTAACTTGTTGCCGTCTCACTACCGCATATACCACATGTATCACTGATTCAACTAATGTACTCCATTATAACCGGCCGTGTGTATTGAACAACTAGACGCTACATTACTACTTAATAAGTAGAATATTATCCACTACCATACATTGATAAAATGAAACTTCTATATCTTGAAAGTTTTATGAACAAGTTCCTTTATGTAATCTCATGATTGCCGACGCCGATCAGCCTTGTTATTTATCTCTCTCCTATTTATTGAAGAAAACATATCTATTCCATCATGCCATTTGATGAAATGCGCCGTAGGCAACAGCAAATTGCTCGACGAAGAAAAAAGAAGAAGTTTAGCTTAGTATTACCACAAATTACTATATCAAGTCCACATTACAATAATGATGTTGATATACGATATAATAATAAGATGATGAGGTATATTGTTTATTCTGTTGGTAGGTTTTATGTAGCTTGTTTGGTTTGTGTTGTTTCGTATTGAAATATCTCGTCGATGCTTTTTGTATTGCAATGTCTCACAAAACAAGATACGCATATCATATGCTCAATCTTAACAGCACCAATACTAATAGTACTATACCTCATCGTTGGTCGGTCATCAAATAAACAACCAACTATACTATTCGAGAATGAATCAACTGCAGTAACTGGTCGGAATCAATATTGGCGTGGACAAGATGTGAAAATGAATCAAGATGCTGATAAATCGAAAGAAGTTGATACTTCTACTTTAGCCCTTCATCATAAAACGAATGAAAAAGTAGCAGAAGATACAAAGAAGAGTATGAGTATTTCACCAACTGGAGCAAAGAAGTTGACATTAACTGAAATTGCAAATAGTACACTATCAGCAAGTTCCAGACCATTCAATTATATTGGTGATATCAATCCAACCAAACCACTACCATGGCCTGATTCAGAAAAAGATTATCACAAGTTACATGAAACATTAGTACAAAGAGTCAAAGACTCGGATGAATTACAAACGAGAGAATTTGACATTAACAATTCAAGATTACCACAATTAATATTCTATGGTGATTCAATAACAGAAGGTTGGGGAGGAACATCCTTCGGTAACTTACCCTCTAAAGGACGAATGTGGAATGAACATGAAGACATTGAGATACGAAAGATATTTGATACTAACTTTGGTACATCGTCAACATGGGGTAAACGATCATTAAAACCACCATTGATATTAGGTATTAGTGGTTCAAGAACGTATGATTTCATATGGAGGATAATGAATGGTGAATTTCCAAGTAGTTCATTGTTAGATCATGTGAAATCAGATGATGAATATGACACGTTTGACTTGGGAAAGTTGGAAAGGATATATATTGTATTAATGGGTACGAATAATTTAGGCGGTGGTATGTTACCCGCACCTACAGTAGAGGGTGTGGATGCCGTTGGACGTAGGATATTACAATTACATCAAGATAACTTTCCAGGAGTACCATCTGCCATGCTCTTTAGTGAATTGTTACCACGAAGAGATGACTTTCGAGCTGAGAAGATGTGTCCACCAAGATGTGCCAATATAACGTCCAAGACACCATACAACTCCTTCATGCCTGCTATTAACAAGGTGAATAAGGAATTGCCAAGAATGGTCGAAAGTTGGAGAAAGGACTTTGTGAATAGTCGAATAGTTCTCTTATCTGGTAGTACTAATAGTACTAGCACAGATGAAGAAGAAGAAGACAAGGAATCGTCTACCAAGCTAACAATTGATACTGTCATTAGTCGATACAAACACAACAACTACACCAAAACTGTATATTGTGGTAGGGAAATGTTCAATAATATGGATAATATTGAGGAGTATGACACATATATGCCTGATAGATTACACCCTAATGCCAAGGGGTATGAATTATGGTCTCATTGTATAAAGAAGGGATTGGAAGTTGTTATGGATCATCAGATTAGTTTAGAAGATGAAGTAGAAGAAGAGAGTAGATATAGCTCAACAGATTAGAATCTTCTCTCTATGGTTGAACCCGGCACTAATAATAACGACAATCATCCCAAGTCGCAGCAGCTTTATCTCTCTGTTCACTCTTTATCTCCCCCAAGTATGTTTGATAGGATCGTAATGCTTTTATAATCTTCTTTTGTTGCAAATCCATTTGTGTATAACTCTTTTATCTCCTCTTAGACAATAAAGTCAATTGATATAATGATCAGCTAAATGTGCCAATCCAATTGTTGTAAGGTGAGGGTAATGATATATTACACTAATTCAAACCAACTTATCGAGAGAGATGGTGCAAGTGCAATCTGGTGTGGGATTTTTTATATATGCATAATCGATAAGACGACCCCACCTTTGAAGGTATTAATGTATGAAGTTCTACTTTAGACAACCTTGCCGTTGATATAAATACACTACCTCTATAGACTACTTCAGTGCAACCTTTCACAATTACGATAAACTCTGCCATACTGTCCTTGGCCATACATTGCTAATTGCTCTCTTGACTTCCCAGTTACACTAAAAGACTCCCAGTTAAATGCGTACTATTATTTCAATTCCCTCATAGTATGATAAGCCTGAATGCAATATGAATATATGAAATAAGAACAATGCAATGAGTTCTATTATTGATGATATTATATTCGGAAGAACGACGGCCAATAAGTGTGCAAATTGTGGTAAAGGAGACGAAACTAAACTAACAATAAAATGTTGTCAAGATGGTATATGCCATGTTAAATTTGCAGTACTGATTGTAAGGTTGCCCATCGTCCAAAGCATGAAAAGAATTGCTGGAAACATATCGTAGAGATTAATGACGAGAGAACTATACAGAAATATGGCAGAGCTGATGAAACTGACACTGTCGAATGAAAGACTAACAATACAACCTAATACCAACAAAACAAACTTTATACGAGAGCAGACATGTATCAAATAAAAATACGAGCAGCACAGAGACAGAAACCGTAAACAACATAATATAATATAATATCAAATCATCATGAAGTTTTGTGCTGCATGTCATACAGATCTACCCAAGGAAAGTTATAGCAAAAAACAATGGAAGTTAGATGAATGTCAGCGGCGGTGCAAAGTATGTACATCTAACAATCGAGAGGTACAACCAATACCCCCAAAACAGAATGGTAATGATCAAAACACAAACGAAATCATTGAAACATTAGATTCAATGTGTTTAAAAGATGTTGAGAAGAAGATAAACGATGAGGAGCTGTTCAAACAACCACCATCAGAACTTGGAGATTGTCCAATTTGTTTCCTCCGCATGCCTACACTCAATACTGGAAGTAAATATAAAGCATGTTGTGGAAAAGTTATATGCAGCGGGTGTAATCATGCGCCCTTGTATGACAACCAAGGAAATGTAGTTGCTGAGAAAACATGTCCCTTTTGCAGAGCTCCAAAATCAACTTCAAATGAAGAGGAAAACAAAAGATTAATGAGACGAGTGGAGGCTAAAGATGCTCATGCCATTCACAATTTAGGATATTACTATTCAGAAGGGATATACGGATATTCGCTAGATCATAAAAAAGCACTAGAATTATATTATCGGGCAGCAGAGCTTGGCTACGCTGAAGCATATACCAATATTGGATATGCATATACGAATGGCATAGGTGTAGAGGTTGATGAGACGAAGGCTAGGTATTATTATGAGGTTATTCAGAGGCTTATAAATATATTGGTTATGCATATGATCATTGTGAAGGGGTAGAAAAAGATGAAAAGAAGGCCAATCATTACTATGAACTAGGAGCTATGATGGGTAATGCAATTGCAAGAGGCAACCTTGCTACTACGGAACAGAAAGCTGGTAATATAAATAGGGCATTAAAACATTACATGATTGCATTAGTGAGTGGAGATTCCGTATCTTTGAATAAAGTCAAAGAATTATACTCAAATGGAGACGCAACTAAAGAAGACTACGCAACAGCATTAAGATCATACCAAGAATACTTAGACGAGATCAAGAGTACTCAGAGGGATAAAGCTGCAGCTGCTAATGAGGATTATCGTTATTATTAGTGCGGTTATATAGCGATACAGAAACAACGGGAAGTGATCATTAGAATTGGATTAGAGGGTTACTATTTACTCAATCATGATGATTATATCTGTCTAGTCATAGGCTAACTTTACAATTACAACCATTGAAATGAGATTAGAAAAAGCCTTCACTAGTTTGTTACTCATTCAAACTTGATATTTTATGAAGAGCTCTTCAACTATTTTATTGTGATACTATTTAGCCTAAGATAGAGTAGCTTCTCTTAATCTCAAGGTTAGACGCAACCTGATCATTCTTCTAATAATATCTGCAAGCTTCACCAAAATATGCTTTCGCAGCTTCATCCCGTTGAGGACTCTTAATCTCACCCAAGTGTTCTTGAAATGATTGTAATGATCTTTTGTAATCTTCCTTTGTGGCATATCCATTTGAGTATAAGTCTTTGATATATTTCAGAGAATCACTACATCCACTTCTTGCAGCAATCATGAAGTGTTTTACCGCTCTATCAAAATTGTCCGCATCTATTTCATCAAGGCCAAGATTGTACCTGGCTCCTGCGTCTCCGGCCATGGCCGATAATCCATAGTAATACGTAGCCTTCTTCTCATCAACTTCCACGCCTCTACCATACAAATAAGTATTACCAATATTGTTATATGCTTTTGTACACCCAAGCTCACCTGCACGATGCCATAATTCTAATGCCTTTGTGTAATCTTTCGGGTATCCGTATATTCTTTCAGAGTAGAAACAACCATAAGTGTGAAACGCCATAGCATCACCCGCCTTCATTCGTTTTGTTAACTCGCTGACCGTCCCTTCTTTTGTCATTTCCATTGGAGCTCTGCAAAAAGGGCAATTAGAATCTACACCGATTCCATTGGCATGAATGCACCCACTGCATACCTCTTTTCCACAGCACGTATAGTATTTATACGCCGAATCAAGAGAAGGCATAGTAAGGAAACAAATTGGACAATCATCATATGGCGGAGGCTGTTTGAATAGTTCCTCGTCACTAATCTTCAACTCAGTGGTATCGACTAAACATATAGAATCTAACGATTTGACTACTTCTTTGGTATTTTGATCATTATTATCCTGCTTCGGGATTGACTGTACCTCTCGATTATCAAAAGTACATACTTTACACCTCCGTTGATATTTATCTAACTTCCATTGCTTCTTGCTATAACTGTCCTTTGGTAAATCTGTGTGGCATGCTGCGCAGATCTTCATGATGGCTTGATATTATATTGTATGTTGACTACGGTTTCTAAGTTCCCTACCTCCTTGTATTTGATATTTGTGTTTGTATTAGATAGGTGCACCGCCGCTAATAAAAAATATGTTTGTATTGATTACAATACAGCTATTTGGTATTACTGTTCAATAATCATTGACTAACTGATGACAGCAAATTTAATTGATATATGATCAACTACAATATAACCAATAATTGTACCAGTCCAATTGCGGCAAGGAGAGGGTAATAATATATAATACCTAATACTAATTCAAACAACTCTCGAGTGGTGTATTTTTTGGTGTTGTTTGTGTTACTCCTTTTTATAGATAAATATTAGACGATCTCGCCTCTGCAGATCCTCAGGTAGTGTACTGCTTTAGATATACCTTGCCGTTGATTCAAAACCGCCGACGATAATAAATACAGTACAACTTCACACCGCCATACATGTACTATCTCCCATTAACACTAAAAGACTCCCAATTAAATGTAGTTGTGAAGTTGTGTATTATTCCATGAAAATAGTGAGACAAACTCTCTCACTCTTTATGTATCCAATATTGTACCCATATAATGGGCTTAAATAACCACAACCGCCCGTGGTTGATTCCCAGCTCAGCACTTTTCCTCAAATCTCTAAGAGGTGAAAGTACTCATCATGGCGTCCTCTTCTATGCTCTACTACTACTTTAATTTAGATGTTAGATATATGGCATTCGGGTCAATATAGCAACACTAGATGCGGTACAACGTCCTTGTAAGTAATCTGGCATATCTATGTGGTTCGGTCACAATAGTACTCTGAAGTTACTACTTCACTGATGTGTAAAAAATCAATTGCGCGAGCGTATGCACATCTAGAACGATAGTATGAAGTCGATATGATATTGCTGCTGGTATTCGATGATTAATTAATATTACCTGTGATATCGTTTTTTGGGTGGTTTGAAGCTGCCTACTCATTGCAATAGTTGTATGATGTGCACTACCAACAATATTAGTGGTTGATGCGTTAGATCTACGACACCAACGGCATACTAGTACTACCGTGGTCACCATCACCCACCAACCTCTCTACAAGTGATCAATTGATAAAAACAATATAATATATGATGTCTGCAACGTATTAGATTGTGTGAGATTGGAGATACGGTATGATATACGGTTTAGATTGCAACAAAAAATAGTAGATGAATAGTAATTCAAGCGGCTACCTCATGTATGAAGGTTGTGGACTAGCTGATACTCAACTACGCGATATCACTAATCGGATATGTATTTGATTGGCGCTTGATGGTAGTATTATACCTCATTGGCTCGATATGAGGCTATATCGATGTCGTGCGTTACCTTCTTCAATTTTCGAATTATTCTGATGTTAGATTGACAACTCTACATGGAGCAATATTGGTAGAATAGGTATGATGATGTACAGCAATCATTATTAGATATAGGATAACATATCCTATTGCATATATAGTATGATTTGGCCGTGTGGAGGTAGATTGGATACGATATTGATTGTTGACATAAAAATGCACACATGATATGCACAAAATGTTATGTGCATCATCCTGTGTGTATAAATGATGCGGGAGTGGTTGTAGGAGCATTATTGAGGTACTAGAAGACGGGAAATCGAGTTACAGCCCAACACAGTGGGTGTAGGATTGCAATATACTCGTATGATATAAGCAACAACTCAATGCATAGAAAATGCATAAAACGATCACACAACATGCCCCAAACCAATACATATCGCGATAAAATAGATTCTGCACGTTATAAGATACTAAAACTATGAAATCATACCCTAGATACGCATATCATACGTATGTAGAAGCAATACAATGCTAAAATGGTAGAAATATGTGCTCTATCTAGACTTGCATAGAAATCGACGTATCACTGTTCCAATATGGCAAAAGAGTATAGATATCTTCTCTTTATGTATAATACTTGACGATACGATGATATATTGGCTCTCGGCAGCCTCCGGCAGCCTCGTAATGAGCAGCTTAAGTTATCAAGAAGAGTCGACAGAACAGGTTATGAGCTTAATAAACTGTGAGACAATTTGTCTCACTTTTAAAAAAATATGAGCACATTTTTAGAGAGAGAGATTTACTAACAAATTTCTACGAGAAAAAGGATACCTATAAAATATAAGTTTACGATTGTGAGACAATTTGTCTCACTATTTTGAGGATACCGCTAATTTTTCTTAGTAAAATCACCTGATTCTTCTCACTATTTTATGTTATGTTAATATTATCAGTTTATCAGAGGATAGGTTTTGTAGGGTTTTGTAATCTCTCTCTAGAGGCTATTGGCAGTTTGGCAGGGTAGGCAATCTTTCACGCAATAAGGATTAAGAATTGCAACGCTCTCTCTCAATTAGTAGTGGTTGTATCATTATTGCAATTGATACATTCAGTAAATAATTGCAAGGATACCAAATCAACATTTTCATTTTACATTTTTAACTCAAGGTGCACCTTCTTTACAATACCAACAACACAATACAGGAAGATGAGTATTAAAGTTGATGTTGGTACACCCCCTAAGAATTATGAGGAATGGGAAACTATCCAAGTTCGATTTCACGGCTTTGCCGATCTATCTACAACAAGAGGTGAAGAAATTGAATCACCTGCATTTTCTTGCTTTGGACATCAATGGGCATTGGTACTTTGTCCTGGTGGCAGTACAATTCCAGAGTCACCTGAAGGGTGTGTTGCGGTAAATTTTTGCTGGAAATCACCAACGTATTCGGGTAGTATTAAAATCCAATATGGTTATGGTGTTAGAAATAAAAATTACAAAGAAGCTACACTGAAATCAGATACCTTTGGTAATGTTAGAAAGGGGCCGACGCGACGCTGCTTAGTCGGCACTTCCGTCAAAAATTTTGCCAAAAGATCAACACTTATTAATTCATTAGTAGAAGGGACATTGGTCATTGAAATTCGAATGAGGCAAGTGTCTACCGATAAACCCATTATTCAGTTCATCCCATCAAATCCAATCAATAAAAATGTGCTCGAACTATTTATGGACGAAGATACGGCGGATGTTGTCTTTGAGGTAGGAGGACAACAGCAAACAAAGGGTACAAAGAGAGCTAAAACATCTACAACTAGCTTTCATGCTCATAGACTCATCCTCAAGAAGGGTGCCCCTACATTGTCTGAAATGTGT
>Ga0075439_15113_pt1 | contig 13378 bp, 9 predicted proteins | sample MintriSingleCell_FD_74264 | JGI IMG/M metagenome (GOLD analysis project Ga0075439, IMG submission 74264) | Marine eukaryotic communities from Monterey Bay, USA to study complex ecological interactions - Minidiscus trioculatus JGI Plate_4_G5... | ecosystem: Environmental > Aquatic > Marine >... | reverse complement strand
ATCTACCCTCCAGTGATGCCACACGGAATGATGGTAATAGTACCTCAAGTACTGGTAATGATGGTAGTACCTCAAGTAATACAATGTCAGAGGAGGATGAGACTGAACAGGAGCAACAAGCTTCTGAAGAGCAGGAGCTTCAAGATTCGGAGTCTGCTTCGGCACGTCCGATTAGTAAGAGCTCAGTTCCACGTAAACGATTCCTATCAAGGCGTAACCTCGCGGATCACAATGTTCGTATGGCAGAGGAGATGAAGCACTTGCAAGATCAAGCAACACCACCGCCAAACAGCAATCCGTAACAGTCTCGATAGGGAAGAATAGATCTAACAATTTTGGGGGGGACCATTTAAGATACGATAACGATCAAATAAGTTGGGGAAGATTAAGATAACTAATCAAATAAGATAACAACATTTCAGCTAGGTCATTCGAGCCCTTATACTTCATTACTCCTAACCCTTCATGCATGCATACCCATAGTACCCAGCTAGATTGCAGTTTGCACAATTCCAAGTATGACAGGATACTCTATGCCGTCAAGTATATAACTCTAAGTTAAACGTTGTTAGTAAATTAAAAGCTTACCACAAGTCGAAACGCTTCATCTATCCACACACAAAATTGATTCCATTCCCTTTCTATATTACCTCTCATCACATTCATTAATTTACATGCCGGCACGTTCTGCAATCCTTTTCTGCACATATTCCAGCAACTTGCCACTAATTTGTTGAATGAATGCATCGAGATTGAGGTCTGGATCTAAGATCATCTCAGTCTGACTTCCATCCGCCCTGAAGATGTATGGAAGGTCCATGATCGTTCCCGAGTGACAACAATCCATCAAACTAACCATATGTACTCCGTCTGGGCATCCCTTGACTAAAATGTCGTATAAATCATCATCACGAATCATTCCAGCGGACTGGAAATCTCTAGGACAAAGTGCCTCATCATAACCATCTGCCTCGTCCCCGTCATCGTCGCGTATCTTAAGAAAGATACAGATAAGTTCCAAATCACATGTTGTGTCAATGCATACAAAACATATTAGACTCACCTTTGTACCGTGTCCACTATAATGAAGGAAGATGGCATCACCATCCTCAGCCTCTGCCATTACCGTTTTGTAGGCATTCACAATATTTCTGGCTGTAGGTTCGGTGTGGTTACCATCATCCATCAAGACTACAATGTTATCCTCCTCAAAGCCATGTACGTCCATTATATACTTTTTCATGTTGAGAACATCATTCCAACATCCACTCAATTCGCCAGGTGAATCCCCCACGTAGTTTATGCCAACTAGAACCAACATAATGAAGTTTAGATGTGCCAATAAAAGTGACAAGACAGGTCATACATTTCACTTACTCATAACTGCACGCTTTGTTCCAGTAGCAGTGTCCGGAACGAGATCGAACTTATGACTCACGTCTATTGGATTCATTGAACTTAGCTGTGGAATTTGCGAGTATCCTCCTCGTTTAAGTTGGGAGCGCATCTGATCCAATACTTCTGTGAAGCTTAAATCTTCTTCAGGAACATGTTCATCTGCATACAATATCTTTAGAAGAGTAGATGTGCATGCCCCACCGGCCTTACCTATTCATATGAAGAATACGGCATAGAATTAGTATTAGCAAATGATAGATATGAAATACAAGCCAATGTACATGACAATAATGTAGTGCAAACACCTCTACCACACAGTCAAAAAGACAATAATCCAAAACATATGATATGTATTGCAATATAAAAATACAAATCTACTGACCACAAAACACTAATAAACTACTTACCAGCAGGATCGGGCAATTGAAACGACGACACATTTGATACATCAGCAGAAGTTTGCTTATCATGACATCCTGATATCATACGAATATCCTTCTTCAATTCATCGGGCTTGGTGTTTTCATACTCTTCTGTAGTCATTTGCTGACCGCCACCACTACTACCTCCGCTACCACCTCCTCCACCGCCCATGCTTTGGGTCATACTGCTCATCATGGCAGCGGCCTCATCACCCAAAGATTCTGCGATTTGTTCTCTAGCCTTTTCAAGGGCTTGTGCCTTTAATTTGTTGAAGAATCCCTGTGATAATCGGTGTAAGATAAGAAAGATTAGTATGTTGTGCATAAGATTTGTACAACAAGTATGCTCCTGAACAAACTCCGCCATAATGAACACACGTACCATATTTATTCTTTATCTTCACTGATAATATATATTAAAGGTTGTTATATCCTCCACGCCAACGCCACTACGCAGCTATATCTTGATAAGGATTTGGATTTGTCTTCGACACGAACGGTAATCGCCATGTTCGGCGACCAAACGCAATCAAAATAACAAACAAATCGAACAAAACAGCTTGACATACAATCAATCATGTCTTTCACTATTGCCATATGAAATTCTGCCGCAAGATAGGCTTCAATTCAATGTCAAGCAGCCGCCCATATATAGTAGTAACACGCAGTAGTTCATAAAATAAAACATCAACAACCGATAAGTTATTGCAATCAACAACAATCAAAAGCAAAGAGAAAAAAAATATGGTACCATATGCCCTGCAACATCAAATGACTTCAGTCCTTACATCCGACGCGTCAAGCGATGGTAATTCACCAGCCACTCGATCGTTAGATGCAGAATATGTTCAACGAAATGATAATAACAACAACAATAATAATAATGAAGAAGACGATGGAGAATTTGTCGATCAACAATTATTCTTCGTGACATCCTATTCTGATTTTGATAAGCTGGCACATGGTCCTCGAGGAAGTCTAGGCAAGCATACTCTACGTGTATATCGATTCTTACCCGATGGTAGCTTGGTATTATTACATATTGCAGGCGAGGGTGATAGGGTTGTTAACCCAGCATTCTCAAGATTCCATCCTAGGTGAGAAACTTTTGACATTTGTGCATATGATGTGTTGCACATCTTATGCATATATCTAACCTTCTTTTCTTGATCTTCTCATCACCTAGGCTCAACGTTGTCTACACATGTACTGAAGATATCGAAGCAAATGGTATGATATATGCCTATGAGATTCATAGTGACGGTAGTTTAACAGAGATAGGAGCAGTTGATGCTGGTGGAACAAGCACATGCTACCTAACAATCTCTTCTGATCAGCGTCATCTCATAGCTGTCAACTATTGGGATAGTTCACTAGTTGTTATCCCACTATCCAAGGAAACAGGAGAGTTTATGGGAGAGATTCAAAGCACATATGATCCTCGAGATGGTAAGGCAATGATTGCAGCGGCCAAGAAGGATGGAGGAGTCAATCATTCGAATAATGATGAGTCTACAATTGCTCAACGACAAGTAGATCCTCATTCTCATGCATTAGTTCTCGATCCTATTGAGGGTTGTGTAGCATACGTACCAGACCTTGGCAAGGATTTGATTCGAGAGTTTTGGTATAACAAACAAGATGGTACGATTGGAGGAGAGTTGAATGTTCTTCCAAGTGGACTATGCACTGGCAAGCCAGATGGTCCACGCTACTTTGAGTTCCATCCAAAGTTCAATATCGCTTATGTTGTGAATGAATTGTCATCTACCGTAAGTTCATGTGATTCGTGAATATGTGTTGTTCATATGTTTGCTTGCTAACTCCATTGAAACCTCATTTACACAGGTAGCAGTCTTCTCCATCGATAGGGAGCTACTAACTGAGATTGCAAAGGCATCAAAGCAGGGAGAATGTATGGAACGATTCAAAGGTCGATCTACTCTTAAACTTATTCAGAGCATCAAGACAGTCCCCTCGGCCTTTCCAACTACCATGAATACTTGTGGGCGTATCTGTAAGTATTGTCATGTGTATAGACTGCTCTATTTTGCTCGTGTATTCAAGTGTCTTATGCACTTTTGCTTCCAATCTAACAACAGGTGTACATCAGTCGGGTCGATTCGTCATCGTCTCGAACAGAGGGCATGAATCAATTGCCATTTTCAGAGTCAAGCAAGGATGTGGAAGCAAGGGCAAGTCAAAGAGAGGTACTCTTGCTCAAGTTGGATTTTTCCATACTAGAGGAGAAACGCCTCGTCACTTTCAATTTGATCACAGTGGTCAGTTCTTAATCGTTGCCAACCAAGACAGTGATACAATTGCCATCTTTACTTTTAACCTTACCTCTGGAGAAATTAAGTATACCGGCAATGAAGTGAGTATACTGTGTGGCAAGTTTGAAATGAGATGCATCACCTTTGTCATGTGATCTCATACATTTTCATTCTCAACCTCATAGTACCGCGTGCCTAGTCCAAACTTTGTTTGTTGCTGCCCAATGGTTGATAGATACTCTGACGATGATGATAACAATGAGCAAGCAAATGAGAAGCTCGGATATCTTGTGAAGGAGAATGTCCTTAGTACGATTCCGAGTTCAGTTGAGTTTGATCCATCTAAGAGGAGCTCATTAGACATCCAGGGTGAATTAGAATCAGCTCGTAAGGAGATTGCGGAGTTGAAGAAACAGCTAACTGATATTGCAGCCGAGAAACAAGGCTAAAAGCTTGTGGTGTTTGTACTTGATATGATAGGTCTAAGGTTTAGGGGAGAAGAAGAAGAAGATTAACTATTGTTGGATGTTATGACGTCAAGAATAGAGAAGAAATACACCAGCATAGATAGTTTGTTTTAGTCAGATGTTTATAAAGATAAATGTGTAAGAAAAAACGTTCCTCCATTCCAGACGTGTCGCTTCCACTAAGTATTCTCCTCCAACATATAACACCAAGTGTCTCTCCCATTTTTACAGATGGATTCTCAATAATACTTGTAAATATCACTATACGCTGCTGCTTCATCCCTCTGACTACTCTTTATCTCACCCAAGTATTCTTGATACGATCGTAAGGCTTGTGTAAATTCTTCTTTTGTTGCACGTCCATCCGAATAGAGTGATTGCATTGCTGCCAAAGAGGTGGCCTCTCCACTTGCAACAGCAATCATCCAGTGTTTGATTGCTCTATCAATATTACCTTCTTCCACCTCGCTACATCCTAGGTTGTGCCTTGCTTTTATATCCCCTCCCATTGCCGCTAGCTCATAATAATGATTAGCCTTCTTATTATCCACTTCTACACACATGCCAGTATCATAAATAGTGCCAATATTGAAATATGCTGTGACATGACCAAATTCTGCTGCCTTAAGCCATAATTCGAATGCCTTGGTATTATCTTGCGGTAAACTATGAACACCATGAGCATAGTAAAATCCCAGATTACTTATTCCCTCGGCATCCCCGACATTTACTCGTTTATTCAACCTTTCAATTGCCTCCTCGTCTGATCTAGGTGCTGCAGCTCTGCAAAATGGGCAAGTTTCATCGACCATACTGCCTTTGTGATCATAGACAGGTGCAAAATTGCATCCACTGCATATAACTTTCCCGCAGCATGTTTTGTATTTACTTCCGGACAAAAGGGTTGGTATTCTTAGGAAGCAAATCGGACAATCTCCATATAACATGGGTGGTTGTTTGAATAACTTTTCATCATGTAGCTTTGTGGCCTGCTCAGCAGCAAGTCTGACATGTTCTTCACACTCTTGCTTATGTTTGTGTCGATGTTTCTTTTTACATGCCGCGTTGCAATACATAACCATCTTACATTTATTGCACGTGTTCGTAACATCACTGCCCTCTTTACCACAATTGACACATGTCGGTATACTATTAGCTGACTTATCAGTACTGATACTCATATCATGGAGTAGCTTACATGGTGCACCGTCATCAACTCATGTGATATGTACTCTTTTTTGTTCGATGATATCTTCTCCTCTTCTGCACCACATTCGACGCAAACCGGTGGCGTATCATTATCAGATGATATTGTGCTCATTCTCGCCTCTCGACCAATCCGTAAAGGTATGATTATATAGTAGGTATAACTAGAGCCTAATCTTAGACCTACCTATTCCCACGAAAATTTATATCCCCTAATAACTCTCTCTTATCTATCACCCCTCCATAATACTTAGTACTTCTTTAGGGAGTTTCGGTTCAGGGTATAAACTAATATAGGTATCCTATGCACACTAGGAGACTCCAATTACCCAGAACTTTACCCCTCTTGACACACAATTTCACAAGCAAGAGTTTAGTGAAGTCAGTCGGGAAGTCAATAGTTGACAAATTATTGATAGTACATACAAGGCGGCACACCCCTACCCCTTATAAAGAAGATCATCGTTATTTCACCGTGTTATTGTTGCAATACCATCATATTTGTGGCGATATAAAATTACAACTAAAGAACAACCTCTATTTTTTCTAGAGGTTAGATTGATATATTATAATGGCGTCTAAAAGAGGATTAGAACCAGCCGGTAGACCGCCCAATCAGCAAGATGATCAGCAGCCTGATACGAACGCGACCGATGGAGATAGAGTGGAGGATATGGTTGATAATGGCAACAGTGTAGAGGATACCAATTCTCAAGTGGCACAAATAACAGCTCAAAATCAGAATCAGCCCCAAGACGAAGGGAGGAATCAAGGTATTACTAATGGCGGCGAGGACATGTTAAATAGTAGTACTAATAGTATTGGCGGCAGTGGAATGAATAATGCCGAAAATTGCAATTCTACTTCCCCAACTAACAATATCAATTCTGAGAAAAGTCATTCTGTTGGGGAAGAGTTGCTGAATGGTACTGCCCACAATATCTCTAAGGATTTAGACGAAGTTGATATGTTGAAAAGTGAACAGAATACACCACAAGATATAGGCAGTGCCAAAAAAGTATCATCTGAAAATAATACCACAATGAATGGCAAACTAAAACAATCAGAAGAAGATACCATCAATAACAGAAGTGAATTATTAAAAGCAGCGAATGAGGCATCACTTGCCTTATCCAAATTACAATTACAGGGAACTTCCCAATCCCAACATTCACAAAATATACCACAATCTCAACTACCACAGCATTTTCAAGCGAATGCAATAGTACCACATAATCCCTTGAATCAATCAACAACAACATCAATCCTTCAAGAATCAACAAGTTCATTGGAAAGGGCATTAACACTCCTACCACCAAATGAATTATCAACATTACCATCAAATGAATTATCAACATTACCATCGAATGAATTATCAACAACAACATCCCAGGCTGTGGATGCAGCTAGTACCTTTAAGGATATGCCATTTATTGTTGGTAATGATAATGGTAATAGTGATACACCTGAGTTAGTTGTTGATGGTAGTGGCGTCGTTAGACGTAATACGCCTTTAGGAGTGAGTGGCGGTGGATTGGGTAGTGGAGGTGGTGTTGGATTGCCACCACATAATGTTGTCGGGAGTGGATTGGGCGGCGGTAGTGGTATTGGTATTGCAAAGAAGAAGAAGGATGGGACATCTCAATCAGTAAATATGACTGCCAATAATGTCAATAATGAAGAAGATGAATCCGAAGAAGATGAGGATGAAGAAGACGAAGAAGATGAAGACGAAGACGAAGACGATGAGGACGACGACGACGAGGAAGAGGAAGATTCATCGGAAATGTCAGCATCCGACGAGGATGGATCGTGGATTGCCTGGTTCTGCGGATTACGTGGTAATGAATTCTTCTGTGAGGTTGATGAGGATTACATCCAGGATGATTTCAACTTAACTGGGTTGAACGGATTAGTACCATATTACGATTACGCATTGGATATGGTATTAGATGTCGAAATGCCAATGGAAGATTCGTTAACGGAGGAACAACAGGAGATTGTTGAAAGTGCTGCCGAAATGTTATATGGGTTGATCCATGCACGGTATATTGTAACAAATCGTGGTATGCATGCCATGTATGAAAAGTACCGCTCGGCAAGCTTTGGACGGTGTCCACATGTGTTTTGTCAGGGACAGCCGGTATTGCCCGTGGGGTTGAGTGATTTGCCTAGGAATTATACCGTGAATGTATTTTGTCCACGATGTCATGGATTATTCTTTCCGAAGAGTACTAGGCAGGCGAATATTGACGGGGCATACTTTGGTACTACATTTCCTCATTTATATTTAATGACACATCCGGTAAGTACTTTGTATGTTGCTTGTTTTGAGGTTTGTTGATTGTTTTTGGCAACTCGCTCATATCATATGTCTCTACTTAGGAAATGATACCCGTACGACCATCCCAACAATATGTACCCCGTGTATATGGGTTTAAGATCAACCAGTCGAGTTTGTACTTTAGGAATAACAATGACGATGATGAGAATCGTGCTGGAAGTAACAGCAGAAGATCTAATCAAAGAAGTAGACAGGGTGGTGGAAGGAGATGACAGAATGTTGCTCTTTGACTTTTGAGTAGCATAGAGATAATGTAGACTACCATTTTAGGCAGAGTTACTATAAACAGGCACTTATATAATATACTCTACAGTATTGTCTTGATCATCTTCTACAGCCTGATCGTGATCGTTCCATATTGATGGGACACCTCCCAGCAGGCTCAGGCTTTTCTGCCGAATCAATTAGCTTTAACCGACGACTCACTTCAACATTCTCAGCTGTAAGACGAGATGTTTGGCGGATGTGTTCAGCTTTGAGTGCTGTGACATTTCGTTCATGACTCGCTTGAAGAGCTCGGACAGGCGCATACAGGATATGCATAAAATTTTGATACTCAGACTCGTAACTCAAGAGTTCAGAATCAACTTGACGAATGTACCCGTTTACTCCTTGTCGAATATACCCGTTTACTCCTTGTGTAACTACTAGTCGATCGTATTCAGCCCTTTGTAGTGAAATAACTTGTTCGTACATGGCTACCATTTGGGCAGTGTGTCGCTCATAGTGAGTTAATGTGCTTGAATACTGAGTAGAAAGAGAAGATAATCGTGCCAAATTACTTGCCAAATATCCCGTCAACATGGCTTTCCTATCGATATGAGACAGGAGCTCTGGTGCCACAGGGATGAGATTAGTATAGAATTCACTGTGCCCAAGCCCAATTGACTTGCCAATTAATGCAAAGATATTCGGCAAGAGTTTGACCTCGATATCAGTAAATGGAGTAATGGAGCAGTCAATACCTTGTAGATGACATTGCTTCTTTCTGCTTTGACTGTCTAGTTGATAACTTCTTACTTTTGACCAGCCTGGATTATGGTAGTAGGGACGTCTTTTATTAGTCCATTCGCATATATCCTTTATCATCGACTGAATTTTATCGAGAGGTTCTTTTGATGAATAGCAAAAGCTCCTTTTCAAGAGGCACTTGGAAAGAGTGTGATTGGAATTGTATGTACTGTCAATTGATGACATATCAAGTACGACTTTCAATAACAATCTAGCCCCTTTCTCTGTAATATCGTCGTTTTCAAAATAAAGTTCTAACAATTTGGTATTATGTTTGAGTGCAGTGGCGACGATCTCTGCCTCTTCATCTCCCGAACCCGTTAAGGATATATTGAGTATTGTCAACGATGAGTCCTCTTGTTGCAATAGGTTTGATAATATCATAATCCCCTCATTTCCAATATTATTACAACTCAGATTAAGATATTGAAGACAATGTATTTTGTATGTTTCTAATGCTGATATATCTGTGATGTCAGCAGACATGAAATTCAATTTCTGAATACCTCCTCGACAAGCTAATGACCGAAGCACAATTTCAAAGCATTCTGAATTCAACCTATTATTCCAAATATGGAGCTCATTGAGCTCTGGCGAATCCTGAAGGAATAACGACATACTACGAAGCCCAACTACACCAAAGACACCTTGATTTAGACCAAACCTTTTTAAAGAAATACTGCCGACCAAACCTCTAAACAACCACATCATAATCTCATCAGTGAGTTGGGCACCATTCAGTATTAATGTATGCAAGCCCCGGGTACTGTTTGATATTGATAAGTATCGACCAAGTAGCGTCCATGCTTGGCCTGTACGATTATATGGGACAGCTGCATCAAACGCAAGGCTGAGTCCGCTTTCAGTGGAGATCTTATTTTCTATTCTATTGAATAGCGTACCAAAAGCTTGATGAAGTTGCTGACGAAGTTGCTCATCTTCTGATTTCTTTTTACGACACGCTGAGCACATCTTCTTCACCCGTATACTCAGACACTTATTGCCATAATCTTTTATATGCTTGCAATCATATATTTTGCTACTTCCTATATTTGTATGAAGTACAGGTATAGGTGTATGAACATCGTATTCTACCATTGTATCAGTCAGTATGGGTGTTGTTATTTCGATGAATGAAGTGTAGTTGTGGTCCACGCTGATTTAACATTTTCTCTTGATTCTCGCAGACTCGCAAAATGTTAAAACTTGCTAAAACCCACCCCCTCAACCTAAACCTCTTGGCTATCACATCGTTTATAGGTGATTATTATATAGTCTATAGTACGATAATCTCTACAAACGACAAACATAATGTGGTGAACCATTCATATAAAAGTTGTATGGTTGTGATCAATAAATTGAATTGTATTTTCGACTTAATACCTCCGCCATCGGCGACGGTACCTTTTTATGACGATTACATTGCAATACACCAAGGGGGGTTAGTATGTTGTCCACTCGATGAGCACAAGCTACGATTACGAAGCTACCATACATATAACACAAGCACACCTCTACTATTTGGGTAACCTATAGATAGAAGCAAATGCACGGAGTTGCGGCTATGAAAACTAACTAACTAACTAACTAACTAACTATTAGTATGTAGAGGGGGTACGAAATACTTACGTCTGGAATAATATAAACAACTTCAGTTTACCCTGTCCTCCTCGTTGTTGAAGTCCTTAGGCTTAGGGTTAACCCTAATCACAACTTCTTTATCCCATGTCTCAACTCAAAGCTCATCATTTGTAACTTTAGTACGGAGTACATAATGCTCATCGCTATCCTCTTCTTTGAGAGTACCATCTTGAACCCACCAATCATGACCAAGTATCCAGACCTCGTCAGACAATGAATCATCGCTCTGAGTTGTTGCAAGCGTCATGGCGTTATGCAAGGCATCATAGTACTGCCAAAGCGACTCCCATTCGAATCGAGACATGTCTACATACTCTTCATAACTCTTATGTCTGTATGTATCAGCAAAGGTATTCAAACGAGTAAGTTCTTCTTTTAATAGACTCTTACCCTTTGATGACATTGGCACAAGGAAGTTCACTACCACTTCTCCACTACTCTCATCTCCATCCTTCCATTCTAATTCAAACTTCACTCTAGCAAAGTCAAACAGCCACCGTTGAGGTATAGATTCAACAAAACCATACTCGAGCCACATCTCTGGCGTACCATACCAATCTAATCGATCATTACATATATTACATCTATTATATGCATTAAATAACTCTTCACCAGCCTTGATAGGTTTACTAACTGTAAATCCTCTTTTCTCTGGAGTTTCATCTAATGTATAATCATGATGAATATTATACTTTGCATTATTATGATTGAACATATCATAATATGGTATCATATATTCATAATCACCACGAGCGGTTACTAACATTGCTGCCTGTTTGTATATTGGATTGTCCATCATATTATCATCTACATTACATTCGTGTTGTATTTCATCTAACTTGTATTGTATACCGTGTGGTGGTAATTCATCATATTCTAATCCATAATATACTAAATCTGTTTGATATTCTTTTTGTGTACTTTTGAGCATTGTGATTAGAAGTTCTTTGGCCGAATCAGACCAGAATGTTGGTAGATATCCTATTGGTTGTGCTTTTAGATATTCACTATACGGATTAGTATTGCCATCGTTATTAGTACTAAGTGCTTTCATTACTTGATTGATTGTATTGCAATGTGGATATATTGTGGTATCCTCCTCATCCATCATTTCTTTCTTATCAGGTTGTATCATTAAATTAGAAGGTATCGAACATAGTTGCTCCCCGACGGCCATATCCTCAGTAGCATATATACCACGATATACTCCGTTGTATTTGACTACCAGTTTATCATTAATGTAGGCACCATTATCACGAAGCCAGGTTATTAGATTAGTCGAGAGGCTATCGTCATCTTTGTCATTTTCATTGTGGTCATCGTCAGCGCGGCATGTAGAGAGTAGTAAATCGCTTCTCAATATTGTAACCGCTATTAACAGGATTCTAAACATTGTCATCATCATTTATGAGCATGTGATATATTATTCCGTCACTGCAAACAAGAGAACATTAGCACACTTACAATCATTCTCATCTCAGCCCGCGCCCTCTCTTTGTTAGATATCGTACATAATCTATCAAAATACGGTGAATTGACTACAGTACAATTGTTTGTACGGTCATAGCTCTCCCTCATTTAAGATCGATTAGCATGAAGCTGCTAAGTGATGTAGTATTACAAAAGCAATGGACTCGAGTAGAGACTATTGACGATTTACCATTAATTGCTTTCGTATCTATACTATCTCATTTGATTCTGGCATACGCGGTTTTGTATCTTCTTTTCGACTGATTTAAAGAACACACAACATTAGCAGAATTTCAACGCACATCAACCATAAGAACTCCAATGGATATAGTAGTACTGGAGAGTAGATAATAATATGGCCATTCTAAGATACACAACGATGATATTTCAGTGGTACAACACTGCAGCATACACAGGAGTACAAAAGAATAAACAGAGAGGAATGGCAACATCAATGTGATGTTATTATTCTTATGCAAGATATATATTATTAGTTAGTAGTTATATACTGAGAAAACACTTCATTCCAGTATATGTCAAGGTATATATTGATTGCAGTCGAGTTCATACAAAAGTGTAAACAATCAGGTGTTGGTTGAGCACGCCAAGGATGAGCATGTACACTTTGCATTAATGGATCAGTTGATAATTGGCCAATGACATGTTAGTTGCATTCTATTCGAATGGTTACCCGTTAGAAAAGGCTGAAGAGTATGTTAGTTTACGCCAACCACATACCTGTTGAATGATTTAAAAATGCAAGATCTCGGGCATCAACAATTTGAACATCAAGCCGTTCTTGTTTAATCAATTCAAATGATGCATTCCATAGCTTGGGAGCTACATTCCAACCAAAATCATTAGCAATATCAGCTTCTACAAATGGTTCAGGTATTGTCTTGTTTCTACATCGAACACCTATTTGTCCAAGTACAAAGATTGTCCTCGTTTGTTTGGATAACCGTGATAGGAAGGAGTTCATGGCATCATAGTATACAGTAGGGATTATTGTTGATATCCAATCCGATGGGGAAGTAGGAGAGTCAAGAGACTTGTTTAGTGATGTCCACCAGGCAACTTCCTGCACAAAGACATAGTCAAATTGTGACAGGTTTGTAATCATTTCATCACGTAGTAAGCAAC
>Ga0075439_11867_pt1 | contig 13408 bp, 9 predicted proteins | sample MintriSingleCell_FD_74264 | JGI IMG/M metagenome (GOLD analysis project Ga0075439, IMG submission 74264) | Marine eukaryotic communities from Monterey Bay, USA to study complex ecological interactions - Minidiscus trioculatus JGI Plate_4_G5... | ecosystem: Environmental > Aquatic > Marine >... | reverse complement strand
GTTTCGGGTACTCAAGAGATGGTTGATAAGTTTGCACATCATCCAATGGTGTTACGTGAGATTTAGTTTGTATAGGGCTTAGTCTATGTTATGTTGCAACTTGTGTATCTTGGAATCTATTGATATTATGTATTAGTCCTCCTAGAGATAAAAGTCTGATTATTTTCAACCGAAGTATCTTTACTTTCTAAGTTCTACTACATACTCACACATCTCAAGCTAAGCTTGACATATTATATATATGAAGTGTATCATATTCGGTTGTTACACATCATGGTTACTAGTTGTAATAGCAGGGAGATCTAACGAGACTCGCTTCGTTAGAGGGGGATACCTCAAATTATATATTTTGACATAACTTTGACAATGATTCGATATCATATCTTACCATTCAATAAAGTGTAAATAACACTTCCTCTAAATATTAAAGTTGCCGTCTTCATATCATATCTTTAGGGTGTATTGTGTTGTGTTTGTGTTGTGCTCTATCGACTCCTTGATTTTAAGATACCGGTACAGCATCTCTCAAAGAGTCAAGTCAACTCAGTAGCAAAAGAGAGAGGTGGAGTCTCCCTATAGTAGTGTACTTCAATTATAATAAACTAAATATTAGAGTATGTACACTTTTGTACTTCTGTAATTAGCAGAGGGGGTCTGAGATGCTCAAAATAATGAGAGGTATCTTCATCTCAATCATTGACATTGATTCTAACGTCAACAAAGATGGTTATACGATGCTTTGGTATGAGATATAAGACAAGTTCCAACGAGTGAGAATACCACTGGTAGAGGAGGTGTGTCTTATAGATAGAGATTGACTATGTATTAAATATTAAATAAGATCACTAACACTGCAACGGTTCTTATGCATATCAAGTCGTCTTTTGTACTCAATTTCTTCATTCTTAAGCTCCTCTTGCTCTCTTTTCTTTGCCAGAAGCCTTTCTTTATCAGATGATAGAGACATAGTTCTTCTATTTTCCTCGTAAACTTCCATTCTCTTGGCCTGTGCCTTCTCTGCATCTCTCTTATTTTCTTCATCTGCTAGACGTCTTGCAGCAGCAGCTGCTTCTACCTCGATATCTATTTCCTTGCGTATTGCTATGGCTTGTGCTTTTTTCCTATGAATTTGTTCCTGTCTTGAAATATCTACTTCCTGTTGCCACATACGTCTCTTTTCAGCCTGTGCCTTCTGTTCCGCATCTTTCTTCTGATTATGTTTATCAAGCTCTTGGTTTCTTATCATGTTTATATGCTCAGTCTCCTTCTCTTCTACCTTTGCTTGTTCCCGGAGACTTTGTACATATTCTTCTGCTGCATCTTTTCCTTCAAGTTTCTTTAGATTCTCATCATCTATTTGCTGTCTTTCAATATCCATTGCATGCTTGAGTAATATAAGGTTTTGTTTTCTAGTTTCTAGACTAGCTTTATCACGTTCAATTGCACGGAGCCTAGTCTCTTCCAGTATTTTGTTACCACTATTCTTTGCCTTTTCGTGTAGAGCTATGTTGTCTTCTCTAGCCTTTCGTTCTAAAAGGGCAAGTTGCTGTAGTTGTTGCTGCTCTTCTTGACGAGTTTGCGTACTGTCACGTTTGGCCTTTGTTTTCTTCATCATTATCTGATGATCTAGAGACCGTTTGAATTCAAGTGCTTGTTGCCTCTTCTCTTCTTGTTCATAACTTTCATCTTTTTGGAGGAGACACATTGCAGCAGTATCTTCAGATGGCATAGGTTGCTGTTTCTGCTCTGCAGTAACTTCCTTCTGCTTTATCAGAAATGCCCGATCTTTTGTCAATCTATTCAATACTTGTTTTGATTCTAAGATTCTTAATTCTTCACATGCATTTGCCCACTGCCGTTCATAACATTCTGATACAAATTGTTGCCTTTCCTTCTCACGCTGATCCTTTAGCATATATGCTCGGTCTTTTATTTGATTCATTCTATCCTCTTGAGAAATCTCTCGACTGCTCTGAATAGTCTGTTCCCAATCTGTCATTTCACTTGAATATAATGATTGTAAATTCTTCTTTCGCTCGTCAAGTTCATCATTATCCTTTTGCAATAACTGTTGTTTGATATTTTCTACCTGTATTCTTTCGATTGCCTGTTGTGTCTTGTTTTCCCAATCATGAAGCCGTTCTGTATTATGATGTTGACTTAAGAATGCTTGCGTCTCATCGTATATTCGTTCTTGTTTTCGACGACGCTGTAAATCAACTAGTGTCATATTTGCAAAGATATCTTTAAATGTAGTATGGTTTGGGCAATGGTTGTCCGTAGATTTTAGTTTGTTTAGATTTGTGGTGGTTTGTCTTATGTAGAAAAGGTTTTTAAAAATTTATGATGGTATGGTATGCTGTCGGCCATAAAATTACTGGACAATGCTTCTAATACCTACAAAAGGTTCTTGATATATCACAGCCTTTCAACTTTGATTCAATCTACTATCAACACTAAACTCTTACAATAAATCGTTTGATCGCTGGTGGATATCATTTTATACTTAGTCATCTCACAACCATCCAACCTATCGAGGCGATAGTAGTGAGTAGTAACCAAACAGGCGGCATCCACTATAGTTTATTCAATCGATCGGCCTATAATATTACTGCTGTGGCTGTTTAAAATACATTGGCGGAATAAAGTGCACATCTTTTGAGCACATCTTTACACATCAAACTTTTCAGAGCAATTGCAATACTAAAAATAATAAAATAGAATATATAAGATGAATGCGTTCGTACTAGCACTGGGATTATTCAGTGTCCCCATTATCATGGGGTTTTCACCTACACATATATCACAACCGCAGACAATAAGCCCTACAGCCTACAGACCTTCATTCTTCAATACAAATAATAATAAACAACAATCACAACGATCGTCATCATCATCTACGTCACTACATATGTCCTCTAGGACAGGCGCAGGAAAAGACTTTTATAACATATTGGGTGTATCTAGATCAGCTGAAGGGTCTGAGATTAAATCAGCATACCGCAAATTGGCAAAGAAGTACCATCCCGATGCCAACCCTGGTAAGGATACCACTACTGAATTTCAAGAAGTTAACCGTGCATATGAAGTGCTTAGTGATGAGGATAAACGTAAGAAGTATGATATGTTCGGCGAGGCTGGAGTGGGAAGTAGTGCAGCAAGTGAGGGTGGTGGACCATACGGATATGGAAGTCCATTCGGCGGTGGAGGATTTAGTCAGGAGGTTGATTTGGGAGATATCTTTGATACCTTCTTTGGAGGGGGAGGACCTGGCGGCCCTGCTGGTGCATCGGGATTTGCAGGAGGACGTGGAGGTGGCCGGGGTGGTGGAAGACGCTCTGGTCCAATGGCAGGAGATGACTTACGATTTGATCTTGAATTAGACTTTAAGAAGGCAATATTTGGCGGTGAGGAGAAGGTTCGTATCCGTCATCTTGAAACTTGTGGAACATGTTCAGGTAGTGGTGTCAAGCCTGGTGCCAAGGTTAGTACATGTCCGGTATGTAATGGCGTTGGTGTTACGATGCAGGTTACACGTACACCACTGGGTAACTTCCAAACACAACAGACATGTTCGGCTTGTCGTGGAACTGGACAAAAGATTGAGGAATACTGTGGGACATGCTCTGGAGAGGGCACTGTTAGTAAGACAAAACAAATTAAGGTTGATATCCCACCAGGTGTTGAGGATGGAAACAAACTACGTGTTAGATCCGAAGGAGATGCAGGACCTAATGGCGGACCTGCAGGAGATTTATACATTTTCCTAAAAGTCAAAGAGGATAAAAACTTTAGACGTGAGGGTCCTGAAATCTACTCTGACGCAACGATATCTTACATGGATGCCATCTTGGGAGCATCACTCAAAGTACCAGTGGTCGATGGCGAGGTAACAATTAAGGTACCTCCGGGTACACAGCCTGAGCAGGTTATGAGACTTAAAGGAAATGGCGCACCAGTGCTTGGAGATACAAATAAGAGAGGTGATCATTATGTTACAATGAAGATTGAGATCCCATCGAATGTATCAAAGGAAGAGAAGGAGTTGGTAGAAAAATTGAGAGAGTTACAATCTAAAAAGAAGACAGGATTCTTTCAATAACTAGATGAAGAGAGTGGGAGTAGGTTTATATTAAATGTTGGGAGGATAAGCTAGAGGGTCATTTTATACCTTTAGACCTTCCTTTAGATAACCATAATGAATATATGACAAAGAAGAAGAGTGGTTGGAAGGACTGTTTCAGCATCTCAGTTGCTTTTTGAAAGTATCACTCACTATCTATCAGTTGATTAGAGGATACCCTTTTATGAGAGAGACGAAAAAATGACTCACAACTCATATTGCCAACCTCATGACGATCGATATCTCATTGCAGAAGAACAACGGCACCTCATCAATAAATTTAATTATCAAGCATTATTTGACCCTGGAATTGAATTCACTTCGTACGTGGCTGAGAAAAGTTAAAGAAACAAAGGTGGGAGAAAAGACGAGATCTATATCGAGGAGATCGCTACGTCAATAGACAAAATATTGAGACTTTATAATGAGGGTATCAAGAAGTACGTTAACCGTCTTATTATCCATGTTGCAATCTAGGAGATACTGCTCCGCTTTTGTGGCATCATCTATCCAGAATAATGATATCAATAATATGCAAAGAGTAATAATGTCAAGTAGAATAACAACCATATCATTAGCTGCATCATCAACTACATCATCTATACAACAAAAACAAGACAAGACAACTTCATCATCATTCTGGAATGCACGTCAAGATTGCTGGAGACCTTTAATTGAAGATGTAGTGAAGATAAGTTTCGGGATGCCAGCAAAGAAAAAAAGGACTGGATCTCGAGGTATACCGCACCGATTGAATGAAGATGAAAGAAGATCTTTTGATCAAGCACGAAGAAAGGGATTCTTAGAGGTGGCAGGCAGTGCATGGAGAAAGGAAAGAAGTGATGCACCACTATTGAATACATATAGAAGTTTGAGTGATGCTAGGGGTAAGCCAATGATTGTTTTGCACAAGTTGAGTCCTTCATCTAGTGGAGAGCACGTTGATCGGTTAGTGGTAGATTTATCTCCACTGCGACTACCAGACGAGTTTGAAAAGGTAGAAATGGAATTGAAAGAAAGAATATTATTAGAGTTTAATGTTGAAAGTACTACTGCAGCTGCTGAAGAAGAAGAAGAAGAAGAAGACACAAAAACAACAATACTAGAGATAGACGACAGTGATGAAAGTGAGGAAGATGATGGTTATGAAACTCGTCCCATATATCAATTGTCAGCATATGAGGTGTCCTGGGAAGTAAGTCGATCAGTTGGAAAAGCAGCAGGCAAATATCTTGGCACTTTGTTTGAAACTGTCGAGGAAAAGGTTACTAAGACAAAGAAACCCAAAGGTGTCAAACCAGGGAAGGGAAGGCGACATGGTGGATATGGTATTGGCTGAATAAACTAGTTGTATCATAATTCAACTCCAGGTTATCTGATTCTACTTTTTCTTTGAATCATCATTCAATTGGAGCTTGGGCTTCTGTCTCATACCGCGAGGCTTGAATGAAAGTACACTCAATGATATTGCGCTCGGAGATTCGTCCGCCATACGACTCTTCTTCTTACCATTTCCACTACTTGATTTCATATGTTGATCCTTGTCAACATTCACATCAGTATCTACCTTCATTTTCGCTTCCTTCTTAAACTTGTTCTTCTTTGTTGATTTACCATCACCCTTTGGATTGACTCGATGCATACCTGCAGGGAATAATCCAACTGCAGGCAAGTGAGATCTTTGGATCTTGATCAATTGCCCTCCCACTTCAAACTTTCCACTCTGTTGTAATGCAGACTCCACCGAAGAACGCTCTTCAAATTGAACCAATCCAGCACATTTTGATTCACCGTGATAATGATGACCTCCCTTACCTGTTCTCTTTTCACGGAGGATCTTGGCATGTACAATTGCACCAAATTCGGAGCGAAAGGCATCAACTAAGTCCATATCTTGTGTTTCCTTGCTTAGATTGGATACATGGATTGTGAATGGATGAGCAGGATAATCCATTTTACCTATACGCACTTTGTGCACTCCATCAGTCTTTTTGGGTTGTTTGAGATTGGTCACTACCTTCACTCGTTTCGATCTAGATTGTGTGTCATTTGACTCTTCTCCTTCTTCCTGATTGTCCACCATCATGGTAGATGATGCTCCATTCACAGGCTGAGAGGTAATGTCATCAGGTTCAAGCTTTCTTTTGCCATTGACTTCTTGGTGTTGTACAACAGAAGCCAGTGCCAAGATGGGTGTTGTCAGATTCGCCAGTTTACTTCTTACAAGTATTTGCGCATTTGCAAATCCCTCCTCTGAGCCAGTAGTACGTTCAAAGTCCAAATATTCACGACACAAGTCTGAGATAGCAATATCATAGTCTCTACAAAACATGGCACCATCAATACCTTTCCCCATCCACGCTTGTTTATTGCCAGGCACTGGAGGGGACACTGTCAGTCCTTCTTCTTGACCAGCTTTTCTCATTGAATTCATGGCTCGTTGATATAATCCGCGAACCTTCCGTACGGTTGATGCAGACACAGCTATACCTTGTGCTTGGTTACCCGTTTCACTTGACCTCGTCGGTAAATACAGTTGTGAACTACTAATGTACCTAATGTAATCTCTCCATGGATCAGGATGGCTTGGCTTTTGTGCCTTGACTAACTTCTCAAAGCATTTAATTGCTTCCTTATCGACGGCACCTCCACTATCATTTTCACCTGCCATTTCATCATCTACCTCCTTCAATGCAAGAATAGGACACAATACATATGCCTCGGTTTGAGCGCGGTGCTTCCAAAATGCAACTTTCCCTTCGACCCATTTTGGATGAGACTTGAATAAGAAGTTGTCAGTTTCATCATACATATCTCGAATATCGTCTACTAGATCTTGAACTTCTTCCGTAACAGTAGGATTTAGTGACTGATAAAGCACTGCTCCACCACTAGACTGTTTTTTATTACTTGCCACAGACATGTTGGGAGCTACATCTTCCTCTTCATCATAGTCCTTCCCAACACCAGTTGTAGAAGTTGTAGTTCCCAACGATACTAACGATAAGAGTCCTCTCTTCACTACGAGTATTGCCGTTAGTCTTAGATGTAGCATTGCCTCTCGATTGTGAGTCAAAAATCCCAATTGCGTTGCGTCAGAAACGACAGCCGTCACATCATCGGGCTCTAAATTGGATGTAGATACCATGCCGAGGGTTGTCATTCGTATTTCAAACAGGGTACTACTGTACGGACAGTTTCTTATAGCACGATGTGATGTAGATTTTAACATGGATGACAACTCATCTCTCTGCTGTTGTTGAAGATATAATTCCTCTCCTTTGAGCATATGCTTCTGTTCTTTCACTTTACTTTGATACCGAGTCCATTCGCCTCTGAGGAAATTCATGTAGGAAACCCACAACGATTCAACTGTTGGACACTCGGATATGGCACGTTCATATATTGAAGTTATGGCCGAGTCTTTATATGTAGCAATATAGTCTTCCAGCGGCGAAAGTTCAGCTTTGGTATTGCTCGCCTTGCTCTTTTTCATCATATCTTGATAGATACGTTGAAGATAGGATATAGCCCTCGTGAATGCGCGGCTTGTTTCACTCCCCCCCAACCCCGATAGAAAACGGTTCGTATCACTCACAAGGATTGCATTCCATTTCTTACCAATTCTCTGTAATGACTGCAAATGTCTAGCAGTCAAATCTGTTGTACCCTCATCATCGTCTTGCTGTGGTGAAAATAATGACATTCTTGGTAACATTATCCCCTCATTCGACATGGCAACATCCATTTCATTCTCATATGATGATAATGTATTCATAAGTGAGGATGTTTTCTTCCTTTCAGTATCAATACTTGACCATAATGTGACCTTTTGTTGGTCAAGTTCTTGTTTGTATTTCAACTTTTCTTCTTCTTCACCGTTCGATGATAAAAGTATCAATGAGCACGCCTCATTCCACAAATAGTCAATATCTTGCATCATTTCACCATTCGATCCATCACCCATTGGTGTTTTACTCCATTGAAGGAATAGATTTGATAATTGTTGTAAGATTGTATTTACTTGTGTATTATTATTATCCTTTGCGGAAGAGAAGAGATATAATAAGAATGAACCCTGCAATTGATATATCTCAGATATGATCAATCCTTCATTGACATGTGATCCACTACACACACATTTCCAAGCATGTTCAAATGCCGTAGATAATTTCTGTAATGTAGCTTGCTTATCATCAACTTCCATACCCACTACTTCATTTTGTGTGTTTAATTTATATATCATTTCACTTGAATAGATGTAATCGGCAAGTGTTTCTAGATAATACAAATGCAATAAAGCACATCCTGAAAATTCTGACAGTGCCAATTCTAATATACCAGTAGATGATTCTAATGCACTCTTCTTGGCTTGCATCTGTTGCAACTGTTGTTGGTTATTGTTAGTGCCATTTTCAGTTGATGAAGAAGATTCCAACATTATTAATCCCTCCATTAATACCTCTGTATCATGAGCATACTGCATCCATAATAGTGGTGTCATGGGACAATGCTTTGATAGGGTAGCAAATCCATCCATTGATTGTTGAAGTGCCTCCAAATCAGGTTGTGCATTTTGTGATGAGGTGGTTGTGGTGGAGGATGCATTATTATCAGAAGAAGGATTGATATCGTTAGCATATGCCCTACGACGAGGCTCTTGAATAGATTGGACGCATTGATCGTAATTGTAGGACATTGCACTACGGTATGTTATTGTTTGATAGAACAAACAATACCTAATTTATGATTGTTGGTGTATTAGTATTAGTATTAGGGTCGGTGCAGTATGTATTGAATTTATATGGGTGTTGTTATGGTATCCTTTGTGAATACCTACACCGAGTTGTGATGTCGGGAAGGGGCTAATACTATGCTTTATGGTTTGATATACTACCTTATGCTGACATCGACTACTACATACTTTCTATTAGTTGTACATTTGAAGTGCATGCTACACACTAAAGGGGGCAATTTCCGTGCGTATCATATGGAAAAATATACGGAAATGACCTCTAGGGAAAGACAGATTGAGGAAGAAAGGCCGCTCCTTCTTTGCTTCTGATTTTAGATCTTTTTTAATCACTCAAGTGCCCCGCTCTTGTATAGCTTATATTTTCTATCATTATCCAAGAGGTAGTATTATACACGATTGTTTGGGACGACCTAAAGAAGATTGGGGATATTAATTCGTCGAATCAGTGATACAATCGAGGCCGGGAGAGAGAGGGCATACAATAAATCATAACCTCACACGATAAGATAACATGTCATTGCAACAACATGGAGGAATTGATCAAGACGATCTATTATTTGCAAATCCAGATGAGGACTTCAATCTATTAGGGTTTGATGATGATATGACCTCCATCCTTGCTGATGATATATTAGGTAGTATTGGTAGCGGTGATAGTGGACATGATGATCGATGGTCTACTGCAAATAATAATGGTGATATTCATACCAAATTCATAACAACACTACATAGGATTGTATCAGATCCAAGTACTGATAAAGCCATATCCTGGTTGCGATGTGGAACGGTAAGCCATTTGTGCTCACTGTTAATATGTGTGCATATGATATGTACAATGAAATTATAATTTTGTGTCACACTTCTAATCGATAAGGGTTCTCTTCTTCATTCGTACGATGTAGCGTTTTCGGATTAATGATAAAGACGACTTTATTAGGAATGTCCTCCCATACTTTGGAATTCGGGGAAACAATAGTAATAATGAAGGAACCAAGTATTCTAGTTTTACGAGACGATTAAAGCGATGGGGGTTTGAAAGGTGAATATCATATATGCTTTCACCTCGATATACTTTTGTTCTTGTCAATTGAACTTTATGATTGACATTTGTTAATTCTACACTCTTACAAAACCTAATATAGGGCATCAAAGGGTCAATATATGGGGGCATATAGTCATCCTGAGTTCCAAAGAGGCGAGGATTGTAGTAAGATCTCATATCCCGGAAAGGGTAAGCAGCATAATCCCTCAAAGGATAAATCCTCCTCCGTGTCAAGGGGAAAGAAACGTCCTTCTCCTACGTTGTCAAAGCCTAGAAGACGGGCATCAACTGGCTCAGTGCCTTTGAATTTTGAGATGCTATTAGATATTACTCCTACTCCCATAACTAAATCATCTGTCGAGGTTAATGAGGGAGCTATTCTCCCTCTGCCAGTTCTTGAGAGCAATAATAGAAATCAATTAAGTGATATGCAAAATTGGCTGTGCGGAGCTAACTTGTTACCAAAGGAAAAAGAACCCGGGCCATTCACTACTGGTAATACGGATGAATTGAATGATCTGAACAATTGGCTAGACGGAACACAACTGAAGAAGGAGGAACCGATACAAACCTTTACTCCAATTCACTCTCCATCTCTGATGGATAATACAGAGGAGCCGTCAGTAGTTTCTACTACATCGTCGAACATTGTTGTGCTTCCTCAACGTGTCGTATCTGGGGGCAGATTGGCACCCCAGATAAATGTATTCAGTGGCGGAGGATTTGCCAAAACAGATACACCCGGAGGAGATTTTGGCCTGTCTCAACAAACGAAAGTAGATGCATATGGTGGTATGAGTATGGAGCCTGATTTGATGAAAAGCAAACCTCGAATGATGCGTCGCCATTCAATTCAAATGACTGCCAACTCGATGCCTATACCATACATGGGTCCTGGCAAAGTCGGCCAAGCATCCCTCTTTTCTTCACAATTGTCTTCACAACTATCTTCACAGTTACTTGGTTCTTTTTATCCTCCCTCTGCTACTAGTGGTGGGTCGGATTTCATCTCTTCGAATAATCTTAATGATCAAAGCAGTACTACCCAGCAAGGTTCGATGAATCAGAATCCTTATCCAAATGGTACTAGTATTAGAAATGAACTGTGGAAGGAGGCTCTTGAAAGAGAGCTACGTCTTCGTAATCTGAAAGCCTCAACTGGCCAGTATTGATACCATTTATATCATTCTGCTTCTTATTATCCGAGCAACTACATTGTATCTAAACTGTAATATAACAATCCTGTTTGCCTATATCTACTTTGTAAGAAGACCACGCAAGCTCATATGAACAGATTCCCTATACGTCATTAAAGAGTAAAGACTAGGCTCGGAGTCTATTGTAGACTCATTTTAGTCCCTATTGCTGCAACTACAATGCCAATCAGGTTGACTAGCATAGCAAACTTTCCTTCCTGTTTCTGTCTAGCAGTAGCCTTATCACCAAGGTTCTTGATAGCACCACGAAACATCAACGAAGGGTATACAAAAATTAGAGCTGTCCCAAACACAGCTCCACTAATGGATGATACAAACGATAAGTCAGTGAGCTTCCATGCAAGTGCAGTAGTAATTCCTAATAATGCAAATGTTGTCTGATTAAGTAGAGATGCACTGCGTTTCTCCTCGGGGACTTTAAGTAAGTCAAGTGTACCATCACGTGTGCCAACAAATAAGAGAGGGTAGCTGCATATAGTTGTTATTGTTGTGAGAAACATCTAATAGATCAAGACGTTATTAAGTACACAAAACACACAATATGAAGTATACTCACGAGAAGATGAGAGAAATCGCCACTGCAAACCTACTGGCACTAATAAGCAGATCCTTGGTTGAATAATTGTTCAAAATAAGTCCATCACAGTTTGCGCCGAAGGTTAAGAAGGCCATTGCCGATACTGCTGCATAAATTGCTGTTGAAACTCCAAATGAGATACCAGTCACCTTGCCAAATCTAGACATGGTGTTATCCTTTAGTTCACGAAAGAATCGAGGTGCATTAAAGTGGGCAATATATGCAGTACTTAACATACAAACCAAGATTAGTGAGTTGGCGGACATTGCACCAGACGCTCCGACAGTTCCGAAGCTTGGCTGTAATGATGTAGCAATATCAGGGAGGAAACGACCACCGGCTGCATATGCTCCACCAAAATATCGGATACCAATAGCAAAGGAAGTGTATGCCATTCCAATAATACCCAAGAGGGAGAAGGGAGCCAATGTAGCAAGATTCTTTACCAAGCATAGTGGAAGGAGGATGAGTGTAGTAACCCCAATTAGAGATCTTGTTCTGGTAGTTGTAATTGAGAATGTTGATAGTAAATCACGAATGGAGTCTGCTAGAATCATTGAGTATGATAAATTTCCCATGAAACAATCCAATGCCGAAGAAAGAGCAATAACCCATGATGTCTTTGTACCACGAGTTTTATCCCAAGCGTCAGCATATGATGTTGCTCCAGTCATCTTACATACCCTTGCAATCAACATGAATGTGTAGGCCGATATCGCTCCAATTGCAGTTGTAAGAAGTGTAGCTGGGATAAGAGCACTAGGAGCATTACCAAATGCAGCAATCCCTGATATTCATTTTGTAATGTTTTATGTTATATGTGTTGTTGTTGCAAAAGTAAAGATTTGATATGAGTGAGGTATTATAAACATATTTTTTAATGATATAATATGTATGATATCATTGAACACATATTACAAATACAGTATAATTATACCAATTCTTGATTTTCTTATTTGATTGAATGCTGTATGACTTAATACACATATGATAAATATGTATCTACGTACCTGCTGGTAAACTCAAAACTCCTGCTCCAACAATACTCTTGATGAGATTGAAAACCTCATTTGGAATTGTAGCGGTACCATCAGTAGATACTGCCGCTTCCCCATCACCACCTGACATTTCTAATGCAATATTAGACCATGATTCCATACGTTGCTTGTTATTAGTAGAGGTAGTCGCTACTGATGTACGAGGCAACTTTTGTTGATGGCTCCTTTTGGGGGTGAGAGTTGTCGGAGACGGATGGGAGACAAAGGCATCGGCTTCAACAAACGCCGCCACCGGTATGGCAGCTAGGAGTAATGTAGCATTAATCCTCATTTTGGTTTATATTATTAATGAGATGCGCTCTATATTGAGAGGGTAAGTAGTGACATCACAAGGCAAAGCAAGGGAGATGAGAAAAGAGGAGGAGATAGACCGCCCGATATACGAGTAAAAGGATACTTTAGGTATCCTTTTTTTGCTAGGCTTACTTGCTCCATGTGTGTGTGCTCTCTTCTTTTCCTTTGTATTGCTCAGATGTGAATACACTGTTCGCCGAGCACAGCGAGGCGTTAGCAGATATATATGCATGATTTGTCATGATCAGAGTTCAATAGCAGTTAGCAAAGTATCCAAGAAAAGCAATGGAGAATTCGAGAATCGAACTCGAGACCTCGTGCATGCTAAGCACGCGCTCTAC
>Ga0075439_12485_pt1 | contig 13413 bp, 16 predicted proteins | sample MintriSingleCell_FD_74264 | JGI IMG/M metagenome (GOLD analysis project Ga0075439, IMG submission 74264) | Marine eukaryotic communities from Monterey Bay, USA to study complex ecological interactions - Minidiscus trioculatus JGI Plate_4_G5... | ecosystem: Environmental > Aquatic > Marine >... | reverse complement strand
CAAGAAAAGTCCAAAGAAGCGCAAGCTCAACACACCAACAAAGAATGAGGAAACACTTATTAAATAAGAGATGGAACGGCAACCCACAGAACGGTAGAAGTTACGCATGCAAGACCTAGCGTAAACTCACACTTAATAAATGGTTCATTACTCTTTAGTTACTATGTACCCGCATGACTTTCAAAGACGTATAATTTTACACACATATCCTTATAGACCACATGGGACTCTTTCTACCATTACCATTTATTTCCACTTTTGGTAGAGACTTCTTGAATTGTATCAAAGTCAGGGACCCGTGTGGCAACCCTATAATAAATGTAACGGAGCTCCTTTTCTGGCCAGTGATTCAAACCAATATCGTTCTTCACGAATTTCTTGATGTCCCAATCCAATAGGAAATAATCCAATGCAATATCTGTGTTAATAACACGCTTAGCTTTGAATGTCTTGTTGATATCTTTCTTGAATTTGATAAGTAGCGCCTCTTGATCGAACTTCTCTGTAAAGTACCTAATAATGCCCCGTTGATTCTCACATAACCAAGAATGTAACACTTCATTCAATCTACTGACGTTATTTGCAAATATGTTGTGTATTTTTGCAATAGCATAACTCAGTGAGTGGCGCTCGAACAGCGAAGCTGTGCGGTTTAATTTGTGGGTGAATGCAATCATTGATTTGGGAAACCCCAATTCTCCATTATTCCTTTTCGTCCTGTCTAATTGGTTTGGACCGTGTGGTTGTTTACGGATGAAGATTTCACGAAGCGACGTTACCCAGTATGGTACTTCATTGCCATCGAATACCTTCTCAAGCATCATCTTGATGAATGGAGCTTTTACATACCAAATATTGTCTGGTAATTTCATGAACACGATACGATAAATGGAATTGTTGTTTTCAAATAGACCGCTTGAATAGTAGACAATGGGCCCCGTTTGTCTCTGGGCCACTAATCGCTTCTGGATGGTGTTCATGTTCATATTAAGATTGGATTCTGATACCTTAACCCGTGCTGACATGACCACACTAGGAAGTTTTTATATTGTGTACCATAATACAAGGCAGTATAGAATATTCCTGCCCGGTCTCATGTATTTTTTTTTGCCACAATTTACATTTGTGTTGTACTAAATCATACCTATTGCTACCATTAGATATTGTGTGTGCTGTATTCGATCACTTCATTGCTGATAATAATGTGTAATGATAAGACTAAGACTATGAGCAAAAAGGGAGCGGATATTGATAGTGCTTTGTGCCACGGGTGTGGTAAAGTACCATGCGTAGATGATGATTTCAAATGCCCCAGTTGCAAACATAATTTCTGTAATGATTGCACCCTATTAACATGTGCTACTGAGTGGATGTGTTATGAAAAGTTATGTCCCAACTGTAATAACATAGTGTCCTCATTGCTGTAGGAGGTACTGTGGAAGTTGCGACCATGATATGTCATGGGAGACTTGTTGGCAGTGCAAAGAAGAAGCCTGTCGACATTGTACTGAACATAACGGCGTGACATTTTGGGATCATCTCTACATTAACAGCATATTCGTTTGTTATGATTGTATGTCGAGTGAATGAACACATAATTTCTGTATTGCACCCTAACATGTAACATGTCGATTCCTGGCGCATTTGCATCGATGATGTGTTGCGCCGATGTATGAATAAAGTAAAAAACATCGAGCGTAACTTCGTCTACTTTAACAAATAACCAGTCCACAAACAGTCCATGAATTCATTGTTTAAGATACTTGCTCCTCGACACGACATTCACTCCAAAATATATACCATCAATTTGATATTAGCTGCTGGTACACGATACCATTCAATAGATAATCCCCTCACAATCCCCGCCGGACATCCTTGCTACATCACCACACAGCCTTTCCTCCACCAATTTAACATCACCGTCAAATTGCTCAATAACGCTCGTGATGTAATCATTCTCAAAGAAGTCAATGTATTCAAATTCATTAAGCAACTTGTGTGCTGCATTAGCTAGCACAGCTTCGGTTTGTTTACCTGCCTCGGTGCACTGAGAGCCACTCTCGTCGTACACTTCGTCAATCTGACGTGAAGCATCAGACTTCTCTTGAGCGCTGGAGTCGTCGAAGCTTTTAATGCACAATGGATCCAACGACGGCGTGGAGGACGAAACAGACGGCTTAGTTATGCTACCAACATCATTGCCGTATACCCCGGGCTTATTATTCTGCCTATCATCATCAGATACATGGGGTAGCCTTGCCTGTTGCTTGTGGTCAACGTTCATATTGAAGGGTTTATTTGGATATTATCGTATAGATTTAGTTAGCTGGATGTGATCAGGCACACAATATGGACGAGTTCATATCTAAATGTAAATAAATCGTAGCGATAAACGTTTATTTTGTCCCCTTAAATGAAAAGCCCTTTCTCGGCCCTTCTCTTTTATTACAAAAGCCTAAAATCGAAAATTGAACCTACTACAATATGTGAAGATTCGACAAGAGAATCATGAGCCTTGTTATTTAGAACTATATTGGCCGCTCTTCCCATAAGAAACTCTCCTCTTCAACAAGCGCCCGATATCGAAATTCTATCATGACCCTATTACATGTTAGAATGAGTGAGTAGTTTACACGAGCGAGATAGAGGATAATAGAGCATACACATCACAACCAGTTCATATATACATATGACATCATGAACGAGGGAGACAGTGAAGAGACGGTCAGCGGCACTCAGGTTGACAGTACTGCAGTAAATCAATCTATTGCAAATAATAAGGATAATAATAATAATAATAATAATAATGGTATTGATGCATGCGGTGAAAGAGACGACAAGAACAACGCATCAACACCAAAACCAAATGGAACGGCTCATAGTACCGATTCCATCAAAGGAGATGGTACTAACGAATCGTTAGAACAACCAGGAGAAGAAGGTGAGAAGCCACCAGCAGCAAAGAAGTCCAAGATGGGCAAACTTACAGAGACAGAGGAGAATTTGCATCATGGCGAGGGTGGTTCTCTTAGTGTCGGGTCTCGTGGGGGTGGGGATGATGATAACAATAATGTCAATGAAAAACATTATGAGTTAGACGACATTAATTTCCCCCTGCAATATCTACAGAACGCTTTGAGCAAGAAGAAACATCCTGCTAAAATTGAACAACAACTAAAAGAATTGAGTGAAAAGGTAAAAGAGAGTGTCGCTTTAACACTAGCGGCGTTGGACACACAAAACGATGTTATGAGAAATATGTTTCTTTATTGTTTAGGTCGGAATCTTAATGACGTCTTTGGCGAAACCCCCCCTGAATGCCTGAATTGTTACTTCTTTAACCAGGGACGTGAATACTACGCGGAGAACAAGGATGAGTTACAAAATATCTACAACAACTTACACCGGAATCACAATACAACAACTACAGGAGAGATTGACGGATGTGGTATTGGTAATAGTTCTTATACTATCAAATTGCTTCGCACTTATCGAGAAGCTGGTGCTACAGGAACTGTTAACTTTACATCAAACTACAATACGAGTCTCGAGAAGGTATGTGGTATCATGTGTGGTTCATATTATTACTTGCTTTGAAGTATTCCCTCATCTCCATTCTTGCATGATGACAGGCTGTAAATCTATTGTCAAGCGAAGAAGCAAACACCCATGTGGTAACAGGTGCCAAATTGAAAGTGACTGTCACTCAAGACAACAAGGAAAAAGTTGAAGCTTTACTTGACAATAAGAGTTTGCCATCCCTAAGTTGTGGTACGAAGGTGATGGCTTTTATTCCCGACGGCGGTGATTCTTCGTTCAATGGCGTCCCAGGAACGTTGAAAAAGATTTGCAACAACCGTGAGAGATTCAACATACATTTTACAAGCGACGACCTTGTCCGCGAAGTATGTCGGGAGTTATTCCACCCTCTTGAAGAGTTTACGCTATTTGGGGACAATCAAAGAGACCTCATCAAGCTCCTTATTGATGATCCCGATGAAGTCCTCGTAGTTGAACCAGAAGTGAGATCATGCATCGGGGCAAAGCGTCAATTACTATACCACCCTTTCGACCAAGAAGAAGGAACTGAAAACTTCGAACTACCTTTGGTTCTACTACACACCAAGGCAAGGAAGGATAAATCTCGAAACGACCGCGGCCACGCCGTCCAGTGCACGTATGAGAGCATTCCCATGTTGCATCTCCATCCTTCCGGTAAACATGCCATGATATGCAAAGACACAAAAGGACAAAACGGGATCGTCAGGACTAGCATATTATCTGAAATGGCATTAGTCAATCTTATTGTTGTGGCATTGGATTACAATACATCAATGGGAGATGAAATACTGACGTGTAAACAACTGGCCTTGGCGATGCATTATGTACTTCTGGATTGTGGTTATGTTGAAAAAACATACACCTTGAATAAGTGTATAGAATACAAGGATTACACCCTAGGAGAGAGCACGGTGAAGATTGAAAATAATGAAGATCACTCTAAAAATTTGATCAAGGCAGTGGATGATAAGATTTCCGACATTTCGGCCAATAATATTCCAACACCAAAGATTTCTTTTGGTTACAACGTAAATAAATTGCAAACATTGATAGAAAATGTTACAAAAAGACAAGACAATGAAGTTTGTGGAGCGGGCGAGAAGGAAGAAGGAGGAGATGAGACGCCGTCGTTGCGTCCGCGTAAAGCTAAGGACAGAGTTAGTGAAGCGGGCAAGGGGGGAGAAGGAGGAGAAGGGGCGTCGCCGGTACGTAAAGGTAAGAAACGAAAGAAACCAACATCTACACAAGGTTCTCCAAGTGGTGGTAGGAAGGCGGCGGTATGTCCTGCCTGTGAAAGCCTGGGGGAAACAGTCGGAGATCTTTTAGCGCGTGTGGCGGATCTCGAGATGAAATTGAAGGGCGTATTGGAAGATAAGAATACGGCTAGTAGCTGATCTCCTCTGTTGGTTATGTAGGCCTTCTCTGGTCAATGTTGTCTTGTTGTTCTGTGATGTGGTATGGGAAGTAAAGTTTGCAGTTCTTCGTGGAGTCATCATCGTTTTGTGTGGTCTTGTAAATTGCCTAAAGCATCTCTCTATAAAGACAGTTAGGAGAGACAATAACCATATGTGGTATCTTCTGACCGTACCTAACTTGTTAGAACTTAAATGTATTGCGGTATCATTTTCTTCAGCTCTCTCTAGAGAGAGAGGACTGGCCCTTTATATTCGTTACAAACCTCCCATGCAAAGATTGTTATTCAGATTACCGCATGATCAGGTCTACGGACAATGAGAGACAGAGCTGCAACAGTATTGCCGTGTATGGCGAAGCGTTGGTTTACGAACAAACAGACTAGATACCAAAAGGAGAGAAGATACAAACATGTCAACAACGCTAATTTAACCACATACAATATATATAACAAAATCTTTCTCTAGTCCCATAAGATATAGAAATATCACACACATTCACGTCACATCAATCGGCATTCAATGTGTCGTCTTTATCTTTTTAGTTGGTTGAGCGTCATCGCCAATGGCAGTTGCGATAGTGGCTGTTGAAGGCAAAGGGTTCATTAGGCAGTACACGAGGGAGAACATATTGCTGGATTTCGACGCAGTATCAGGTTGTACTTTTAGAACCCTCTTGCCATTGAAATTATACCATTGGCTCCCAATTTTGACATGGGTATAATAGTGTCCCTGCATCGCATCCCCTCCACTGCCATGGTTAATAACTCCCACCAATTCATAAACACTCTTGTCATTGGTGACACGTCTGCCTGTTGTAAATTCAGGTGGTGGCAGGTATCTCCTAGAGTCAAGTTTATGTGGGGTAGACCATTTGGACTTCGAAAGCTTCACTGGCGTATTATTCGTACTGTCAAATGAAACTTTTTGCGCCACCAAAGACAAAGAAATGATCCTAGGCATGATAAAACTTATTGTTTTGCTTTTCGATTCAGAACCACAATTCCGTGCACACCTACACTCAACTTGCTCATCCTCGCATTGGCGATTGAGACACATGCCAACATCAAATGATTTATTCCCCCGGCGTTTATTATCATTCGAATCGGGAGATTCATCGGGCATGATAAATATCTGCCACATATCATCCTTGGTAACATTGGAAGATCCACATTGGGGGTTAGTACACACTAATTTGTTAAATTGTTCACCCCGGAATATATTGGATGCAGGAGTGGCCGGGTTGCCATTCGAATTATACACATCATCAAGAAAAGACAAATGCAACGACTCCATTAGTACCGCCATAAATTCAGATGGATCTTGATGCTCACCGTCAGGAAACTTTCCATCTGATACTAAATTCACTGCAACCATGAGTTGATCCAGATCTACATTATTCTCCCCTTTATGAACTCTCCTCATAAGATTGTACACCGCCATTGTAACGAGCACATGCTTGTTCTCGCTTGGATCCTTCACACCAGAAGATATGAAACCACCGTTGAGGTAAAGATCCACGAACTCTGTTCGACGCACCAAAATCTCCATAACAGCAATAGCAAAACAATTCTGACTTGTATTTGCAATCACATGCAATTGCTCTGGGTTTGGGGTAATATGAGGATCGAGATTAACCACGATACGAGAGTAGACCTCGATTAGATCAGCGACGGCTAAAAACCTATTCGCTAAAGTGTCTTTTTCATCATCTGTATACAATTTAATTAATTGAGATGCGTACTGGATTGGAAAAGTTGATGGAATTATCCCATTATCTAATCCAAAGGGCTCTTTCCACCAGAGATCAGAATGGTAGAAGAATGATAAGTACACGAGGAATTACAATCATTCAATTTGTATATACTTCTTACATATTTATACGACGACGTACCTATTATACTTAACAAACTCATATTATTCTGTATAGCAGTTCACTAATGCTCATGTGCGTTGAAGCTTACTTTCTAGAAGCCAAGCTACAAGAAACGTTCGCTCGCCAATATAACACCTGATTTAACTCGGCGCGGTGTTGTGCGGGTCCGCCAATTCTATTCTATCGGCTTTTGTAAACATTGGGTATTCTAACAATATTGAGAGGCTCAAGGTCTCAAATTATAATAGAATGGCGCTAGTTAGCTTAACACCAGATGCCAAATACTGCCAGATGTTTCATGATCACATAAATTAACACAAGCAACCTCTAATATATAAATCATCATAAGATGTCATCACCAGCTCCACCACCACCACAAGATAAAAACGTCTCTCCAGATATTCAACAACTTCTAAACCTCCTTAGACCCCAAATTGAAGATTTATTGGCACGACAACAACAGGAGCCTCAATCTCAATCATCCAAACAGCCATTGGCTAAACATCCTATTCAACCATCGGCTCAACCTTCTAGTCAGCCTTCATCACAACCATCCACACAGCCTTCAATCAAGCTGAGTCCTCCTCAATCACCGAGCAAGGAAGATCCTCCTGTGGCATCTTCATCTTCGGAGAGTCCTACAAATGAGCCAACTACAAAGGTATGTATTGTCTATCTAGTAGCTTTTGTTGTTGTTTGTCGTCTAAAGAATCGAGTGAGGAACTTGATAACACCGTATCATCTCACCACAGCCGCGATCTCATTCATGCTCGAACTCTTTTCATCTCTCTTCTCTTTACATCTGATTTGTCTCGCAGCCGTCGTCTCAGTCTCCAAGCCAAACTCCGCCGACATCCCAAACAACATCTAAATCTTCGTCTCAACAGCCGACTAGTCAGCCTTCAAGTCAATCATCCACACAGCCGTCAATCGAGCTGAGTGTACCGCCTCCTCATTCACCGAGCAAGGAAGATCCTCCTGTGGCATCTTCTCCTTCGAAGAGTCCTACAAATGAGTCAACTCCTAAGGTATAGTATTGTCTATCTAGTCATCTCAATTAATCACTTTCAAAACTTACATTACATCTTCCCATCATCAAACAGCCAACAAATGGACCTGCTGTTGCTCCGACACCAAGCCCAAGCTTATCTCCATCTAGTACTTCGAGTCAGCCGTCATCTCAACCATCAAACGAGGTAAGCTTCTGTTGTTGTTTGTCGTCTAAAGAATCGAGTGAGGAACTTGAGAATCCGTATCATCTCACCACAGCCGCGATCTCATTCATGCTCGAACTCTTTTCATCTCTCTTCTCTTTACATCTGATTTGTCTCGCAGCCGTCGTCTCAGTCTCCAAGCCAAACTCCGCCGACATCCCAAACAACATCTAAATCTTCGTCTCAACAGCCGACTAGTCAGCCTTCAAGTCAATCATCCACACAGCCGTCAATCGAGCTGAGTGTACCGCCTCCTCAATCACCGAGCAAGGAAGATCCTCCTGTGGCATCTTCTCCTTCGAAGAGTCCTACAAATGAGTCAACTCCTAAGGTATAGTATTGTCTATCTAGTCATCTCAATTAATCACTTTCAAAACTTACATTACATCTTCCCATCATCAAACAGCCAACAAATGGACCTGCTGTTGCTCCGACACCCAGCCCAAGCTTATCCCCATCTAGTACTTCGAGTCGGCCGTCATCTCAGCCTACGTCTCAGCCGTCTAGTAAGCTGTCATCTCTGCCAACTGGTCAGAATCCAGGTCATCCGTCATCTCAGCCGGAGACACTAAAGAAGAATCGCCCAAGTAGTCCGGTATCACTACCTAAGACACAGAAGAAGAAGATGAAGAAGCCTACTTGTCCAGAGCAAGAGAAGAAAAGGCAATCTCTCTCCATTGACGATACGTTGGGTCGATTTCATCAGGATTTTTCTACATATGGCCTAACTGATTTCGATATAGAAATTGCCTTGGGCGAGGGTACTACTGCCATTGCTGAAGATACTCAAGTCGGTGAAGAAAGTCCCACTAGCAGAGCTGTCTACCACCCCCAGGAAACCGACAAGAAACGAAAATTTTCGGACATGTCGTCTGATTCGTCAACAGAAGAGCTTAGCATTCTGGAGAGCGTGATCAACAACGACGGGACGGTCCAGGCCCATTTGTTCAGAGCAATAGAGGCGACAAGTTACCATACAGCAAAAACGACAAGTTACCATATTCCAATTTTTGCTGCTAACTTTTCGTACATGCTTAAAAAGATGCAACCAGAAATCTTACTTAACTCTTACAACCAGATATACAACAGTGAGTTTGTGTTACCCGAAAACAAGCGACAGTCAGTGTTTGGTTCCAAACAGAAAATCTCTGGCGATCGACTCCATAATGCCAAGCTATCCATCGAGCTCTTGGCCGACAAGAGTTTCGATAACCCTTTACATTTTGCCTTATACGTCAATGCAAATGATTGGTTATGGAGCTCGGATAGTGAAGTACCCAGTCCTGCACTTGACACTAAGAAGGAGTGGTCGAGGTGCTCGGACAAGATTTTATACAGAGAAATCGCGTTAGCCTTTGAAAAGGAGAGGAAGAATCACATGAACGAAGATGCAAGAAAGAGAAAGGAGTTCGAGGCTTTTGCAAAGAGATATCTTCATAGGAGTTAGTGTGGTGTAGTTTGCGTGTGTGTCGTGTATTAAGTATAAGAATAGCCCGAGAGCTCGAGGTGGAGCTATTTGTAGTTCGTGTGTGGAGTATCAGTGTACGAAGTGATTGATTAGTGTTTTGTTGTCCCTCGACCCTCGTTTGGTTGAATTGTTTTGCAGTTGTATGGCGTAGACTAAAGTGTAATATCAAAAGAACAAGTTGTTTGTGTTATTCCTTGATTTAACTACCTACTTTGCAATGTCACATACGGAAACGAAATCAAACAATTAATCTCATGTGAGCATTAGAATCACTGGAGGATGCACAGGTTCGAATAAGTGTGACTCCATACACAATTCCCCATAGTAACTCTTGATCAGGACTCTCAAATCTTCGTACGATATGAGGTATCTCTCACTCAGCATCGTGTCAAAACTGAGTAAGAACGAATCCGTTCCAGCAGTGTACCAGGCAATGCGGCCAATGACTGGTTTTGCACCATCGTCGCCGTGGCCATTTAACCAACATGGATTAATTGGTATATTGATAGCCATCACCTTCCTCATCCAAGCTAGATCAAGACTTCCTTGCATCGAGTGATTGTGAACTGGAATTGTTTCTACATAATCCTCTTCTAACTTGAGTGATTTTGGTTTGCTTCCCAGATAACCGAACTTGGACTTAGTGTCATCGTTGCACTGTTTGACATTGATAAAGAGCGACCCCCCAGTGGATCTCGGCGCGTTACCATTTAGTTCCATTTAGAATAAAGTTAACAACAAGCAGCAATAAAAAATTATGAGAATCTAGCCCTTCATTAAAGGATACCAAAGAGAGAAAAAAGGTATCTTTTATCACCGTTTTTTTTTATACGGCCGTTTCAGTAGAGTGTTTAGTTTAGTTTAGTTTAGTTTATCATAGCCGCAACTCCGTGCTTTTGCTTCTATCTATAGATTGCCCAAATAGTAGAGGTCATTGAGACTGTCAAATCTTTTCCAAGTTTGTGTAGGTAGTAGATATCGTCCGTGCCTAGCGACCGCTCTTTACGTATCTATCAAGCCGCGTCACATCCCGTCTACACACAGGACACTCGGGTTTGATGGTACACCAATTAAAAATACAGTCGTAACAGAACTTATGAGAACAACAGTTCAACAACGCTAACTGATCCACCCCCGCCAACTCTTTGCAGACTCCACAAACACACTGGAACGACTTCCTCTGAACAGGTGAATATTCTAGAAAGTCATCGATGAGCAGCTGCTTCCCCGTTTTTGGTAGCGTTATATTACACCCATCCTTCCTATTATCAATTTCAGTATCAACAGACATCGTAGCATCGGAATGTTGGGCCATGCTGTCATCGTCGGATTCAACGGAATCAAAATCTACATCAGAATCTACATAATGTGCATTGTTTTCTAATGCTATCAAATTTGCCAGATGTAACGGATCGTCTATCTCCCCGTAATGCTCAACATGGTCGAAGTAATAATCCACAAGAAGCTCATACGACATAGTATGGAGGCCTGGGTAATGCCTAATTATTTCTTTTCTGAGGTTATAACAACCTTTGGCATACGTGTGGATCGTCTGACAGGATGGGATACTGTCTTCCTCATTATCCTGGTAATACTTACAGGCCTCAATAAACGGGAAGAACTCGAAGTAAAGCAAATCACAAACATTGTCTATCATTACCATCTTGTTAAGGGAAGGTCAGAATGTGGGCTGGGGAAACAACACAAAACTTATGGATCCTATTGTTGCTGTTGTCCTCAGGCGTATTGGATGAATGGTCAAGGTTATCACAGGGCTATGTGTGTATGTCATACAGGCAGGTAGGGGTAGGCCAGGAGGATGGAGGGTGAGTTGCATTCAGTTTGTGTAAAATAAACCTTATAATTATCCCTCGTGTATGGTTCAGCGATGATTTAGCGATCGCATCTGTGATGAGGGGATGAAAAGTAGGCTCGATGTATGGCCATCTTGATAAACAAAGCAGTGTTATATGATATATTATTCACCTGTGTAAGTAAATCAGTTTAGTGTTATTACTTATTACCCTATCCACTCGTTGGCCGTGGCGTATCTTGGTTAGTGTACTTCCATTTGCTGTCGGCTCATGCCCTCTCACCTCTAATGCGACGAGCAAGCTGAACATCCTTAGGCATGATGGTAACACGCTTGGCATGGATTGCACACAAGTTAGTGTCTTCGAAAAGGCCAATAAGGTATGCTTCGGCTGCTTCTTGTAACGCCAGAAGTGCTGTTGTTTGAAATCGTAAATCACTCATCATATCTTGCGCAATCTCACGTACCAAACGCTGGAAGGGGAGCTTGCGGATCAATAGCTCGGTGCCTTTTTGGTAACGACGGATCTCACGAAGGGCGACGGTTCCGGGACGGTAACGATGAGGCTTCTTGACTCCTCCGGTGGCAGGAGCAGACTTACGTGCTGCCTTGGTGGTGAGTTGCTTGCGGGGGGCTTTCCCCCCAGTGGATTTACGTGCGGTTTGTTTTGTTCTGGCCATTGATTATCGTTATGTGTTGGTTTGTATATCCTCTTTGGGTACAGGTGGGTTTCCTCTACCTTTTTGTCAAATGAAGCAAAGTTAGATTATGGAGAGATAATGTAACCCTTGTAATGCATTTTGCGACCCCCTCCGTATATTAGGTGAAACATGAGGATACGGAGTATGAATACGGAACATACTACAAGATCATATTTTAATTTCCTGGTATAGTAGGAAGTAAATAAACCAAGCTGAAATAAAGTAGGATATATATGTTATTATGCCGTACGTTGATTACATCCCACTTGCATGGCAGTCCTTGCAGGATGATCGATGTGGCGAAAGGCTAACTTCTATTCGTATTACAGTTTCAGATGAAGAGTTTGCAGGTTTGCAAGATTATTGTGGAGATACTCTAGACAGTATCTTAAATAAGATCCGTCCCGCCTTCCTTGACCGTTTTACTTCCGTCTCTAAGTGTATATCATGCCAAACACAAACGGCAACACAGATGGTCAATACGATTGCTTTTCATCCACAATCACCCGATGGGCCTGTTATTATCGATTACACGCCATTTGCAGTTTGTGATTCTACCACTTGTGTTCATGCTGCCACAAGGAGAGCACACGCTTATCGAATGGAAATAACAGCGACGGTTCCCGAAATGGCGGATTCGGAGTCGGAGGTTTGTGATAATTGCAATGTCGTCCAAAACGTAAGCATTCATGGTAGGTTAAAGAGGTGTGCGCGGTGTAAGGTGAAAATGTACTGTTCAAAGAAATGTCAACGTGAACATTGGAATAAAACACACAAGCATTTCTGCAAAAGTGTTGGTGATTGTGAACAAGGCTGACGTTATATTGCTGTGTTGCTGTTGATGCTGTGGTTGTTGTGGTTGTTGTGGTTGTTGTTGTTGTTGGGTGATAAATTCGACTCTATCAAATATACTTGAATGAGATTAAAAGTGATCAAGAGACAAGGAACACGCTTCCAGAGGGGATAACCAAGTCGTAGCCTATAATCTAAACTAACTAACTAACTAAAAGAGACACAAGGCAGGACAGGGTACTTTCTATAGTCTACCTCCTCTTCTACTAACTAGATTTTGCTAATCAGTGAACTCTAATGAGCCCTATATTTGACAGCTTTCTACAACCTTTCACGTCTCTTTTCGTGGCTCTTTTCCGCCTGGGTATCGTATATCTTTCCCTGGATGGCCGTAATAGACCCAAGTTCTGACCCAAGTAGAAATTAGAACGTAATTTTATTGCTAAAGCCATGTAGGGTACCCCTCTTCCTCCGCCGCGGGAGATATCGCTAAATCAATCGCTAGGTCGAGTAGATAGATGACCATTCACATACACTTGGAGAGGGAACGGCGATGTGTCCCGTTGGCGATAGCTC
>Ga0075439_13013_pt1 | contig 13437 bp, 5 predicted proteins | sample MintriSingleCell_FD_74264 | JGI IMG/M metagenome (GOLD analysis project Ga0075439, IMG submission 74264) | Marine eukaryotic communities from Monterey Bay, USA to study complex ecological interactions - Minidiscus trioculatus JGI Plate_4_G5... | ecosystem: Environmental > Aquatic > Marine >... | reverse complement strand
ATTGTACGATAAGGATAGAAATTAGAAAGTATCCTGCCAAAACGAAATGAAAACTATCAAACTGAGTATGTCAAGTAGAGAGATATACATATCAAGGTTAGTAGTTTCGGGGAGTATATGATACGAGGATTAGATAGAACATTTGAAAGTTGTTCTAGGCTATACCGAAGGTGAGGAGGCTAAAGATACCCTCCCATCCGTATTGACCTCGACGACAACAACTTGTGTAAGTTGTATATCTATCTATCACTTTGTGAGGCATAGCTAGTATATATGGTATACTATGCTATACACACAATGCCTATGAGGTCAAGCACAACTCTCACGGTGGACTACCCTCCCACTAAGTTCTTCCGACGATTGGTGAAGAAGTGTTTGTACCCACAAAATGATGATAGATGTCAGTAGAATGCTTTGTATAGCATGTCTACGCTTGGTATCCTGCAAGATAGTATACTAGATGAATGTATACCCCAAATCAAGTAGGATGTTCTCCGTCTACACCATAGATTGACGAGTGTTAAGAAGTAGAGTAGTAGAGAACAAACTTTGTTTGATGAAAAGTGCTCACATCATGTGTCAAGAATCTCAGTGATGATATCTTTATGTGCTGTTGAGTCATATTGATTAGACTGATGATTATGAGACCATGAAACAAGTTAGAAAGAGTCTAATAGTACTGCATAGCATATCGATGATGCCTTGTCTGCCTTGTAAGTGAGGCCTTAGGGCTTGTATTCTATTCGTGCTGTCGGGATGACACACAATGAATCACTCTATGTGTTGCCGTGCCGAACATCATGAGATTGCCGCAGATACTGATAGCAATATCAGTGACGTGTGTATAAGATGAGGCTCAATATGTGTTTTTCTTGAGCAAAGCACAGTCAAAATTATTGGAGATGTTGCAATGGAAATTGCAGAGCTAAGATACTCTATTCCACCTGCAGTATTGATCACAAGACAACTATTAGTTCGTATGATACTATCAAGGTTTGAATGTATCACCCGAAAGGGGAGATAAATGTGTCTGTGATAATTGTGTATGTACACAAGGCATGAAATCAAACAGAGACGTCAACAAACGAGCGGTATCCTTGATACATATGATATGCTTGCCTCTGAAGATCGTATATAGTATGGTAACTAGAGAGGATGTTGATTGACGTGCAAGAGAATGAAGTTAAGAACTCTATTGATTTATAGATAGACGATAGGACCTTGCATGAATGGATATATGAGACGAGACCGTCAGGTATCCTCAGCTATGCTGCAGAGTTTGCAGTATGATTGGCTGTATGTGAATCAAACAATATGTTTGTATATGACAACCACTCCGTTTCCGATTATCAATAGTCCATACCGTTGGGTATGTAGATGTTGCAATATCAATGACGATAGCAACCGTGTAGACTGAATATTGATGGATAGATGAAAGATGTGAGTTTAGCCTCGTGATGCTACTCAAGATTTGGTGAAGTATCCAAGTCGTTTGTTTGTGCTTCTATCAGTTTGGAACTGACGACATAAACAAGTGGTAATATAGTGGATGTCATATGTCCCTGCACAGCAATATGATATAGGATCAAAGTTGATTCGATATTAAGTTGACATTGCATGTGTGAGAATGTGGGATGAACGATACAAGTATCGTTTAATAGTATGTATATCATTTTATGTGTGTATGATATATATGAACCGTCAACGACCCTTCCTTTTCCAAGTTCCGCATGAGATGTGTAGAATTAGCAGAAGATCTTGCCGATTAGAAAGTGGCAGCACTTACGAGAGTAAGGCATATTGATATGATCTAAGAGTTCTGGCTCTGACTTTGAGATAAAGAGAGTAGAGCTCGTCTGCATACTGAAGATGTGATGTCAAGAAGGAGAATTGACGTATCATCTGACGTGAGGAAGACTATCCACATGACCTATATGTACCACCATATGTAGTAGATTGTGTGAGGAGTGGAGGTGTGAAGAGATGTACCCACTCTACACTCTATTGTGAAATAGTAGAGTTTGGAGAGGCAAATGTTATGCCGTCTCCTCTGATACTTATCAAGAATGTGAGTATGAATAGTATCAAGCCGAAGTTTGTTACAGCTCTAGAAGTATCAGGAACGGATATGCATATATATATATATACGAGCAGTGGCTTGTGTATTGTATTGACGAATCTCAACATGTGATATGCTGCATAATTGGCAAGATGTGAGTGTGAGATGAATTCGAGTTGCTTAGGCTGATTGAATTCGAAGGTGAACAGTTCACCTCATCACATTAAGTAGAAGAAGATGAAGTAAATGTTGAAACTTCAGTTGATTGTACCCCTGAGATGTGATATATCGAAAGATCTGATATACTTGTGGACTTGGCCGTATGTCGAGTTGCATTTGAGTAGATTGTGTTGATCCTTGTGAAAGTTATGTCAAGCTGGACGGGGCAACGAGAGGATACTGAATGTGTACCTGGGACTTTTAGTTGTCAGGGGAAATAACATTGTTTGTTTCAATGCCAATATGCTTTAATACTGAACATTGGTGATGTTAGTATGATTTGAACACATCTTGTGTTCTATATCTTGTGGTATTGATTGAGGATACCGACGAGAGTTGAGATATTCTACATCGTGTAATTGTTTGTCAAGGAGATGAACCAGCAGTAGTAGAGGAGATACGATAATGTTCTCTATAATGTGTTGAACCAGTTTGTGATATCAACCGGCACACAGTGGGCTTTATGTTGGACTACTTGAAAAGCTAAGTTGAGCAAGTTTACCTGCCGAAGACTGAGAAAAGACTAGATTGAGCTCTGCTCAGAGACTAGTTTATACCTCTAGGTGATACTGATTGAGCCAGTAGTGGCATAGTCGAGTGCTGTATTACTGATGATGATGATATTAGGATGAGAGTTGTCGAATCCTCTTGGTTGGTGCATGTTATAGTAGTCGAGACGAGGAAGCCGTGTTAGTGTTGCAAGATAAGGATTGTCGAGAAACGACTTTCCTAGACTATATGTCTACTGCATGTTGCATGATTTATGTCGTCAAGAGAAGTCAGATATGAAAGTATGTATATTCGTCAGAGTCAAAGAGAAGATGTGATTCTGGAAGTGCCGAGGAGCACATCATTAGTACACAACACTTTACTTAAGGAAGTGATATTGATATTTCAAGAGATATACCGACCGATATGTTACCGGCTGCAAGGGGTATGACGAGTGTATGGTTGATGTCAGAAGAGATTGACATTGATAAGTATATCTTGTTGTTGTTGTACTAACACTCATCATATGCAATACCTGCTCATAGAGTTGAGAAATGTCAAGTTAGATGCTTGATAGATATGGTATCTTTGCAATGGATGAAGTATCCTATCTCCTGCTATTGTGATGCTAGAGATTTTATATTGCAACAGCATTGGTTAAGTTAGATGTTCGTCTGTACGATGAACAGACAAAGCCTAAGAATCAAAGCAAGGAGCCTAGAGAGCTTCTTATAGACTCGTTTTGTTATGGAAAATGTGGGTAGAGTTTGAGAAGTTCGAACAACACTGAAACGTCTGAGGACATTACCCCAGCCCCTCACATTAGTTTGATACAAAGATGTATCGAGTGCACATCGAGCTCAAGTGAGCTTGATATAAGGATAGTAGGTCGTATTCATCCATATCCCAAGGTGGTGATTATAAGAGATGATATGATACTCCAACATACTATTGATAGAATAGTCCGAGATGAGTAGAAGGCATACCTAATAGAATCAGAATGATTTGAGGGGAGCTACTACTTGGAGGATCGGATATGCTAAGACTTTGCCGACCCTATGAGAGTTCATAGGATATATCAACACTCAATCCAATATGTCGAGACAGTTTGGCTTGAAGGGGAGAGAGTGTGTGTATGATATTAACACGTGATATAATCTGGATGGCTGGAAGTGAAGATTCACGTCTACGACTCTAAGTAGATCCTTTATGGACTTGGACGAGACAAAGGAATCGTTGCCATCAGATATGATAATGTTTGTAGTACGTTCTACTCTTTTGGTTTGAGTAAGATACGTCGAGGCAACAAGCTTTGAGCAAAAGTATGTGGAGTGAAGAAGCTGACATATCATATGTTCATGCTAGTTAAGCACACGTGAGGAGTGTGTAGATGACTGAGCTGACACGATATGGGAAGACCTTCCTGTGAAGATTAACAGCCATTTATTGGACTGTATATTATTCGTGAATTGGACTGTATATTATCCATCACGATATAGTAAGTAGAAGAGAATAAGATGAGTTGCAAATGATTCGGTTGCAGAAATGTGCAAGTGTTAGAAGATTCATACCTCAATGATCGAACTCTAGAGTTTGAGTTGTACGGAGAGACACTGCATGAATGTTAGACACCGAGACGAACTTTGAGATGAGATGAGTTTGTTGGTGCGAGCGTTAGTCACCGTAACTTTGTGGTATAAGTTTGAGGTGCATATCAGTCGAGATGAGAGTAAGAGAACAACAATCGACGGTGGTAACTTCTCTGTGAGGATTCAGGGGAGCTATAATATCCAACGAAGATGTATGAGCAAACAACGATAGCCTGATATTGTATTCAGGGGAGTTGTGCAGCCTAGTTTGGCCGCAGTCATGTTCTATTTCATATGGTATGGACATGTTGTTTCTCGTGTATGTGGAGATGCAGCTACTGTTTGCTGTGTATCCTCATCCTTTTAGAGATTGATATTGCTTCTGATATGAGGGACGAAGCTACTAGAGGTCAACATAAGATATGTTGAATATGTGAGTTATTCCGAGGCACCAAAGCCACATATGGATGTGATGGTGAAGATGATCATGTGCAATATAAAGTTTGAGAAGAAGTGACACAAGGTGTGTGCATTTTGAGGATACAAACTGCACGAGTATGACATCAGCAGGTGAGGACAACGCTAAAAGATTACACAACTGGGAAAACTCGAGAGATGTGATGATCTCTAGAATATGAAAGTGAGTTTAATATGATATGTTCATGTTGTTATTCTCACATATCAGCGAGGCACGAGGAGTGAACCTCCGCTGCTATTGTTTCTATCTGAGCATAGACGTGACGAGATATACATGGCAAGTGGCATGTAGCCGCCATGACGTATCCTAAAGAAATGAACATCAATAAGATGTATTATTCGTATTGTTGAGGTGATGATACTGACATACAAGGTATGTTGAGGATGCGGTCTATCTGATCGTGTTTATCTGAAGTCCTTGCAATGGCAGGACATATTGAATCTTTTGTTGTATGAAGATTCTGTGCTGAGACTATAGATAGTCGAGCAGCAAGTTGTTTGAAGAATATGACTTGAAGTCTATTCGAGATGTAATAATACAAGAACAATATGGACTAAGACTGTGAGGCATCGAGTGAGCAGTTGCCGGTATGAGTTTGTATATTGTATGTCTATGACCAAGTCATTAGATAAGATACGTCTCAAGGTTGAGAAGACGTGCTCCTATTGATATCTTTGTATGTTATATCGATGAGTTAAAGTTGATTGTTTGATACGGGGGTGGAGTAGGATAACTTGTTATCCGAAACCACAAGTTTTATTAGTTGCAGTATTCAAAAGCTGTTACTTGTGTACCACCCAGTCCGTGATGTTGATGCCGTGGATGTAGAGACTTGCTCAGGCTTGTTTCGAACCACTATAAGTATGATATAAGTTTGTGGTGAAGATGGAGTATCGAGTCGAGCTTGAACCATCTATATAAAGCCAACTCTTGAGAAGAGTGCGGCGAGTGATATGAGAATGGAAAGAAGAAAGTATAGTTTTAGTTTTAGATTGAAGTATGAAGATACAGACTGACGAATATGGAGACTCAATCGAGAATGATTGTTGTTATATCGTTCAACTTCGAGCCCAGAGTACATTGGAAATGGTTTAGTATCATTGAATATGTTGCTAGAAGTGAGTAGTTTGGATAGATTCAAGCTACGATGTGTGAATTTTGAGATACCATAGTTCAGAAGTCTATATCTTGGAGATTGGGAGAGTTTAGTTTACTATTGTCGGTCCTTCTATGTTGTGGTAGTTGGAAGATTCGATTTGTATATTATCAGTTGAACTAGCTTTGCATGACAATCCAAATTGAGACCTCAATATTGGCTTGAGGGGAGTGTTTAAATGAGCAGCTAGGTGTTACTCCACGTGGATTCCCGTGAGTAGACGATGATCAACAGAAAGATTACAAAGCGGAGAAGCACAAGATGTGCGTCATCTATTAGTAGCATACTCGTACCATAATTCCTTTATAGATATGAATGATTAGTGTATTAGCTTGTTAGCTCTATACCTACGATCAAAACACATCGATAACAACTCGCCGTCATCATGGTGCAAGACTCTTAATACGCCACTATAGCGGCACATATTGAGTCAGTATCGTAATAGCACATTACATGTTATCGTGGAGTTCATAAAATATAACAGTGTTGCATTGCAATAGAAACCGATAAACTCCGATAAAACATACCCAACAATAATATTCATATCATGTGTCGTCCACCTTCTAACGCTAACCCAACGACACGTCGAGTAGTAATAGCCGGTGCCGGACCAGCGGGCCTGCTTCTCCAAGCACTACTTCATCATCGTAACAAATCATCTTCCAACACATCCGGTGTCATTTATGACATTACACTAATCGAATCACGAGATGATCTCGGACAACTAAACCAAGAAGAATTACAATCACATCGTTCCTGGATGATTGGACTGGCAGGACATGGATTAGAAGCTGTCCGGTCTATACCCGGCCTATATGAGAATTATCTATCCAATGTTGGTGTTAAGTTAACAGAGGGTAGTATCTTCATTGGTTCTAAAAAGTTATCAATGGGAAGTCAGAATAAAAACTCGAAGGAAATACCAGAAGGTTTCATTGTCGATCGTAACTTCATTGTTGCGGCATTGGCTCGATATGCCAAGGATAATTTACAAGATACAAGTAATTATACATCTAAATACAATACAGAATTACTCTATGTCGATTCTTCAAATCAACGTGTCTTAATCCGTTCTAAAATTACCAACAAGGAGGAATATATTCCATATGATTTACTAGTAGGTGCAGACGGAATACGATCAACAGTCCGTGAAGCATTACTCAAACGTCATTATGATTTTGAATTACATGTTAATGATATATTTAATACATTCAAGGCAGTGCATATCCAACGTCCAGAGTGTTTAAGTCCAAGTGGTATATCATTCTTACCGGGATGTCTGCCGAACTTTAATGGGATTGTATTGCCCGAGACTGGGAATTTGATTAATTTGAGTATGGGTGTTAGTCGTAATCATTTTGAAAATGGTGTTAGTGCTGATTTGAAGAGTGACGATCCCAAGGTAGTTGCTGAGTATTTCAAGGAAAACTTTAAAGCTTTTCAATTGGAAGAGGAAGTATACTTAGATTGGGCTACACAATGGGTTAATCAACGCTGGAATCGTACCGGACAAGTACACTGTAATAAGTATTCAAGTTTGGAATGTAAGATTGTACTAATGGGCGATTCGGCACATGCTACTAGTCCAAGTATTGGCATGGGAATGAACACAGCATTAAGGGACGCACAAAAGTTATTTGAGTTACTCGAAAAGTATGATGATGATTTGAAGAAGGTACTGCCTCAATATTCAATTGATCGTGTACCCGAGGGTAATGCCTTGTCGGATATTGCATTGAATTTGTATTGTTTTGATACATCTGTGCAAATGAAGAGTATGTTAAAGGGTATCATTCGTAGTGGATTGCATTACATGTTACCAAACTTGGTTGATCCTGATCCACAAACTATTATTGGTACTCCCGAGAATACCATGGCTGACGTATATCAAATGAGTATTGATCAGGGTACCTTGACTAAACATCGGGTTGTCAATGATCGGATTAGACAAGACTTCTTTGAGAAGGAAGTTGGTATGGTAAAGGAGAAGAAGGAAGGGAAGAGTTTAATGAAACGATCATTACTTCTGGTTGGTATCCCTGTTTTGACTGCTTATGCTTATACAATGTTGATTGGTGGTAAATAACTTGTTGTTTTGATAGATAGATATAGATAAGGTAGGTGTGCATTAATGAATAAATGAAAGTTTGAGAACTGATGATGAGTCTATCTAAGTTTAGTTGAGTGGCATCTTCTTTATTCCTACACTCATACGTCTTCTATTTTGTTTTAGTATTACCTTGCTGAAGAACTTATCAGCACTCCACTTCACAACTTCATTTCATATACAATATATACAACACTTCTACAATTCCATAGCTACTCAATCCAAGGCACACTTTTTTATGCCGACGATTGATTAAGACGATTAGCTCGAGTAATTGCAGCTTTGATAGCCGATTCAGAACTTAGTAATGGATGTTTATTAGAAGATGTTTTGCTACTGATCTTTTGCTTTAGTATTTCATTCTTGGGTGATGTTGATGTTGCCTCTTTCTTCTTTAGGAAGGCGAATCCCCCTCTCGGAACACTGCTACTAGTGAAAGATATGGGAGATGAGGTTGTACTACCAACTCCATTGGCCATAGTAGTAGATAAAGTAGCCATCATAAGTAAAGCAATCTTAATCAGATAATAGTTCATGATGTATTCTGTTGGTTAGTGCTGAGGTGGTGTGGTGTTGTCGGTCGTCTTACTTTTTTATGTGTTTTGTATTTCAATTGTTCGATAGTTTACTCAGCTCGATAATAAATAGTATTCTATTGATTTTGTTGAATTCTATTGTACCATGATTGCTATCTTGCCTCCACTATGCATGCATTCTTCCGGCATATTATCTTGCCATCATCTTTCTCCCTTGAGTTATTGATTGAGTGTCGAATCTAGGATACCGAAAGATCATAATTTTGCGTTTGCTCTTATTTGCTCACAGCGATCTTTGCCTTTTGATGATGGATGTGGATGCGATATATACTAATCATGAAACAATATATTATCCAAGAGCCGCTCCCGATTTGATACTACGAATAGAATAAGGGATTGCTGTTGTATGAATTGCAATATAGAAGTAGTAGTGTCTAGCATAGCCACATATTGCAAAGCAATACGATATGATGTAATTTTACGATATGATATCAATTATCAGGATTGGTACACACATCATCAATGTAATCAATCCTGTTTTTGATAATGGTAGTACATCAATCTTCGTCTCATAAAATACAAAAGCATCCAGCTTAACATCAAAGATCATCAATATAAACATATCAACAAAACACATCATTAATCATGGGTCGATTTGCCGAACGCCGTCAGAACCGTCGCGAGAACCGTCAGGACCGCCGTAGCAGCAGTCATGGAAGTATCAAATCATCATGCGGAGAATCTATAATCTCATCCTGTTCATCCAAGAGCTCACATTCAAGTCACAAGTCGTCACATTCAAGCCATAAGAGCAGTTGTAAGTCGTCCTTCTCCTCGTCTTGCTCTTCCAATGGTAGTCATACAAGCCATGGTAGTCAATGGTGATGATGGTAATAACACATTTGTCATGCGTGAGAAACTACTAACATTTGGTAAAGACTTTGAGATTAAGGAGGCATATTATCGTCGTGGAGGTCATGGGCCAGGTAAAGCCAAGTACTATGTCGATAATAAGGTACTTCGTGCTCGTGAGACTTTTAACATTCGTTCATCTCGTCATGGAGAGGTATTGTATCAAGTCCAAGAACGGAATCTTCGTGTTCGTGATACCATGAAGATTGAAGATGGTAATGGTGAGGAGGTTGCCAAGATTAAGAAGCGTGAAGTTGGAGTGGTTCGTGATAACTTTGTCGTGAAAGTTCGTGGTGATCGCGATTGGCAGATCCATGGAGCTATTCTCGACCATGACTTCACTGTCAAGGAGAATGGCAAGACAATTGTTAAGGTCCATAAGAACTGGGTCACTCCGATTAAGGATTGTTACTTCATTGATATCGACGAAGACTGTGATGACAAGGCCTTGGCATTAATGGTCGTTATCGGATTGGAGGATATGTCGGAGGACTAGACAAGAGAGAGATATAGCACAGAGCGTACACTTCGACGGGTATAGCAAAATAGGGACTAATTAGATAAGATAGAGATATGTTTAGAAATAGAAAAGCAGATCATAGTACATACTCGTTTAACTTTCCTTATTAACCATATCATGTGTATCTTTTCTTCTCTAGCATATCTCTCGCCGATACCCGAGTGATCTCCTCTTCATCTACAGATACCAATCTATTCTCATTCTCATTCTAACCATATAGCAAGTACCAGCCACTGATACTTAATCAATAGCAAGAGTGGCAACGAATACTGCAGTCAAAGCCAACCAACCAATGAGACCAATTGACCCGATACTAACTTCTTCTTTGTCAATCTGTACCATCATTCGTACACAATTTAGAAGAAGGGGAATGAGTGCATAACCAAATGCTTTAGCAGGGTCAATACCTTTCATAACGGCGGCAATAAAGATACCTAGTACAGTAACATTAGCTCCCATGCACTGCAATTTGAACTTTGATACAGTATTCACATTCGGTAGGTTCCATGTTTCAACTCCGGCGTCGGGAAATAAGCAGCACTGTGTACCACCGAAGATACAATAAGCTGCAAGTGCATATGCTGCTTTTGATGCATAGCTAGCGTTAGTAAGAAGAGCATAGGATGCAATTGAGTTGATAACGAGGTTGAGTTGGTGAGTAATAGCTGGAATCCCCAACTTCTTCGGCTCTTCATTGAGGAGACATTTGGCATTGATTACGACGTTTGTGATAAGACCAACCCCTACAGCCTTCATGGGTTCCATATCTTTGAAGAATATAGAATATGCTATAATAGCCAAACATAGGAGGATACTACTATTGCCCTCGGCTAGCCAATTTAGTATATCATCGTCTCCGGTTAGTCCGTACAGTTCGTTTTCTTTGCTCGGAGCCAGCGTACCATATGCACCTTGAATACCAAAGATGGTGGTTGCTACTTTAGCTGTAGTCTTCACATCAAGCGGACCGGTGACCGGCACCTCCTCGAACATTTAGAGCAGAGGTAATACTCGATGAAGTAGAAGGCACAAATGGAGCGCCGGATGTTGATGCGACGACTAAACAAGATATTAGAAGCAGTGATTGAGAATGCATGATAGGTTGTTATTAGAATTTGTAATGGATATATGCTCTTTATATCATTGAGCATTTGATTATTTGATATAGCATGCCTATTTATGCCAAGATTCGCTTTAAGTTGCATGCAGTTTTGATAGAGAAAACAGGGACCAAGATCAAAGATACGGCAGGGTATCCTCCCCATCAGGAGTTTTCTACTCATGAAAACTGAAACATTTCTTTTATCATTGCCACCTCATTCTCTTTGCAATAGCAGTGCCTCTAGTTATTGTATTATTGGCAGTATAGAATGTTATTATCAGTAGATGACTTGTTTCAACCCTTTATTGAAAATCATGCCGACAGATAACCGATCAATAAGAAAGGATGCTCTGATTAAAAGTGCCATAATTCGTGATGAAAGTCTCGCATCTCTCATGAGCATATCAGATGCAAGTAATGCATCGTGCTCAGATTGTGATGGTATCGAATGTGATGATATAGATATAATAGAAGAGCAGCATGAAGTAGATGAACGGGAAGAGCAGCAGTGTATATCATTGAGGAGGGGTAATAGTCTTAGTAGAGATGAGACCACAACACAACCAAAGAAGAATCTATTCGATGATATCAATACGAACTTTCAACAGTGGAAACAGCAGTTGGCCAAGAGAAAGAATGAACGGATCAACAATAGAAGAGAATCTATCAAACAACAACAAGATACCAATGAAAATGAGGAAGAGGATAAACCACAAACTATACTACAAAATATAATAGATGACTTCACACCCAATGTTGGAGATCAGAAAATCTTACGTGCAATTGGTAGAACAGCAACAGTTAATGTAGCTGTATTACTAACAGCAGCCACGGGAGGTGCAGCGGGAGCAGTAGGATATGTAGCCGGGGGTGCAATCACGACCAAACGATTAGCTGAAGGAATAATTGCTGAAGATGAGAAGGAGATTACTAAAAGTTTAGCAGTGTATGGGTGTGCTACAGGGGCAAGTATCGCTGGACAGGCTATTACCGGGGCGTTGATGATTGGTGTAGCCGGTGCAAGTTTACCATTGGCCCTTCCGATTGCATTCGGAGTTGGTTGTGTGAGTGGTATTAGTGCTGGAGCTTTGAGTGAGTTTACTGTTGACAGTTTACATGATAAGGTTCGTAAGAAAGAGGAAAGTCAAAAGGAATGTATAAAGAGTACAGTTGAGACAATAAATAGCTCATCTGCTGATTCTTCAATAGAAAAGAGAATATGGACGGCAGAGGAAGCTGATCTTATAGCTCGATTAGTTTGTAAGTTTTTATAAAGTGTATAAAGAAATGTAATATATCATAATGTATGTTGCAATACAATATGCGACCTAGACTATACCATTCGATCAACCTAGAACTAAACCATTAGCTCATTCTATAACAAAATACGGCACTCGTCCCCATCTCAATTCCAGTCTAAGTCAAATCAATATCATCATCCTCTTCATCATCATCACCCAACCCCATTTGATTCATAATGTCATCCATCTCGTCAAAACCTGCTGCCGTATCTTGTTCAAGTTCCTTCCCTGATAACTCCGCTCGAGGTGTAGGCTTGATGGCAGCAGCAATCTCTGACGAGACTGCCTTCTCTACTGCCGTCTTGGGTACAGCGTGAGATGGTTCCATTACTGCAGCCGCCTTATTTTTAACAACCTTATCCTTCTTCACACGTCCACTAACACGAATCTCACCAACCAATTCTCTAATAACAGGTTCCAAATTAGCCATTGCAGCACGATGACTACCACTCCTACTCCTAACATCCTCCAATGCCTCACTATCCATATCATTACATGCTCTAATCAAATCTTCTTCTAATGCACATTCTCTTGATGATAAATATTGTGTATTTTGTAAATGTACATTTTGAAAATCTTTCGATGCCGCGACTGTATCACCCATTGCCAATGTTAGTATCGCTTCGGAAACATAGGCTCTTGATAGGGAGACAGTTGCATATCCCTCATGTTCTAATGATGCCGTACCTGCACCGTAGGCATATAATGCACTTTCATAATGACGTCGTTTAATTAATTCAGCACCAACTTTATATAATGTCTCGTGTGCATATGAATCTGTAATTATATTTTGATTTGCTAACTGTTTACCTTCATTCATTGCCTCTATTTGATCAATTGCATTTGGATTATCATATGCAGATACACCAGTTCTTCTATATTGACTCTTCTTATTTAATGGATCACCAACGAATAATTCAATACTTTTTTCAATTTCAATTAATGCCTTATTATCAATCTTGGATGTGG
>Ga0075439_11019_pt1 | contig 13452 bp, 8 predicted proteins | sample MintriSingleCell_FD_74264 | JGI IMG/M metagenome (GOLD analysis project Ga0075439, IMG submission 74264) | Marine eukaryotic communities from Monterey Bay, USA to study complex ecological interactions - Minidiscus trioculatus JGI Plate_4_G5... | ecosystem: Environmental > Aquatic > Marine >... | reverse complement strand
TGATAATATACTACCCTGTATGGCCGCTCCGACGGCTACCGATTCATCGGGATTTATGCCCTTATTTGGTTCCTTGCCGTTGAAGAACTCCTTAATCAATTGTTGTACCTTGGGTATACGTGTTGATCCGCCAACTAGAATAATCTGATCCACTTCATCAATTTCAAGCATTGCATCTTCCATAACTTTCTGTACAGGCACCAATGTCTTTTTAAACAATTCATCATTAAGCTCTTCAAACTTTGCCCTTGTTAGTGTATCGGTAAAGTCATAACCGGCCACCAAATCTTCAATATCCAACCGAGCCGTCAATTGACTTGACAATGCACGCTTTACACGTTCCACCTCCCTCCGTAACTTTTGCAATGCACGTTTATTACCTGATATATCCTTCTTATCCTTCTTTTTGATAATATTCATAAAATATTCCATAATCTTTTGATCAATATCCGAACCACCTAAATGTGTATCACCATTGGTAGCCAATACCTCGAATATACCATTATCAATAGTTAGTAAGGTAACATCGAAGGTACCACCACCTAAATCAAATACTAGTACATTCTGTTCTTCTTCCTCCTGTCCTTTATCATTCATTTCCTTGATACCATAAGCAATGGCAGCAGCCGTTGGTTCATTAATAATCCGTTCAATATACAAACCAGCAATAACACCTGCATCCCGTGTCGAATGTCGTTGTGCATCATTGAAGTAAGCCGGTACTGTAACCACAGCACGATTAATCTCTTTACCCAAATAACTTTCAGCATCGGATTTTAACTTGGATAATACCATTGCACTAATCTCTTCAGGTGCGTATGATTCACCATTGACTGATATGTATGGTCGATTATCATTATTTTGTATTATATGGTATGGCATTAGTTTCTTATCGGATTGTACAGATGGATCATTATACTTTCGTCCGATGAGACGTTTAACATCAAAGATTGTATTTTCTGGATTGAGTGTTGCTTGATTCTTTGCTGCGTCTCCAATTAGACGATTATTGGAAGAGTCGTCGGTAGTAGTAAATGCAACGTAGGAGGGAGTTATACGATTACCTTGATCATTTGGTATGATTTCTACAGTGCCTGATTTACTTGGTTGGAAAACACCCACACAGCCTGTTAATGAGGTAAAGTGTACACAAGATGTGAGCAAAATTTGCAAATCAGACACACGATGTGGATACAATATTATGCACAATATCTACCCGACAAATAAAGTAATACTCACTATATGTAGTACCGAGATCAATACCAATAATGGTACCCGTTCGTTCTTCTTCTTGATTGTCGTCATTGGCCTCCTCTGCGAAAACAAATCCATCATAATTTTGATGAGTTGCAAATAGAGTAATAACGCATACTATGCGCCATAAATATGATATCATACTGAATGATATATGGTCTTGTCAGCTAGTGTATTGGTGATCAGTACTTCTTCTTCTCTGCTTAATAGGACCTCAATTATCGTGCAAAAAAAAATGTGCATTTGGATTGAGTGTTGAGTTTATTGTATGTCTGTCCGTCGTAATTGTAGCTGTATATGATATCATACAGCCAGCCACCATCAAATGATCATATGCAATTGCAAACCATATTATCACGAGGTTAGAAATATTAAGCCATATCATATATTGACATACAAGTATATGTTACATAACATATCATTTTTTTCAATTGGTGTCACATGATAGTGCATCTTTTTTACTTTTTCGATATATGATTTATGATTGATGATTGATGTTAAACTTTGATACTTATTAGTGCTACTGATGGGAATCTAATATCCTCAAATATATCGACAAATCAGTCAATATATTAGATTCTTCGGTTACTTAGTTTTGTAATAATTATATCCATCGAATACCCCTATCATAAGAACTCAATCAATATCACAAAATGATATCCAACAAAACTAAAAAGCAACTACGATCATTAAAACAAGAACAGCAATCTATCAAAAAAGATATCGAGGCATGTTCAAGACTTGATAATCGTATGGATCTTGCAAAGAAACAGGCACCTATACTTAAAAAGATACACGATATTGAATTACAGATCGAAAAGGAACGAGTTGCAACAGCTGTTAAAGAATGGGAAGAACAATACCCACCATTGGAAGAGAAATGTCCCATATGTCATGAGATGATGAGATTAGGTACCAACGTACCATTGTGTACATTTCCTTGCTGTGCTAATAGTATTTGTAAATCCTGTGGAGATGAGAGGAAAGAAAAATATGCGGGTGTGGTATTTACAGATGAAAGAGAATTTAAGAAGGCTAATGCCTGCCCATTGTGCCGAACTATGGCACCTCCCATTGGTAGTAAAGAGATGCACGAAATGGTAAAGAAGAGTGCTATGGTAGGAAGAGCAGAAGCTCAGAATAACATTGGTGCTAGCTTAATCCACGGACTAAATAATTACGAAAGAGATCCAGAGGAAGGTTGGAAGTGGGTACAAAAGGCAGCTGACCAAAACCATGCAAAGGCATTATTGGCTCTCGGCACGGCTTATTATGATGGGAATGAGGTATTAGGTCAACCAGATTTTTCTAAAGCAATTCCCCTCCTCGAAAAGGCTGCCAAAATAGGCACATTTGAAGCCCACGATCGTTTGGGTATTGCATATGCTACTGGTAATGGTGTCAAGCAGGACGAGGCAAAGGCGTTTAAACACTTCACAATTGCATATGGTCTAGGTTCAAATAAGGCAGTGTATCGTTTGGGAACGGCATATGCCTTGGGTCATCCTATTAGCAAGTCTATTTTCCTTGCTAAACATTACTTGGAGGAAGCGTGCCTTAAGCATGATATTAAGGAAGGGTATGCTCTTTTAGGTGATGCTATACTCGAGCTTGCTATGGATTCGTATGATACTTCACTTCACATACCAGGGCACTCCCCAATGCCAGGGCAAACTTTTGGTGCAGCAAAGCAGCCGCGAAGGGAGATCGAGAGGCACAAACAAAGAGTAGCCAAATGGTGAAGGGTAATCAGCAGTTTTGCACAGGATGTCTTCGCACAGCTATCGGTACACAACGTGTTGACGGGATTGAGCAATGCACTACACCTTTAAAGAAGTGTGATAGGTGCAAAACTATATACTATTGTAGCCGACAGTGCCAAGGTGAGAAGTTGAATTTGTAATCTGTATTATATGCATTTATGATGCCAATACTCTCTTCTCATACTTGATACTTGCTCCCAATCCCAAGCAATCCATTGGAAACGGGGTCATAAGGTTGATTGCATCCCCAAGTCTTACCCGTCAACACGTGATCCTGGTTGTGCTCAGTCTTAAAGGAGGCAGCTACCTGTGAAAGAGTATAGGGTAAATGGTAGTTTAGGTTGACGGAATAAGTGTGTAGTGTATCAAAAGTTGATTAAAAGAAAGTTAAGACTAAACTTAAGGTCTGTATCATAACTGTCTTCTACCATTCTACTACAAATACACATGCTAATGATAACTGAACTTGTGCTTGTGATTAGGTAATTCGCCTCTTTGCTGGGATACCATACGGTATCTTTGAGACTAAAGATTAAACGTTAGGCATGCTAGGGCAGGTGCAGTTTACCCGATGCTTGAGAGAGATAAGTAACACTACAATATAGTAGTGCGTGGTTATAGAGTCGATGTTCAATATAATAAAAGGTATTTCAATAAATTGGTGGTGGTCCTATGCAGCGCTGTGAAATGCCAAAGGATACCGATATTCTAAAAAACCGTTCAGCGATATGCAGCGATCTTTCATGTATTACATGCTCCGACTCTCGGGTCAGTAGATGACGGCCGTTTAGGTATCCTTTACCAAGAATTTATGTAACGAGAAAGCATAACATCCCTCCGATCAACACAGCCGCAAACACCTCACACAAGCACACAATCAACACGACGGTGATAAGTATTCATAATTTCGTCCCTATACTTAACAATATCCCCCTATCGATAGTCTTACGAGGCATAAGATAAGTGGTCAACGCGTCAATACAAACAAACAACACATATACTCAATCAATAATAATGATGAACTCCACCGACAATAATGATGAGAGTGATGCATTTGCATCCTCTTTACCACCACCAGAAGCACGTCCACCTAAGAAAGGTGTATCAAAGTATAAAACACTAATTGCATTATCTTCTGTATTATTAGTATTCGGATCAGCTGCCGGTGTTGCGATTTTGGTATCAAATTTAAGTAAAGGGGATAGAGTCGCGTCATCGAGTAATGTTGCCGCGGATGAGGAGGTAGTTGCAGAGGAGGTACCAGTGGCGGATATCGAAGTAGTAGAAGATGAGCCAGTAGTAGAAGTAGAGGAGGTAGTAGAGAAAGTAGAGCCCAATGAATGGGAAGAAGTGGACTGTGATGAGGAACCTGTACGAGCTCGGACTCTACAGAACAGTGGCGGACAAGCTTCTGTGCAATTATTCAATCGTAGAGTAATGACGAATCAGAAGCAGCTCCTCCGCGGTGGACGCCGTTTAACATTCGACGAAGTACTACAGTCAAGCTCTTCAAAAAAGGTAAGTTTATTTTTATACTATATACACCCCTGATATATCATATTGATTCATATTCATATACACTTTATACTCATAATCTCAACTCATTTGAAATCACAGTGCAAATCATCCAAATCATCTAAATCGAAATCATCTAAATCCAAATCATCCAAATCGACAAGCCAGGTAAGCAAAAATTAATTGTGCACAATGGTCACAAACCCCCCTTTCATCTGGGCATTCTATGTTCGATTGTGAAACCAAGTTTTGAATGTATACTCACGTATCTATGGATTGAGTTAAATTGTGCATATGATGTGGTTTTGCAATACCACTAACAAATATTAACCCCCTACCTCCCTCTCTTCTTGGATATGCTTGTGACCATTGTGTGGAATTAACTTCTGATTCCCCCAGGCGCCTACACTAAGCTCACAACCATCCACAAGTACAATGCCTAGTTCTCAACCAAGTGAGAGTTCACAACCCTCCTCGAGTACAATGCCTAGTTCTCAACCAAGTGAAAGTTCGTCACCAACGGAGGATCATCTTTCTACTTCGTCACCAACGGAGGATCATCTTTCTACTTCGGCCCCAACGGATGATCATCTTTCGGCTACTGGTAGTACAGAGGAAGAAGAATCAGTTTTTGGTAAAATAGATGCCATGAGTATGGCTGGTATACTTGTATGAGCATGCCTTTGTAACTTTTTTTAAGAGAGATATATAGAGAGAGGAATACTATTACCTACGTATGAAATTGTATAGATAGAGAGTGTGCGTGTGTGAAAGAGAGGAATACGATTAAACCGTGTTAAAGAGTATGGAATTGTATAGATAGAAGTAATAGAAACTTTAAATGAAATATGTATAGATATAACCAGTGCAAATTTGTACATATAATAGTCTCTTCTTATTGTGCTTACAGTTTGTCTAAGTATCCTATTTTCCTATCTAAAACAAACTTGGTATTCTTATGCCTCGTAAGACAATCGATAGGGGGCTATTGTTAAGCATAGGGACGAAGTTATGAATACTTACCACCGTCGTGTTGATTCTTTTCTCTAAGACCATCTAATGATAATGATCATACAGGATGTGGTTTGGTACACGAGATTTGGGTATCTGCAATACGTGCTTCAAACAGTTGTTGCAAAGATGTTGTCAATCGTGTAAGATAGAGACCCCCCAGGAACAAAAACGTCATCAAAATTATGTGCGACTCGGAGGATCAGACATCTTCCTCTTCATTGCTTTGAGGCTTAAGTTACCTTCTTGCCTACAAACAAGAGACACAAGATATAAAAGGCAGGCGTGTTGCCCCAGTCTTCTCTGATTATCATCGTCTAAAATAATCAATTATAACAAGACAATCAAACTGTGGTCAGGTATAACACAACCATTCTCATCTCTAAGTCATCAAGATGTTCAATCTCAAGAAGATACTAGTACGGGCATTATTAGGGTGCTCTTCCGACGCCAATGTTGAGAAGAATGATGATGACGAGAAGAAGGTACACTTGGTATTTGACAATTCTCTTCTCTTACATCCAATTCGGTCTCCATTGAACATCAAGAACTCGGCGTCAGACGTTCATATATGTAACTCATTTTTGTGTACAGAATGCAGTGACCGTCGTCTTGGTTTTGGGTCAGCTGATCCAAAGGCATCTGTACAATTTATAAAGGTTGAACAAACTCCAAAGAATAAGATGATTCAAGCCTCTTCAAACTCAAAGAAGCATCCTCCCAAGTCGTTAATGATTGAAAACATATCATCTGTAAAAGTTGGAGAAGCTACTATTGTAAATCAGAAGCAAGGGAATGAGAATGAACTGGCCATTAAAGAAACAGAATCTTTATCTTACTCAGATGATGAGTCGATTGACGCATTCATTGAGAGTATTGAGAGAGGACAAAGAGCTTCCTTTTGAAAGATACACTCGTTGTGTACCTGTTGTGTTTGGTTTAGTACAGGAGGGGAAGGCATACCGTTACTTCCCATCCATTATTACTTGTGTAAGACTAAGATCTTCTCATTACACTCATCTTTAAGCTACTTCTCTAATCCTGCCTTGAAATGTTATGTTTGGCTAGAGATGAAGCAGTTGCTAGTGGAGAGTTCTAATAAATGTAATTTGTTACAATTAGTTCTCCTAACTATTGTTTAAAGTATTCTAGATCACCACAATCTATTCATTATCAAAAGTCTTCTTAATTGCCAATACTACCGATGAGAATGAGTAATTACGATACTTGCCCCACAGTCCATGACTGTACCATTGGAGTATTGGTGCTCGAGGTGCATCAATAGAGTGTAAGATCTTGGCTAGACATAGATTTCGATAATCTGCAAAGTTTGGCTCGTTGATATGAACAGCCATTGCCATGTGCTCTTGTCGACGTGTTGATAGCACTTGCATTAGCATACTGACATCGGCAGATAGACAAGCCATGGGACGTGCTTTGTGAAAAGGAAACTCCTTGATAATTTGAGGAGCTTTGGCTGAGGCATTGTCTTGTGGAGGTGGAGTATTACTAAAATATGCCTGTACCATCTTCTGAAAGACTACTAGACGAGACGACTTCTTAACTTGGGAGCTTAGGTCGGTGCCGTCATCCTCATCTTCTTCAACGTCCATATCCTTCTCCTCTTTACTGGTTGGCTGACACGAGACTTGGTGCATGATTTCGTACATGCTTTCAACCTTGCCAACACTAACCTTTTCCTTGGCATGAAACTGTGTCGACAGCTTGGTAATGATTGCATTTACATCATCACTGATTTCCATCTCCTCTTGATCCTGTATATCTGTCGAATCATTCACACGTCTAGTACGGAACATATTCATACCATCTTGCTTAATCTTCAAATGTAGAGCACGACCATTGGCAGTAGTATCAAGAGTAAGCTCAAGCTCACCATTTGATTGTAAGCGACGCAATGCAGCATAGACATGTCGAGGCTCAATATTGGGCCCCATACATCTTGCACATCTAACGATTGAGAACTTATATGTACCAAAGCTGTAGGCGAAGAATCCCTTTTCCATGGCCGTGCCCCCGAAATCCCCTTGATACTTGTTGCTTGAGTTGTTGGCAGTGTTGTTTGATTGCTCATCTTGTGCATCTACTCGAATCCCACATTTTGTAATACTCTGAGCAATCTGTTCATACTTCTCCAGCTTGTCAATGTTACGCTTCTTTAGAGTGATTGTGGCAGAATCTGGAAGATATCCTTCGACACTCAAAAAAGATGTACTGGATGACGATTCTTCTTCAAGGAGAGAGAAGATTGTCTCAATCGATTCCTCCTTGCAGTCCGATGCATCTACTGTTTGTGTCACGGGCATGGCAACATGTATATCGTCAATAAAGAGTTTGTCAGCATTCAGATCAACGCCCGCTTCCGGTGGTATATCATCCAAGGCCTCGTCTACTAGCCTCTGAAGACTTGAGAAGATGATATCAAGCTGATCCCTTGACGATCTATCTGAGTGTGCTAGTGAGTGTCTTGAAACAAACTCCTCTTCTAGAGGAAGGGCAATAGCTTTGGCTGGCCGACCATCTCTTCCTGCACGACCAATCTCTTGCAAGTAATGTTCAGGACTTGGAGGAAGACACAGATGTATCACTCCTTCAATATCTGGCTTGTTAATACCTAAACCGAATGCAACTGTGGCTACACAGATCCTTGCCTTTCCACGGAGAAACTTGCTTTGAGCCCTACTTCTATCATTTGAGTCCATACCACCGTGATAACAGACTACACCACCTTGGATGCCAGCCCCGTTGAGTTGTTCTGCAACAATTTCAGTATCCTTCTGCCTCCATACGTAAACAATAACACTGCCTTTGCTCAAACATCCTTCCTCAATGGGTAACTTTTTAGATCGTTTGTCATCACCATCCTTCTTATCTTTCAAAATCTTGTGCAACTGTAATGTATTTGGAAAAGTGTATCATATTAAGAGACATAACACAAGAGGGTAAACAGGTGAATCAAGGGCACTTACCAGATACCGTCTCTCATCGTTGCTTTGTAATACAAGCGAGAACACATCAATATTGTCTCGATCACAATTTAATACTTTCACACCCTCACTGCTACTATCATCAAATGTTCTGGTTTCATTGATTGGCTTTTCGGGTGATGGCAACAACTGACCTTTACCATCTAGACCACGTCCATTGAATGGTATGCATAATGTGTTGCATATATCTTGAACAACCATGGGCCCTGCGGTGGCCGTTAGTGCTAAGATACTCTTGGGCTCAATCAGTGGGATGAGAGATTTCACTCTCAAGTATGATGGCCTGAAATTATGACCCCACTGACTCAAACAGTGTGCCTAAAGCAGCATGAATAGATGGTAAGACGACTGTCAAATAGATATAGATACCACACTCGACTCAACACAAAGATACTCACCTCATCCACACAGAGAAGGGATACGGTCGGAAACTGCCGTTCATATTGTCTTGTCTCTACATTGAACTTTGGTCGAACAAGCCTACGGAAGGCAGCACTTGCTAACCGCTCAGGAGATACGAACAGTACCTTATACCGACCTCTCATGATATCGTCAACAATCAACGCCATTTGCGCAGTAGTCATGGAACCCGAGAGTGTTGCGGCTGGTATCTTGGGAGGAAGTTGCCTCAGCTGATCTTGCATTAATGATATCAAGGGAGAAACCACAAGGCATATACCTTCTGTGATTGCTGCAGGGAGTGCATAACATAAGGATTTACCTTGACCAGTCGGTGCCACGAGGAGAGTCCGTTCATGTGATAAACACCTCTTGATAGCCCACTCCTGGCCTTCACGGAACTCGGTATATCCAAAGTAACTCTCGAGAGATTCATGAAGTGTAGATTTAGACTTGGAGGTAGAACTCTTCTTCTTCGTCAGCTTGGGCTTTTCAACCTTGCTACAAATCTCCAACTCGTCATCAGAGCCCGACTCTTCTTCATCACTAGAATCATCATCACAACTACTCTCATCATCGTCACTTAGGTCAATCATCTTGGAAGTTGAACTTTTATTTTCTTCCGCCTTGGTCTCATCCGAGCTTTCCTCACCTGAATCTTGGGCATCATCTTCGTCACTCTCAACTTGGCTGTTAGACTGATCTTCCTCTGGATTGTCATTTGGTTCGACAGTATTGGCAATCTCATCACGTACCCAAATAACTAACCGAGTGAGGATTTGATCCTTCTTCCCCGTAGATCTCAATCCACGTTTCTTGGCCTCAATTCGCAACTCGGGCACAGTAAGTTCCTTAAATCGTTTCCTAGCCGCGTCAGCCTGTCGGGCAATAAATCCCGAACTTGATGATGACTTTAATAATGCTCGTTGTGTAGCCTCAACTGTATCCTCTTCCCATTTGAAGAAATCACATTGTTCACCACGAGGCAAAGAACAGACGTAGAATTTACGTCCCTTATTACCCTTGTTATTCTTCTTGACTGTAAGTAACTTACACGGACGTTGATGACGGGTACATATTGGTACATTATCATCACGACTTGTTGATTTCTTCTTCTTCTTTCCTGCGGTGCCGGCAGCGCTGTTGGCTTCCAATACTTCCAATGTTGGAGCGGCGTCATCTTTCTTAGTTCTGTCATCCTTTACAGACGAAGAAGGATTGAATACACCATCAACAAAGTCATCTAATGGATCCACGCCTGCATTCTTGGCAGAGGCAAAACATTTCAAATCACCTCCCGGATTATTACCACTACTTCCACCTCCACGTTTATAACGTTGCTGTTGGTAAATGCTACCCCCTGGAACACCCGCAGTAGGATCCTCATCATCGTCACTACCAGCTGCTGCATTATTATCACTCATACCAAATCGATGTTGTGCTCTCCATAACTTTTGCTTATTCACCTTCTTGAGATTCCGTGCACCACGGCATGAACCTGCGGCATTCCGTAGGTCGAGACGTACAAAGTTTTCATTAACGTTAGTATTCTTCTTTGACTTCTTCTTGTTCTTCTTGCCACCACCTCTTGTTCGTGCTAAGTCAGCCTCGTCATTATTCATATCGTCGTCGTTAGATGCACTCATGGCAATTTCAGCAGCAGCCTCCTTCTCCATTGCTGCAAATTCTTCAGGATCATACCACTCGGCATAGTTCGCGGATGTTTTAATATCCTTGGCTGTTGTCATATCTTCATCGTCGTATATTAGTTTGGTAGAGGAGGACTCAGTCTCAGGTGCAGTTAATGTGGTGTCGCTGTTGATTTGTGGCTGAGGCATACCAACCGTTTGACCTGATGACTCCGCCGCTCCTGCTTTGTCAATCTTCAAGGACTCTTCCGAGGACATTGCAATAGAAGAAGGTTGATCATTTATATATCCACCTTTCTTCAACCTGCCATTACCAGAAGATGATGATGAACTGAATGCACTACCCCTTGACTTCTTATTGACACGTTTTGCACCAATCCCTAGCGACAGCATGGAAGAAGAAGGCTCCTCTTTAGTAGATGCAGCCAGTGTATCTTCTTTAGATGGGGCAGATTTTGTGGCTGTGACGGAAGACGATTTAGATATACGATGAGAAGTTGTATAGCGGGCTTGTGCCGTAGCTAATGTGCCACTACCACTTCCTTTAACCGACATCACTTCCAAATCCTCATCTTTACCCATCTCCTCCAAGTCATTCTCACCACTGCCACCAACACCACCGCCACCGACTCCGCCAGCAGTGTACATTTGCCAATCTTTCGTACTACCATTTAAAACTTTAACACGCTTCCTTCCCTTCTTCTTCTTTAATAACTTATTAACATCTTCAGTCGACTTGTTTACATTTGAATTCTTATATGTCTTATTGGTAGAGTACGATGCCATCTTTGGTGGCTGTATTACTGTTTGTATGATTTCATTATTTGGTGAATTTATCCTTGGCCTTTTTATTGTACCACTGTTATTGTTGTTGTTGTTGTTGTTGTTGTTGTTGCTACGCTGACCTGTTGTGCTGTGGGTTGTGTTTGGATTATTAGGGCGTTTCCCTACTTCAATATTACTCGAGGCTCTTGGTACACCATCCCTTCTCACATCCATTGCACCTCTTTTCACATCCCTTGCACCACCGTTGCCACTTCCTACAGCCTGTTTAGATCTCTTCTTCTTCTTACTACCTCCATCTAACATTGCCAATAATTGTTTATCAGTACCACTCATTGGTGCCTCCTTTTTACTTATTCGATCTCGTGAGTTACGTTTGTCAAATGCAGATTGTTTCTTAACTGCTGCTGTTGTTGTTTTCTTGGTGTATGTTGCCTTTCGTACGTGCTTAGCTGTAGGTGATGATTTGGTTGAGTTTGTTGTTGTGGCTTTAGCTGCTGCGGTTAAGGTTGAGGTTGTTGTGGATTTAGACTTGGTAGAAGATACAGCCATCTTATTGGTAGACACAACTTCACCCTCTCCACCCTCTTTAGTAATACCACCGGCTACAGCTGATGATTCCACAACTTTCTTAGATTGAGATTTACCAGATAAACTATCATAAGGTACTCTGACTTAATGAACGTTTAATACCCACGGGACGTTTAATTATACTCTCTTCACCATTACTCCCTCCTTCCTTACTATTAACACCACCACTTACTAAACTTCTTCTGGGATGTTTATTAATACCAATTTTTGGTGGACTTGGACTAAATATAATTTTCGATTTGGCTACTGCCTTTTTGAATTCTTCAGTATATACTACTGGCTTTACATTGTTGTTGTTGTATAGTTTTGATGTGACATTACTGTTGTTGATTAGTTTGGCTGGTTGTTTAGACTGTTGCTTGGTAGTTGTATTGTGTGCAGCGCCTGTTGTGAAAGATGTGCCGTGTGTAGACTCTATTGACTGCTTTTGATTGTTATTATTATTAGCAGCTGACTGTTCCATGGCAGCTAAACGACGTTTAAGTTCTTCATTGTCAGATTGTAACTTTGCCAATTTATGAGATGCACCGTCATCATCATTATTGGTGGTAGTGGAAGTGGCAGCAGCAGTTATGCTATCATTCTTACCACGTAGATTTGCCAATGGTCTTTTAATACCCTTCTTTTTCATTGTATCAGTACTAGAATTGGTACTAGATGTAGCATTGGTAGTATTAGTAGTATAAGGATTATTTGTTGTATGGTGCACCTTCTTATTTTTTACAATTGATGTTTTTGTTGAGGTAGATTGAGCTGCCTTGGCCGATGCTATTGATCGACTGCCTAAACTTGCAGTGTTTAGTAATGCATCTGCTGCTGTTTGGGTACGTTTTGGTGGTGCCATTATATTGTTTCAGGTGCCTACAACTTATCACTACAGTTACATGCACCGATAGCAATAATTTTTATGAGCATTGCCAATATGGTACGAATTGTATGTGAGCTCTGTTTCGTACCAAAGTGTGGCAAAGTATGGATTTCACCTAAACATGCAGTCAAGAACCATGCTTTGGTACGGATGCGTGGTAGGTAGTTTCATTGGAAACGGTACAACCAACCACCTCATCGTATCTTTTATTTTCATCATTTATTGCAAATTGCAACTTTCACAACAACCCTTGGCTCTATATCTATTACCTATCTACCTCTACTAAATCATGAAGCTATCAATCAAGTATCTCCTTATCCTATCAGCAATTGCATTAGCATCACAACAGGTAGTATTAGCCGATGAGGCATGCTGTGATGGCGAAGATGCCGATACCAATGCTGAAGCAAAAGTGGAAGAAGCAATCGAATCCTCTTCAACCAGTGAGGGAGATGCAGGTAAAGAATGTGCAGCAGACGATAACGATTGTAAACCAGCCGTAGAAGAAACAGTAGTAACAGAAGAAGAAGATCCAAAATGTCCAACAAGACCACACATAATCAAATGTGCAGCCAAGTATTTAGATACCAATAATAATGATTTATTAGAACGTA
>Ga0075439_12678_pt1 | contig 13453 bp, 10 predicted proteins | sample MintriSingleCell_FD_74264 | JGI IMG/M metagenome (GOLD analysis project Ga0075439, IMG submission 74264) | Marine eukaryotic communities from Monterey Bay, USA to study complex ecological interactions - Minidiscus trioculatus JGI Plate_4_G5... | ecosystem: Environmental > Aquatic > Marine >... | reverse complement strand
GTTATTAAAGTTATTATGATGTTTTAAATATGCATAAGTATGCTGAATTAATAATATGGATACATCCATTTCTAAAAAATAGGACATAAAGTCTTTGACCTCATAGATCATTTTATCATTAGGGAGAGCAGGGTTGGGGGTATCATTATGATGGGTTATACCACCCCGTTGTTCAATATCAATACTCATATTAAACTTTAATGTTAATTGTACTTATAATATACCAATTAACTCAACTAATGCCAATAATTGCACAACTAATTCGGTGTATAGATATATTTATATGATAAGATTACTCCATTAACGGAATGAACAACTTGTTCTTCTTTTATTACAATATATCGTGTACTGTATGATCTGTTTTTCTTATTGTTTGTTAAATTTGATGGTTCATGTGTTTAGTAGTAAGAGTATTTCGTACGCGTCACCCGAAGAACTAAAATATAATAATATTTGTATTGACAGCGAATAGTACCTGTAGAAATTACTGACTATCAATTCATTTATTATGTTTGCTGTGCAACCTCTACTCAATTCTCACTTACTTCTCACTGCTCACTAACACTAAAACGGTACGATACATTTAGGAGGGTTCTGTCTAGTTTTATGTCTACGTATTGACCTAATGATGTGTTTGTTGAATGTTGAAGAGCAATCAAATCAAATGATAAAATCGGATGGTATGTCGGTGACCATTGTAGAAGAAGTAGTAGAGGAGTATAGGTATTAAGAGTTCAGAGTAATAGTAGATATAAATTTAGTTTCTATCATTTCATAACAATTTATTGACAACAAGTTCCATAACGATAAAAGTTTTACTGACGTTTGGTAATTGGTAATAAAGAAGCTACATAATATGTATAACCAAACGCTTACATTGACACTTAGGAAGAGAATAAACTCAGGTCTCTCATCGTCTTCGGCGCCTGACTTGCAAAAGCATTCCTCGTCTATATCAGAGGCACCTAGAAAAAGACTACAACCATACAATACTAAGAGTCCTATTGGTTACTTTACTGCAAAGACGACATCACCTAAACAGATATTAAACAAGCATGCATCCATTGATGCTAGAAAAAACCTTGTAGCACAGGTAGGCCTAGAGAACTTTATCAGAAGTGTAGTGCAACCTCTCGAGCTTAACCTACCTGACAATGTGCTATTCAACATGAATGGCCAAGGCTTGATGAATAGTTGGGAGGATGTCTACTTCGCAGAGAGGTTATACACTCGCTGTCTTGGTATCTCCAAACGAATATATCAAACACATTCCTTTACACACGAACCTGAAAAAAGACTCGCGTACTTTATACTTGAAGAGCATAATGAACGATCCTACTCCTTTCTACCCGGATTCGATTTCTATGTACTAGTATTTTGCTATTACGATGATGACAAGAATGTTACTAGAGTTGATGTACAATATGATCAAATGAGTTTCTTCTTGAACTGCCTTGGATTGGCACAAGCACACCTCTGGCTAGTTGGAAAGATAACTCCTGTGGTCTTATGTTGGGCTAAGCTTTTTCATGCAACAGGACTAGTATCTCCGTGTACATTTTTGATTCAGCTCTTTTTACCAGTTGCCTTAATTTACTGGTATCTATGGTCTTAGAAGGAATGAGAGATTGCACAGATGACATGTGATAGCATGCATCATTCATATGTATATTATTAGAAGGTGACGACTCTGCTAGCTAAGTCGCCTTCAGCTAGCTAATACTTTTTGTAAACTAAATATGCTAAACAAGTTTACTAACTATTTATATAGATTGCTGACTTCATTTCACTTTGGCAACACTGCTTGACTACTATTATTCTCCCCCACATTTCAAGTATACAATTGCTTCCTTCTTTCGTGGTGTATACTCTGCTGACTTAAGAACTTCTCCTCCTCCACTTTGCATAAGAAATGAATGATTGGTAACAGATCTTACTGTAGCACGACTCCTGGGATTGTAATGAGTAAGCACTTGAATCAGATCTTTGGCATTTGTAGGAATGTCACTACCAAGGCGATATACCTTGGCTCGTTTCTTCTCATCCTTCTTGAAAGTAAGCAACTTCTTCAATGGCCTATTCTTGTGAGCTATAAACTCTTCAACGTCCTTGTCAGGAGGTACACCAGATACCATGTGACGGATAGTTGTACCCACACTGAAGGCATCGCAGACCATGCCATAGCTCGATACACATTCGGCAAGAGATTCTCTCCTTCTATTTGCAGCGCCACCGCTCCTCTGTGAATGGAAAGAAGATGTCAATGCATCAGCAAGGTTTCTAATCCCCGACAGTATCTCCGGTGCTGCGTAACTTCGTGTTGTCACAATTAGTGAAGTTGGTGAGAGATGACAATATAACAAATATGGCTTGCAAAGACAATCAAATGAAGATTCACAAAGGCCAAACGAAGCACTCAGATCACCAAGACTCCATATTAAACACACGAGTTCATGCAACAAAACAATACTAACCTTCGTGTCCCCAGTGCCGACAAGTCTCGTATCTTCTTTTGAGATATAGAAGAATCTCCCAAGTCATCTCTTTGTCTACCACGAGATTTCTTGCTCCCAGATTTATCAAGAGAAACGTGTATTAATGGCTCATCAATGTTAGATTTGTTCATATATGATTTCTTTACTCTTTTCTTTGACTCTTCTGCTGTATTTTCAGTTTCGTCTTGAACCTTCTTCAAACCAATATCTTCTCCAACATCACTTGGACACAATGCTCTCGCAAATCCGAAATCCACAATTGTTATTTTACATTGCTTTGCCATTCCTAATACCTTTACATTAGTGAAATCATCACACCACCACAGCTCATTATTAATCTGTGATTTCGATACTATGATATTGCATGGTTGTATATCCCTATGAATTACCGCATGTCCGTGTAGAAAGGCAACTGCATCAATCAATTGTCGAGATATGCTTTGTGCTATAACCATACCTAAAGCACCATTATTAGTTATGATGTGATTGAGTGTAGGCCCTCTTGCTAATGATAATACTGCACAGTTGATGCCATTCTCCGATTTGCAATCATGTATCAATTGCAATATATTTGGATGTTTATATTTCGAACTTAGTTCGGATAATATTGCAATTTCACGCTTTGCATAGCCGTCATCTTTCATTAACTTGATGGCTACATGGTCATCATTTGAATCTTTCTTCTTTGCCATCCATACACTCGCAAAACCGCCTGTGCCTATAATACGAATGGGTGTGTAGACATTACTAATATCTTTTGGCCATTGAGATGGCGGTGGTTGAGTAGCTGTGGTCATGATGTTATATCAATCATCACTAAAACTACTAAAGAGGGGGGCTCTTGGGTGTCATGCATTCAAGACTGAGCAGATGGCAAAAAAAATGGTATCTAGTATGCTGATATAAGGTTCTAAGGAAACTCAACTCGACCGATCAAGTGTAAACTGAATCAAGTAACAAACACTTGTACTATTCAAAGATATAAGATTAAGATGCACTAGATCTCTGCTAAAGCTTAATAGTAACTCTCATCATCATGGATCATCATCATGGATACCACTGTCATTGGTAGACGGTATCCTCTTAAGAAGGATCATATGATATAATACTAAACAGATATGAAGTGAATGATAGAATCTAAATGAAGGGTATGTATATGTAATACTAAGTTCTAGCGTTATGTTCAATACAGTCTTTATTTTCCTACTTGGCAGTGATGTTTCTTCATTTCCGATTTGTCTCTTGTGCATCGTTTTCATGTATGAGCACCTAATATGTGCTGGGTTATCTTGCAATTGTTCCTAATGGTACATATGGTATTCTTCTCCTTCTTCTTCATACTTGGTTATTCTAGTGCAAAGAACTCTTCGTCTTCGAGGATGTCGTGCAAATGCAGGTTAGCATGTGACGATACATTCTCTTTTGATTCGTTCGTGTTGCTTGTATCAGCATCATGATGGAACAACTTATTGTTCAACTTTTCAAACATGTCATTATCAAAACGACCACGTCCAACACGGTTTGATACATTCTCAACTACACCACTGTCCTTATCATCAACATCATCATTATTATGAACGAGGGCGTGAAAGAATAAATCTTCGTCTTCATACTCTTCGTCCTCCCAGCGAGGGTGCTTTGTACGACGACTTGTAGTCTTGACTTCATGGATATGTTCAATCTCTTCATCTGTGTGTTTGTCTATTTCTGCATAGCCATGTAATACATTTGTGACGGCGTCGGGGTACATTCCTGGATGGTACATTGTTCCGCTGCGGGGAACACTAAGATGAATGATGAGGAGATGAGGTGAGGGTATCTAAGCAACACCCTGTATCTTATAAATATGCATATCAAATGAATAATATATATCTCACTTTCTAAACCATCCAGGAACACCTGAAACGGTGTGTATAGATACGACGAGGATTGCAACGGTTGGAATTATTTTCATGACTTGGATTTTATCGAGCGATATGGATTAACTTTTTACTTTTGTTGTTGATATCGAATATGATTTTATGGGATTGTATATCACTACCTTCATGGCATTCGGTTGTATGAGATGTTCTGACACCACCATCTTGTGTGTAGTATGAGAACGCTGTCAACTAGCAACCCTCGGTCGGTGCTCGAGTCGACCACAAAAAAAAATCAGTACCACAAAAAACTCGCGAGGGGCAGTAGATTAGCATATCATGTGGCCCAAAAGCCATAACGCCCAATGTAGAGGCTGGTAGTCTATGATTTGCAACATTTTACTCTCCATTGTATTCATCTAGATAGTGATTGGCAACTCTGGATAACTCTATCGAACATGACCGAAGAACGATGCTTCCCGGTATCAGATTCACTTGATCCAACAAATCCTGGTGATGAATATTATCAAAAATATATTATGGAAATTAGTAAGAAGTGTTGGGAATATTATGAAAGTAAAGATCGATACTCACAGGGTGGACGGAGTATTCAAATGGAAACATTATATACTGGATCACTCGGTCCGTGTTGTTATCTACGATATCGTATTGCAACTTCTACATCCTTCACTGGTGATATGAATGCCAAGTTTCAATTATTAAAAGATTGTCTTGCCGCGGCAGACAGTGTTCTCAATAGGTTGAAGGGCAGTACACGCAACTGGGATAATAGTTTATTTGATAACAAAGAGGAGGTATTAGAAGGGAAGCAGCCCGTTACTTTATTAAATGGCGAGAGAGTCGGTGCATTATCAATGAAGATTGTTACAATTCACAACCTATTACCAATGATGAAAAATACAGAAATTATTGATAAGGGAAGTTTAGAGATGGGCGAGTTGCTCAGTGCTATCCAAAGTAGTATTAATGAACTATTGGAATTTGCAACTAAGTATATTCTAAGTGAGGCATTGAGTAGTTTTGAATGTGAAGTATTTGGTGGTCGTGCAGGATTTCTAAAAGCTATCAAGTTTGTGCGAAAGGAATTAGGTGATATGAGCTTTGGTAAGCAAGTGGTAGTAGAAATACTAGAGCAAGTATTGGAGGAGGGACTGGATAATGGCAATAATAAGATGTTGCTATGGAAATACAAGCAAAAGTGTCAGCTTGGATCTCTTCATGGTGTCGCAGGTATCTTGCATACATTATTAGACTTTGAGGAGGAGATTGAAAGTATATCAGGCGATAGCTGGAAGATGATTGAGAATACAATCTTGAAGCTAGACGACAGTTGTTTGAAGAGTGGCAATCTAGCTCCTAGTCTAAAGTCTTGCCTACCCAGTGCAGCGCCGAAAAGAGTTGATAAGCTTATTCAGTTTTGCAGTGGGTCTCCCGGACATGTTCTTCTGCTAACACAAATGTACCGAAAGAGTGTACAACGTGAGCAAGATCCTGTCCATGAATCAAGTCTATTGAAACCGTCGGAAGAATACCTTGATCATGCAGCAGAGCTTGCAAAAGATGTAGTATTCCCTCGTGGACTGTTGCAGAAAGGTGTAGGGCTTTGCCACGGTATTAGTGGCAATGCGTTTGTCTTCTTGAGCATCTACCGTGAGATGTTGAAAACAAATGAAGAAGATGCAAAGGAGTGGCTAGACATGGCATATGGCTATGCTAATTTTGCCCTTGATATGCTAGATGAGTTGGAAGATGTTCCAAAAAATCCACAATCGCTGTATGAAGGGCTGGGAGGATTGGTCTGTCTGTTACTAGGACTTGTTGAAGGTGGTACGGGTACAAATGCAAAGTTCCCATGTTATGAATTTTGATGTGAGAAAAAAAACAAGCATGTAGAGTAATCGTATGTGTAAATAATAGTATTGGGGTTGTAAGGAGTTTGCAGAGATAGTACGGTAGCTGTAGTTTATTTTCTCTATCTTATATTGTGCGGTATACTATTTATGCAGGCCCCATCCTGAACTTTGGCTTCTTTCGACGGCCACCACCAAGAGTAGTCTTCTTCCCACGGGCAAACAAAGCCTGTTCTTGAGGCTTTGGTGGTCTGCGAATCACCACCTTTCTTGGTTGTTCAGTAGGCTTTGTTTCCTCTTCCTTTGGAGCTGCCTTTTGTGGAGGTGACTCTTCTTTTGCTGCCACTTTGAGTGATGCTGGGCTCATCTTCTGTGGCGATGGTTCAATCGGTTTCTCCAATGCTTTAATGAGAGACTCATCGACTACTTTCCATAACAATAGAGCTTCAATCTTGGGTACAGGAACAATATTACCTTCGCCACTACTTGTATTTGATTGTAAAAGAATCATATCTAACATTGATCGATCCAAACTACTGCCAACTCCTCCATTGCTACTCAGGGGTAGAATCCCATCTGCATTGAAAGACTTGTCATGTAACTTCAAATGACAAATCAATTTACTCTGATTCTTTGATTGCTTAGATATACTACCATCAATAGTTGTCAAATCATCCAAAGTATTATCACTTTTGGGTATACTCTTCTTCGTCGCCACCACTTTCCATGGGAAAGAAGAAGTACACCCATCCAAGAATGCAGTACCCACAATATTGGCAACATCTTTGGCCTCCATGCCTTCTCGAATAATCTCAATACTACTGCAATGATCATCTAAATCAGCTACAGTAAGTGCCTTCTCTCCCCTCATGTAATAGTATTGATAATCACTTTTGATACCACCGTCTACATCTCTTTTACTACCGCTAGTACTACTAATAATATCACTACATTGACAAGTAGGTATTGCTACTAATGCTCCGCTACGGATAGCAACCGATACTGCAATTGAATCATCAGACATGTCATTTCCTTCTTCACCCCAGATATCTGCCTTCTTTACTACATGACAGTGGCTTGTTCTACCCTCACTGACAACCTCCGAAGGGAATATGAGAAAATCAAATGTAACGTCGACAAACAAACATTTTGGATTGACATCATCTTCATTGAGAAAGTTTGAAGGTACAGCGGGTAGATTCCATGGCATACGCACATTTGATCTCCAATTAGCACGAAGACAGTGTTGTTGGTTCTGCTTTGGGTTTTGCAACTCAGATTCGTAAGCTAAATGTAGTGGATATGTGATACGTTATGTTTTGAAGTATCAAGTATCAACACGAGAACGATAAGATACAATGATATTTATTATGTTGTGTTTGAAGAAGTAGTATCAACACAGGAACGATAAGATACGATATGCAACAAGAGAGGCAATAAGTAGCAGTAGCAACAACAAGTGCCAATGATCTTAATCTTACTTACCATGTCGACAGACTTTATTTATCTGCTTCTCTCCAAGTAGCTTCTTTGCAAAATGATACCCAAACTGATGTATATATTGAGTATTTCCCACTGGTGATGTGGACGGTTGCTTCTTACTAGTAGGAAAGTCCATTATCGGCATTGAGATTTTGAGTTTACTGAGTTTGAGTTTTGAGTGTTTTTGAGTTGCTGAGTTTGACAAAGAAAGATACGAATATCTTCTTGCAAATCTTTATACGTCCACAAAATCATGAAGCATCATGATCAATACATATGATTGATTGTCATGTAAGTGGATCGGGCGGTATTATCGACGCACATATCTATTGGTAGTGGCTCCGGTGATTACAGGATACCGTCGTGGATCCTTTCATTTTTTTACTCATCGTTTGTCAGTGAGTGTTACTCAGGTTATAAGAGTGTTACTGGTATTAGCGTTTCATCATAATATAGACCGTGCGTAGTGATGAAGAGACTCTAGAGAGATATGAGTTATGAGACTAGAGTAGAGATTATACTCAACATATTGGAGCATCATCCCTTATCTCTAGCCCTCTCGTATTACATTAACAAAGAGTCAACATCATGGCACTCTCGAATAATAATCCATCAATTGACATCACTCACATTAAGAATCATACAGAAGAAATATGCCATAGTATTAAGCGTATTTTCCGACATAGAAGAGCTGATATTGAAGATCAAAGGCAGATTATTACAACCACTCGAAAGTGGGTTGAAGAAATATTAGATATCACATTGTGTGAAAGGCGAGTTGCAATAGGCAATGCTCTGTCATCGATAATATGTACATTAGACGAGGTTAGTATACAATTGGCTACAAATAAAAAGAAGAAGAGATTGCAGGCTCTAATTAAAAGTACTGAGTATACACCTCAAAAACGAAAGCGTAGACAACGTACAAATACATCAGTTTTGCACGATACTGGATATATTGATGAAGAAGAAGATGACTTACCAAATTTGTATCTGAGTAGTAATTCTAATTGTTATCAGCGTGCTAAACGATCTTCATGCTCAATGAAGGATGCGATGAACGCTCCCGTATCACAACCAGTAGAAGATGATATAGATTTAATTGTCAAGAAATTGAAGAGAGATTTATACAAACACTTGGCAGAATTTGATAGTACTGAGATTAAAGCTTTTGTAAATGACAAGCAAGATATTGGATGTGACAATACAATAATACAAACAAAGATTAAAGAATTGGTATCTACTGTTTTAAATCGGATAGGTTTACATCCTTCTTCTCCGGCGCTGCGCCTATCAATAATCATTACAATAGATTCTCTTCATGAGTTGGAGTTGAGAGATCTAGGATATCGTTCACTGTTGACTGAGCTATTACAAGCAGATTCTGCATGGAGTCTAAACTTTTATACAGAGATACTTTCAGAGTGCAGTGTATATGAAGACCCAATTAGACTATTGCAAGGTTTAAAGGTATTAATGCAGCGAGCTCTCGATCTACACAAACTGCAGAATAGTGAGCACTGTGTTAAGATTAGAAGAGCAATCTCTCATATTATGGTTCGACGTCAAAGTGTACTATCAAGTTGTGGTCACAAGTCAAAGTACTGTTCAATATTGAAGACAGAAATAGATGAATATAGATGTCTGTGTGATAATATGTCACTTCAATTTGATAGCATATCACACTGGATATCTCCATTAATGTCAAAAGACGTTGAAGAACAAACAATATCCGCTCTTCAATCAGAAGGCATACTATCATTATTTTCTGTCAATGAGGATAAAGATGATTGTACTGAACAACAACCAACAACGGTAAACGAAACATATCCGTTTCCAGAGAACTTGTCACTTCGAGCAGCTTTTGATAGATTGGAGCCATTTAAAGGCATGGATAGACTCATCTCTGACGCAACATTATATGAGCAGACATTAATGCAACAAGATTATTCAGATCCCTCTATGCACGACAAAGAAGATGAATGTGGACCATTATCAAATATGAGTAATGATATACTCGTCAATGTCTTAAACTTTCTCGGGTTTAGATCTTTAGCTCGGGCATCACAGTGCTGTAAATCCTGGAACCGAGCGAGCAACTCGTCAACAATGTGGGCCAGGGTATACTTCAATAAGTATAGAAGAAGATGCAAGTTTGAGTTTGAATATACTCCAAACGATGATGCAGCCTCAATCACTCAACGGAATAGTAGCTTAAAGGGATTTCTTGCTAGATGCCACACACAGGAACAAATAGAAGGCCATGACTTGGAATTCAAACACATCTTTAAGAGCAGATATACTAAAGAAAAGATAAGCAATGCAAGAACATGCAATGTGATTGGATGCATGTACATGATACATAATAAAACACCTGATCAATACGCATCACACATGAAGAGGTAAGTGAGATGATTTTTGACTATGTTTATCTCGACTTCATATCACTCATTCTGTTACCTTTTCATTGAACCAAACACTTAGACACGAGACTTCCATTAGAGTTAAAAGCAATCACAATAAGAGGCGCAACGGTCTGAAGAAGAAAGTACAAGACTTGCAAGAACAAACTACAGAATGGACAGAGTTTAACACTCCTGTTCAAAAGAAGAGAGAGAAGATTAATAGTCCTAAATCGATATTGAGAGACCTGATATTTCCATATCTGGACTACAAGGATCTTCTTGTTTCTTCTCAAGTATGTAAACTGTGGTCTGAGCTAAGTAGATCTGGTACACTGTGGCAAGAATTGTATCAACATCATTTTGGAGCAAGATCAATAAGGTGGACATCTCCTTCCATATTGCCTATTGATTGGAAGCAAGTTTTCCAAACTAAGATGATTGCAAAGAAGAGAATGAAAGATTATAAAAACCCTCTTGGCTGGCCTCTTTGTGTATGTCTAGTACCGAATTGTAATAAAGAATTTCAAAGCAAGGTGCTCTTCAAGCTCCATGTTCTCAAGCACGAAGAAATGTACTGCTGTGAAGCGAAGAAAGTCATGGTTTCGACAGATTGGCAGTAATCTATTTGTAGTTTTAACTTAATAAATTACATTTAGATGGAATAATCAAGTCTGCGTTTCCTCTTTTCAGGCACTGCTATACATATAATAGCACCACCGTCATTCAGAGGATAAACATCAGCTCAATATATGCCGCTTCTCAATCTATTTTTTACTCTTCCCAGTAATCTCGGCAGATATCACATAATCTTCTGCACCGCTACCAGGCAACCATTGTGAGATGATTGCCCGACTCTCTTCCTTTAAGTTGAGTTTGATGTCTGTAAAACCAGCATCAGCTAGGTATTGTTCGAGGGACACCATTTCCGGCGCCCCTGTAACTCAGCAAGCCAAGGCTTCACTTGTCTTCAAGTGTTCGGGAATAATCTTTTCAGGTCTGATGACAACATCAGATATGGCAATTCTACCTCCAGGCTTGAGTACTCGATGTATCTCCCTAAATACTTGAGGCTTTTCTGGAGATAGATTGATGACGCAGTTACTGATGATACAGTCGGCGGTGTTGTCAGCGATTGGTAAATGTTCTATCTCACCTAATCTAAACTGAACGTTCTTTGTATTGCGTTTAGAAGCATTCTGTCTTGCTCTATAGATCATGTCAGGCGTCATATCGATTCCGATAACACTTCCTGTATCTCCAACTAGATCGGAAGCTAGAAAACAATCCACACCTGCTCCTGATCCAAGATCAACAATTGTTTCACCCTTCTCAATATTAGCAAATGAGATTGGATTACCGCATCCAAGGCCGAGGTTGCTATCTTTCCCGGCCTTTATGATTTGTTCTTGTGTATACCCGAGAGTTTCAGGATTAACACTGACACAACATCCTCCTCCTTCCGATTGATTGACTGTGTTTGCATAAGACTGTTGAACCAAATGTAGTACCTCTGAGGGATCTGATGGTACATTGGCATCCTTGGATCCATCTGGGCAGCATACTGCAGAGTTGTTTGTAGTATTTGGAGGGCAGCAAGAAGTGTTTGTAGAGGGAGGACAGCATCCACCAGACTTATTATCATTTGCAGCAGCAGCCTTCTTTAGCTGATCACGAATTGTATCCAATGATAAACTTGCTTTACTATCAGAAGATGAAGCTTCTACAACATTACCATGTTTGTAGATTTGATATGAAGGTACATCATTTAATCCAAGCTCAATTGCAATCTCTTCTAACTCATCTGATGCATCAGTTTTAATAACATACACATTTGGTTTGGTAGGTGATGTGCCACAACAACTACCACTATCATATTCTTTTTCTAATGTTGATATATCTCTTAATAATAATTTACTCTTGGGAGCAAATGATGCAACAGCAACAACAAGAGTTAGTGGTTCACTAGATAACTGTTCTTTGATATCACTTGCTGTGGCATCGTCTTCTACGTGATGTAAAAAGGCACTCATCATTGATGTTTGATGGTGATTTAGTATACTTCGTCTATTGTGAAAAGTGATTGCAAATGTTGTTTGTAGCTGTATAAGTATTAGTATGATTAGGATTGTACAAGCCTTCATATAATATGTATTTGATTGGCTTCAAACAAAGACAAAAGGCTAGTGTTGTGAATTGCAGATTTATATCAAATCAAATATGGGTGTTTCAACGACCCACACCGATATGTAAAGAGCTAGCGTATTAATATTATTATCAATCAAGTAGTGCACTAGTGGAGCGCTCTGAGGCGCTGAGCTGTACATATAGCTAGGGGGTGGCAGTCAAATGGCTTAACATTTTTTTCTTCTCACAAATAATCGCGAAGTTCATTATTGCTCTGCCTTATTGTTATGAGTTACAATATTTATTGTTGGCGGATATATCAATCAAAGGAATATCAATATCAATCAATAGGTACATTATGGCTGAACAGGTACCGCAGATTGCTGTGGATCCAGTTCCAGAAGAGCAAATAATGAAAGTTCCAGAGCAACAACAAAAGATATACTCTCATAGTGAACCTAAGGCAATAGATCCCTCTGCCTATCGATATTCACAACCTCCTCAAAAGCGTGCCGCTGGTCCACAGATTTGGGCTGTTGTTTTAACACTTGGTGGGTTATATTATATATGGACTCGTGTACTTGGTAAACGTAAGTATATATGACTATGAACATATGATATGAAAATGAACATATGATGTAAACACTAATCCATAACATCCATCCATCTCCATGCATAATATTGTATATTATATTAGCCCTACCATCTCGAGCTGGACTTCGTGGAGGTAATTCGATGTCCAAACGGAGTGTAATTGGTGGTAATAGTAGTAGTAGCAATCGTCAGGCAGAGATTGCAGCGGCTCGAGAGAGACAGCAGCAGAAACTTGAGTTGATGTCTAAGGCCAAAGGTGATAAGAATAGCAATATTCGTGAACGTACTAATGCAACAACTACCTCTGGAAATAGTAGCAGTAGTAACTTATCTATACTGCAACAGCAACAATTATTAAAACAACAAAAGGCTGATCGTGAAAAGCAACAAGAGTTGGATAATAAGAAAAAGAAGCAAAGGCAGTTGTATCTTAAACAAAAGGCCGAACGTGAAAAGGAAGAAGAAAAACGAAGGAAAGATGCTGAATTAGGACCGGGTTGGGAGTATAGACAAGATCCAAGTGCTGCCGGCAATGCACATAACAGTATGGATCCTCAGGCTGGAAGTGGTGGAGGAGGATATAAACCACAGACTTGTACAAAACGAGGTGGATGAGGAAGGTA
>Ga0075439_11217_pt1 | contig 13489 bp, 10 predicted proteins | sample MintriSingleCell_FD_74264 | JGI IMG/M metagenome (GOLD analysis project Ga0075439, IMG submission 74264) | Marine eukaryotic communities from Monterey Bay, USA to study complex ecological interactions - Minidiscus trioculatus JGI Plate_4_G5... | ecosystem: Environmental > Aquatic > Marine >... | reverse complement strand
ATGGGTCTCTACTTACGCCAATTCAACCGCAATGGACAACCTTTTTGTCTGCTCAATCGAAAGACCTCCTCCTTCCTTACTTCCTACAAGGTAATCAGCCTCCTCAGTTAACTCTACAAGTGATGAATCATAAGCAGAAGCATTAGATATAGAGAATAATCTTAAAGTCAATTCCAATTACTACACATTTCTCACCTAAGGTTTCAATTATCTGCTCAACATGCTTACCAAGACCATCAGGAGTTGAGTAAACAGGACTATTCTTATCGAGCCGAAGCTTTGCAGAAAACTTAGTATGAAAGAGAGGATATACTTTAGTACGCGAATGCAATACATCAAGAGATGGCAACAACAAAGCACAATCTCACCTTGATTGTTTCTCTACATGTTAACTCAGCGCTTTGAACATCAAATTGTTCAACGTATCCAGAGCACCTCCTAATGTTGTAAAGATGAGTTTTAGAACGAAGAATATAACAATACATTAAGCAAGCATTAAGCCTCACCTAAAGCTGTTATCCTCTTGGGGGAAGCCATTCAATAATCTAATGAATGTAAATGATATAAAATATAGAGGGTAGAAATAAAAGGTTAAGAATCATCATGAGTCAATTATTGCACTTGCACCTTATATTCAACGCTGATAACATAAACTCACACATCACCAGACACTCCTGCCGTACTACTACTGCCAAAAGATAGTACCCCTCCTTTCCTTAGAGCAATCACATCCATAAGTGTAGTTTTACCTAAGCAATAGATTGTAGCAAGAGTGTGAGAAGCTACTGCAAAATATAAGGATACAGAGTTAACAGAATACTCACCAGCTCCAGACTCGCCCATCAATGCACACATTCGTCCCGACTGAAATATTCCAGAGATATTGTTGAGCAATCGTAGCTTCTTCTTTCCTGTAGATGCCTTGACCTCATAACACAGATTGTTAAATGTCAAATCAACAGGGATAAACGAGCTTTCTTCCTTCTCCACTTCGGCATCTCTCTCTGATTCCTCAACTTCAGGAGAAGATTCTTTAACATCAACTTTGCCTGACGGTTGAGGCTCCATTCGAAAATAGTGAAGACAGAAGGCAGATGTCAAGATGGAAAGAACACTGCATAGCAATAATACCAAGAAACAGTATCCAATCCACGCCTTCTCAAAGGGTGTACCATCACGATGGTGAAACCCTTTAGCTTTCATCGCAGTTTCTCCTTCATCAAGAGAATAATCTGAACTGAGAAACTGGTTGAGAACAACTAACCGGTAGTACCAGCCACTAGGTATTAGCCAATACAGCCAAATCCAATAATCAGGAAATACAGCAGGACTGATGATGTACCCCGAAAAGACTGTGTTGGCAAATACCGTGACAGTTGAAGCTGACAAATAGAGTGATTTATTGGGAGAGAAAGAACTCAAAGCACCTGAAGGATGTTAGCTAGATCATATATAAAGATGGTTCATAAAATGTTCAAGCGAATACTTACCAAACAACTGAATCATTGTAAAGTTAAACAAAAAGAAGCTCAGCAGGTAGATGATGAAATTTGATGCGGTCGGTGCAAATCCAACTAGCCAGTAGACAAGCGATCCAAGTAGAAGTGTGTCAACAATCTGTTGAGGTATCATGGCCAATGCTTTACCTAAGACATAACTCAAAGCAGAGTAAAAGTTAGAGTCATGGTGCTTGTAAAAGACTTCACGGTCATCCATTTGCTGAAATACAGTAGTAGATGATGTCGACATGACTATAAGAGGAGCAATAAATAAGTGTAAGTTTTGTACTTGGCGAACAAGATGAAACAGCAATGAAGGCTTACTTGTGGTTGTAATTTGATAAAGTGCACCAAAATAACTGCTATCCTGGGGATAATTCTTGAAGAGGAAGCCAGTTGATAGACCAACGTTGAAGGTCTGAATAAGCTTGAAAACGATATTTGTCAAATCGCGTTTCCAAAGAATAATCCCTCTCTTGAATGATAACCAAGTTTGGATTGTGAAATTATTCTGATACTTGTTCAGAAAGTGGGGTGGAATTGCCTTGTCACCACCGGAACCTGATCCATCTCTCCCAGAAGCGTCTCCGTCATTAGCATCATTCTTCCAATCATGTTCCCAAGCATCCATTTGATTCCTCATAATAATATCATGTTCTTTGCTCATTTGGAAATGCTCACCAAGTTGCTCGGATGTATGGGGCTGGCCATCAGTAGACGTTGACGCTATAACTGCTGATACAACATCATCATCTCCAGCCGCCTCTGGATGGAATAAGTGATTCCTATCTGAAGATGCAACAGCCAAAAGAAAGTCGGCAGTATCCATACCATCTGGGCTTTGGTAGCCTAACTTTCTAAAGTACTCTTGAGCGCTCTCTGTTGGACCTGCATAAATAACTTGTCCTCCATTGTCACCCAACAGAATCACTTCATCAAATAATGATAGAGCTTCTGGACTTGGTTGCAATAAACTAACAACAGTAATACGATTAACCAATCTTGACATATAGCTCAAAATGCGCAATATATCCACAGTACTTGCAGTATCCAATCCGGTTGATATTTCATCACCGCAAAGTAGAGGCGTATCAAACGTAAGCATTTCACCCAATGTAACCCTCCTCCGTTGCCCCCCACTAACACCACGAATCTGTTCATTACCAACAAATGTGTCCTTTACATGTGACAATCCCAAACCGGCTAGCGTCAATCCGACCTTACCATTCTCTTGTGTTCCCTTTTTATTCAAGCGAACATCAGGATCTTTACACATACCAGAGAATAGGAGCGTCTCGGCAACGGTTAATTTGGGTGCATGATCATCACTCTGACGAACAAAGGCTACTAAATTCTTAAATAGGGTTTGTTGACTCTCATCAACATCAGTACCACCACATACCAAATTATTGTAGAGGATTTGACCGGTAATGTACTTCTTAGATGCTGAAGATGAATATCCATAGCCCTCACGTGGGAATTCACCCTATAGAAAGTTGATTTTGTTAGATTTATATCATGTATATCAATCCCAAAAATAAACAAGATTCATATGAATATTATACTCTTACCTGGGGCAACATACCGGCAATAGCCTTTAGTAAGCTGGTCTTACCAGATAAGGGTGGTCCTAAGACAAGATACTAACAAAAAGAAATGAGGTGAGCATAATATGATGTGCACAAACAAACGAATGTCTTTTCGACATCTGTAAACTCTTTCAGATAATAGAAATAGTCTCATATAGTAAAGCCTCACAATACACAATCAACAGAACATACCATTTTACCAGGTTTCAAACACAAGTTAACATTTGTTAATACATTGGTAGTAAGTGTATCCCCACCCTGCTGTGTTGCAGTAGTACGATTATCCTTATTAGTCATTCGTTGAATTAATTTCTTCATCATATATATTGGTGACATATTATATAATGTTGGTATTTTATTCTTACCCCACTTCTCATTCGATGATGGTACCTTGTATGTTAAATCTACCAATCGAATTTCCATTGATGGTATGCTATCTCGTAGTATAGCCGCGCCTCCTGGAAGATTCTGTAAAAAGTCTTGTAACTTATTCACAAATTCAGAATCATTCTCTTGACTTTTCTTATCACCATCATCATCAACAATAATACCCTCCTCTGCAATGGTATCGTCCAAGTTTGTATCTTGTAAACTAAGTTCACTCAATAGGTTCTTCGTTGCAACTTGACGATTTAGTATTAACTTATCCAAGTACGACGCACGGCGTTTATTGGTTAGACTTGTTGGCCATTGAGATTGGGCATCATAGAATCGAGGTGATACTGATTTAGTAGGACTTGAACTTGAAGGTGCATCAACTCCCCCAGAAGATGTATCAATGTTGAGACCGTCATTTATGTTGTTATTATTTTCCTCCTCCGCGGTACCAGACGTGACTTCCTCATCGTCGTCGTGTAGCAACGGAGTGGTTAATTTGTTATCGTCCTCCTCCATTCTTTAGTTGAGTACTAGTCCTCAAGCTAATTTGTTCAGTTTGACTCTCATTCAATTTATTCAGAGTTAAAAGTAATAAGAGCTCTTTATGTCTTGACGCTTGTCGATATGACAGGAGTCCCAAGTTAAAGGTTAAGTCGCAGCAGCAAGCTAAGTACTCTAGTACTAGATAAATATGATGACAGTGTGTGGCTTATTAGTTAAGAATCTAACGATCTCACATTGTTGACCGAAGCTGTGCATGAAATCTTTTATCATCTTCTCTATCATTGCCGGGCGGTATCCAAGGACAAGTTTGCGACCAATTATCTCTAAACTCATCCCATGTTGGATGTTTAATAACTACCTCTCCAACTGAATTATCAAGCTCACAAAAGAAGTCGGCCTGTGCAAAAGTCAATATAAAAAGAATGCAGGATACTAGGGTGAATATCTTGCGCAAGTATAACACATAATTGATGTAGGTTCTTACCAATGGTGCTAGTTTCTTAACAGATATCGGTACCTGTTCTAATGAATGCTCTAGTGTTTCTATTGGTACCACTCGACCTGTATCTTTGGCTCGATTCTTTGATAAAAATGAAAATAGTGAAATACTTGTTATGAGGTATATTCGGCAAACGATGATTGGCCAAGCAAATCATAAACTAGATCATTACTTACCTTTGCTCGTTCAAATATGGCATCTCTAGGTGCAGTGATATGTATTATTGCAATCCGTAATACCTTGTACTTTCTTCGTAGAGCCTTGAAGTACTGCTCATACCACTCATGATCCCACAATGATCCATCTACTAGGACATTGAATCCTCTATCGAGAGCAGCCGTGGTTACAATCTCAGTAACGTATCCTGCCTCTCTATGGGTTAATTCCCCAGCACGTTCAGGATTTGACCTCTATTTGTCATGTTTGAAGACAGAGGAGGAGGGCGAATGTGGGTTAGAGATACAAGTGGGACAGCAATAGGAGTAAGATACTGCCTACAAACATATCCAATTGATAAGAAATAGACTTACTGCATATAAATGATATTCAGGAAAGTGTGACCTTGTTTCATCTGGATCTATAATAATGTATGATTCTAATGGAAACAATTTCTTGGATGCAACTTCTTTCATAGTATGACTCTTCCCTGCTCCCTGTTTTATGTTATATGTATTGAACATATTCCACATCGAGGTAAGTACATATTTGAGTAAACAAAACCAACATGTATTGTTCATATTTCACACAGATACGTACCATAACGCCTGCAGTAAATACAATCCAAGGCTCTGTAGGCGTTTTACAAACTCTCCCGTTCGTTTCATCCTTTATTGTTGTGCCATCTAATAGTTTTTCAACAATCTTATCTTGAAACTCTTGTCTACTCTTTGAGTAATTACCATGATAATCATAATCAAGACTCCGTCGTATATCTCTAAACGGTCCATAGTATTCTTTATTCCTAACACTGTAATTTTGTTGTGTAGATTTGTTAAATGAAAAGTCTTGTGGTAATTTGAATGTGTTTTGTGAGAATAGTAACAAGGATGCCCGTCCATTGTATGATGATGGAAGGAGAAAATTGGGCGCAGAAAGCTTTGCTGATATCTCATCTATTCGTTTGTTACACTCATCATTATCACTATTACTGCAGCTACTATCTCCATCATCATTACTGCTATTTATAGGCTCACTACTATGCCTCTTTAAATCTACCATTTTCTGCAATTCCAATGAAGAGGATCTCAATAAGTTGTGCTTTTTCTGTTGCTGCTGCTCTCGATCGTCTTCAATTTCTTTAAGTTGGTGAAGTTGTGACGATGTTAGAAAAGCAGAAGAAAGCTTGTTTATGTTTAATAATACGAAGAGTAGAGTATATACAGTGTGTATCACGAGATTATATCCTACCGATAAATTTGTTGGAGAAGAATTTTTTCGATGGTGCATATGATGTGTTTTATAATACTAGGTATATATGCAATGAATTGTAATTAGTAATTGCAGCAAGTCTGCTGACTGCTGCTGAGAGACAGGAGCAAGTATTATATCACGAAAGTAGCAATAAACTTTTGTAATTGCAGCAAGTCTGCTGAGAGATGAAGTAGTATATGTAGAGAATACTGCAGGAGCCAGTCCAGTAGGCAATATATAATATAATTAATTAATTATAATATAACAAAAGTATCGTACTGCCTAATAATAATAAACTTTTGAGTAAGAAGAAATTATGAGAGTAAATGCAGTATCCTTTATTGGTGTGCACTGTGCATAAGCAGATGTGTGAATAATATTGATGGTGGTAAAGGTTGAAAGGCTGAGACATGGCAACCTCTAACAGTAACAGTGTAGATAATGATGTTATCATATCGCTTATTCTCTTTGTTTGTTCGGCTAAGTTGTGGTTAGCATCATCTAATTGCAGTAACAGGGAAACTCAGACAGAGAAATCTACTTATGAGGCAACACTATCAAGTCCACTAAAGTTTACCTCAAAGTCGACGAGGCGTAGCTATCATCAGCTTTCTATGATGGAACAACAAGATGAAAGAATAAATAGTCACCCGCAACAGCACCAGCGAGATCGTTCTGATTCGATTGAAGCACGTCAGTTATCTTTGATGGATAGAGTTGCATATCATGATACAGTTTTGACAAGGGTACGTTATGAAATTGCATATCATATTATATATGATAGTATATTATGTATGATAGTGTATTATGTATAAATCATATATGCTGAATCTCATTTATCATTATACCTACATACATAAAAGGAAACTTCATTAGACTTTCATCCAAAGAATAGTAATTGGAATCACTTTGAACATTATCATAAGCCATTAGTTTATCCACCTAGTCCAACGAGGAAGAAACGAGCAACAGCGGTTAAAGAAGAACACGACAACACCCAAACCGAGGAGGAGAATCAAGATTTTATATGGTCAGACCCACCTTGCTGTGATTCAGTATCATTGAATGATGCTGATTCTAATGATGGTCAACCACAACAATATGCAGATGGTGCACTACATCACAGTAGAACAATAAAAAGAAAGGATAGTCAATTACATTTCAATGCAGGATGTCTACCATCAAAGCTAATATTAATAAGACATGGTCAATCTGAAGGAAATGTCGACGAAGGACTATATTCGACAAAACCTGATAATGCAATGAGATTAACAAAGTTAGGATGGGACATGTCAAAAATGGCAGGAAGAGCGCTTCGAGGACAGCTTCCTGAAGGAGAAAGCGTGCATTTCATAGTATCACCATATTGTCGAACTGTGGAAACATTCCATGGTGTTATTAGTGCCTGGTCTGATCCAGATGTTGAGTTTGGTCACATATCAAATAGAAGTAAGAGATTGAAAGAGTGGTATACAAAGCTTACAAACATGGGGCTGACATGGCATGAAGACCCTAGGATAAGAGAACAAGATTTTGGTAACTTTCAAGACCCACAGATGATAAAGAAAGCTAAGGAAGAACGACACAAATTTGGATCTTTCTATTATCGCTTTCCTCATGGCGAGAGCTCTTCGGATGTGGTAAGTATTCTGGAGTGATCGCTTTGTATGCCGCGACTCTCTCACCTTTCGACGACCAATTATACTCACATTATATCAAAATTATATCAAATCGATAGTTTGACAGAGTCTCGACGTTTCTGGATTCTCTGTGGCGATCTTTTGAATCTGGACGTGCTCAGCACTATGTAATCGTTGCTCATGGGGTATCAATACGGGTATTTCTCGCTCGGTATTTTCGTTACTCGATTGATCAGTTTCATATGCTTGCTAATCCAAAGAACTGTGAGATGATTATGCTTGCACATGATGGTCAAGGAAGACTCAAACTTGATGGACGATGTGAGTTGGAATTAGATAAGAAAGAGAAGAAGGAAGTCATTGGCACAGAAGGAACGAGTAAAGAGTTGGATACTGTGGTAACGGGATACAAGAAATACTCAAGACTAAGAACTCTTCCTCCACAATGGGTACGTCCTAGAACTGTTCGTATGAGTTATAATGATACTTAGATCTATTAGCCACATATTCTCGAATTTAGGATACCCCTACGGTATCCTTAATGTCTAAAAGGGTATCTTTCTAGAACACAACTATATTTTACACTCAGTAACTGCTAAAGGTTTACAATACAATAAGATGGTATGCTTCCTGTTATTTGGTAGTAATACAACTTGCATGAAAAGGCAACGCATCAACAGTAAGCAGGAGTAATGAAAAAGAAAGAGTTTGCAACAGTTATATTTTATCACTTACACTAAATGCCAACAACTGCTCAGTGGCGCAGAGGAAGCGTGTTGGGCTCATAACCCAAAGGTCCCAGGATCGAAACCTGGTTGAGCAAATCTTTTTACTTTTGATATCATGTGCTGATACTTTCTGTTAGACTCATTTATATATTAGCCTCGCTACGCTCGGCTATGTGTATAATCTTTTTTTACAATATGCTGTGGATTATGATATCGTCAGCGTGTGGGCCTAACCCAAAGGCGCCCAGGATTTCGAAACCTGGTTGAGCAATGTCTTTTTACTTTTGATATCATGTGCTGATACTTTCTGTTAGACTCATTTATGTATTAGCCTCGCTACGCTCGGCTATGTGTATAGGTAGTCTCGTCTTCGACTCGACCTATCCTGACAAGTCTAGAGTATCTTATCCATGATGAAATGATTCGTCTTTTGTATGTCTTGACGTTTTGTTGTATTTGAATTGATCTTTAGACATTTTTATCATCTACACATTTTCTAATAGGTACTTCAAGTCGACTTGAAACTTACTAAACCTTCTACTCACTCGTCTTTAGTCTCTTTGTTGTCGAGTCCCCGTCTGTCACTGGTTGAACTACTGCCTTCTTCTTTTTCTTCTTCACGACCATCATAGTAGGAGCAGCTGTAGCTGATGTTGTACTTGTTGTTGAACCGAAAGCGGTGGCGGCGCTTGCAGCACCACTACTTCCAAATGCATTGATACCTCCAGTCAAACTACTACTACTAGGAGCACCAAATCCAATAGTTGTCATGGCTCCATCTTCACTCTTCTCAACAACACTCTCGCCATTCTGTTTCATCTCATGCTTCTTAATCTCATTCGCCTTCATTTGGCCCAGACTCTTGAGACCTTCTTCTGTCTCCTCGGCTGAGTCCATTGCCTCTTGGATCTCATCAAGCAACTCTTTTAGATCATCAAATTCAAGCTTGGTATCTTGTGTCAGCTTGGTTTGTGGTAGAGATGTGATACGTTGACGTAGTGTTGACATTGTTTTGGCATAATTCGTAGAAGATTGCGCCGATGAAGCACTGGCAGCCATTGCAGCGGAATCCAAGGCACATGCAGCACAACTTTCATCATTAGCACTCGTTAATACCTCGGCATCTTCACCACACAACTTTGCCATTACTCCAACAAATGCAACTCCACAAGCCAAGTAATGCTCCAATGATTTACGACGCATATCAATCTTTTCTTCTTCTGTTAATTCAACATCTCCACCACCACCACTCCCTCCCGAAGCTGCTCCTGGACCACCCAAACTATTGACAAAGTCACTAACTTTACCCTCATTTTCGGCAACTTGATTAGGTGCCTCAGCATATACTTGTGCCAAACTAAAGTGTGAATCAGCAACCTTTTTATCAAATTTGCCTAATGTTTGAGTACGTAAATCCAATGCTAAAGTGTAGTCATCAATGCAAGGTAATATATTTGCATTAGCACGTTGTAAATCACCCAACCTTGTGTGAATTTGAGCTAAATCAAGTAGGAGATCTGTTTGTTCTGCCTTTGTGTAGACGACACCATTATTGATTGGTAAATTATTAATATCAGATTCATCACTCTTGAGATTATTACTCTTGATAGTAATTGCACCATCGGTATTACTGTTTGGTTTGAAGTCCTCCACAAGACGTGTTACAATACTACGTGCTAAATCAAGATTTTCCCAAGCAATTTGTAAATCTTCAGTTGGATCTGATACCTCTTGAACTTCATTACCACCATCTTCTTCTTCTCCGTACCCCCCATTAACAGGCTGTTCTGCACCAACCTTTTCGTCCTCAGGTGGTACATCAATATCAGCAGTAGCTGCTGCACCATTAATCTTAGTCTGATCATTGGCCATCATTACATCACTCTCTTCAACTGAATATAACAATGTTGTACCATATAAGTAATATAATGGTGCTAAACCTTCATGTAATTCAATGTTTACACCATCATCATCATCTTTCTTGTCGTTATTATTATTAGTATTATTAAAGGCATTAGTTAACATATCGCGAGATAATTGCAATGCCATTTCGAGAGTTGATAGTGCATCATCTAATGATCCAGATGCTAGTAATTGTTTTGATAATGTGTACGCCTTACTTGATTTGGTAGTTAAATACGTTGGCATGGTGTTGGTATTATTGCTGGTACTAGTAGTAGTATTACTGAAAGACGGTGCATGTGAAGAAGAAGGTGCACCTTCAGACTTTAGACTTTCTGATGGAGCGGATTTAGATGCCAAAGCGATATCATTATTGGTAGTAGTAGCGGATTTAATGGCCTCCATTGCTACTGTTGCAGTATTTGTTTTCTTTGGTGTGTCAGGAGATGAAGGTTTAGTAAGGGCTGCCATTGTATTGTTGTGGGGATGAGTATGAGTTACTTGTGTTTGAAAAAAATATGAGAGTTTAGAAGTGGTAAGGTATCCTACACCTTTTTCTAGTATCATCACGGCAAGTCGCCGGCCGCCGGTTGATCGGCTTGACAAATTAAGGAGAGTCTATTTATGGCATACATTAGATGGCACCGACTTAACGAGGAATATGAGAATTGGAAACACTTCACACAAATGAGAAGCGAGGAGAGATTTGAGGGTATATGATTAAGAACAGATTTATATTTTATACTGTATATATATATCCAACTTAGTTCCATCCCCTCATGATAATGATAGATAGTAGATAGATAGACCGAGGCTGGATTAAGGTTTAGAAGATTTAGAGGAAAGACACTATCATAAATGAATACAGTTGGGGAACCCCCAATATCTAGAGTCAATGAAGAAGATATTATGCATCCCGAAATGATACCTAACTTCTCAAGAGGGGGTAAAATTGTTGACATGTTCAGCTGCCTCTTTTATCTAAATCTTCATCTCTATGCAATAAGAAAATCTGGTTTTCAATATCAATCACATAGTTAATCTTATCCCAATAATGTGCACAACCCAAACAACCCCACCAGCCGCCATAACCCCGCAACAACTTATTGTACAACTCAATCCCCATTTTAACTAACCAAACAATTCAATAAAATCATGGCAATGGTAATGGTACACCGTAGGGGTTCTCTTGCATATCCCTATTCCCCATATCACGAGCACGAGCCATACGTGCCTCTTTCATATCCATACGTGCCATATCCTCAGCTCTCATATCCATCCTCGCGAAATCCTCGGCTCTCATCTCATCCATACGTGCCATATCCTCGGCTCTCATCTCTGCGGCCCTCATTTCGTCCAATTTCACATATTCTCCTCCATCCAAACGCGCGGCTTCGGTACCATCAATACTACGTCCTGCATCAAATAAACTTTTATCCATTTCAATTTCAATATCAGCTCGATACTCCATTCCTTCAACATCCATCCTAGCGGCCCTCATATCAATTGCCGGTTCTTCCATCCTAGCCGCTCTCATACTATCCTCAGTAGTACCTCCATCAAATAATTCAAGGTCACGTTCGTCGGGGTATAATGGTTCGAGTATACTATTACTACTTTCTGTTTTAGAGACATCACTGCCTTGTTCTTTTTCGAGAAGACGTGCAGTAGTTTGATGTGTTGATACGGCGAGGATAGCCGCGATGAGTACCGCTGTTTTATTGGTGGATAATAACTTCATTTTAATAATGTATCCCTCTCTCAACTATTGCAAATATATATGAGACACTCAAGGCTATCTACTACTCTTTTGCCACAATATGTTTTGTTGAAGTCGATTTTACGATTAGGGAATGACAAGAGAAAGCCAAGACCATCCGGCACTAATGTCATAAAATCAATTGCATCATCAGCCTTGCAACATGATGGTGTATATGGATTGAATAATAATTGAATGTGGTTGGTGAAGCAGGGGTACAATAATTATCATTTGCTTCGGACAGTCAAGAGAAGATATGTCTGATTTAAATAATCTACACAATCACTACAATCGATTTGCAACATTGAGTGATAACATACAACTATTTTGGACATTACCCTCTTCAAATAATTTGGACAATTTCAACATCAATAGTAATAATAATACCAGGCATAATAACACTAACGATGATGATATTATAGATACCATTACAATTGCAGTGGCCTATCTACTACCAAATAATCAATTACATGGAACAATAAACTCAGAAGAACAAGATGACATAATACACTCATCTACATCATCGTATTGGTTAGGGTTTGGTCTATCAGATCAGGGTGGTATGATTGGGGCCGACATGTTTATATATCATTGTGAGAACAATGAGCATACGTTATTAGATGTACACGGTGTGGCATATTCATACCCAACCATTGATAAATGTGGTCAAGATTGGAAGTTTGTTAATGCTTCTATAACAGTACCACTAGACGATGATGAAGATAATGAAGAAGTATGGCATATAATAGAAGTTACCCGGTCATTACAATCAAATGATATTAATGAGGATTTACCATTTATTAATGATTCATCTACAATTATGAACCCTACACATGTTTTAGCTGCTTGGGGTGACATCAATTTATATGGAAGCGAAGAAGAGAATGACGGTAGACTTCTCAACACAGAAGACACTGTGTCTAGTGTTGAACTAGATTTGACATCTGTACTTACACCTCATGGCCCATCAAGTAGAGTTTCTTCAACTGTAAGATTCTTCGCCAAAGATAATGAAGCAGAAGCAGAAGAGAGTTTGGTATCAGATTCTTCTACTAAAGATGTTACAGATGATGAATACAATCCAAATCTCCATGATATGCCATTCATAGACTTGGTACCAAATGAGAAATTTCAAATCCCTGGCGAGGAAACAACCTATAAGAACTTTTGTTTTAATTTGGCAGATTATCCTGAACTAATGAACACTTTAAGTGACCATGATCAAGTTCACATCGTTGGATTTCATGACATTATCGATGAAGGATCGCTTGTTCATCACATGGACTTGCACGGTACAACGAATACTGTATTAGGTTCTGATAAGAGACTATGTCGAGTATATATGGACTTAGTTCATCCTTGGGAAGCTGGTTCGCCCACGTCATTCGAACTGCCGTCTGAAGCTGGTATTCCCTTGGGTGGTTCAGATGGATATATAGCATTTCGTGTCGAGGTACATTATCACAATCCACGTCGGCGGTCTGGTTTATTTGATCAAAGCGGTGTAAGGATATATTACTCAATAAACAAAAGACCTAATGTGGCTGGACTCATGTTGCTTGGTGATTATATGCTCAAGTT
>Ga0075439_13505_pt2 | contig 13505 bp, 12 predicted proteins | sample MintriSingleCell_FD_74264 | JGI IMG/M metagenome (GOLD analysis project Ga0075439, IMG submission 74264) | Marine eukaryotic communities from Monterey Bay, USA to study complex ecological interactions - Minidiscus trioculatus JGI Plate_4_G5... | ecosystem: Environmental > Aquatic > Marine >... | reverse complement strand
ATATTGGTAATTTGTTACAGGATAAACATTTGGGTGTATTAACAAGTGTTATGAACTTGTTAAATGGATTAGCATCTCAGCATTCGGTAGATTATGAAAGTTTAATCCCCAATGTAGTGCATGTATTGAGTTTATTGGTTATGAAGAAGCAGTGTGAGAGGGAATACTTGTATTATCGTACTCCAAGTCCGTGGTTGCAAATCAAGCTGTTGAAATTCTTACAATTATATCCAAATGCAGTGGAGGGTCATGATATTGGAGGGATGGGTGGTAATGAGCATGTTGGTCAACTAATTAATGTGGTTGGGAGGATTGTCTTCGAAACTGAAGTATCCGACTCGATTAACAAATCCAATGCTGATCATGCTATATTATTTGAGGCGGTGAATTTGATTGTAGCTTGGGGAACGATTGATAATATAAACTCTGCTCTGAATGAAGTGAAAGTCGACGAACTTGGCACATTGACACTTGTCCGTAATAATGATGTAGGGACAGTTATATGGTCTCCCAATTTTGACTTTGAGGCAGCAGAGAGTACGACAACGGTTGATGATCCACTGCTTGAGACTGGCGTTGATCAGCAAATGTTCAATACATTTCAAGAGAGAGTTGATTGGTCGCAGTCTTGGAATCCAGAGGAGGTTGCCAACTCGTTTGAGACTGCTATTATTGACAACGAGGAAGTGATAATCGCTGGCTACCCTATTCCACCAGTGCCCAAAACGTACGATCCATCCTATTTACCAGAGATGTATGCAATCTTCACTCTACCGAGGGCAAAAGGACTGAAGCCTCTCCTTAATGGGGTCAATGATGAGATTGATGATACTGTTCAAAGTATTGTGATATTCACTCTTATCATCGGCATAGTGGGAATCGTTATTGTCTTGGTGCTTATCCTTACAGTTGCCTCATGGTTCACCAAGCCACTAAAATGGATGAGTAGTGTAGGGGATCAGGTTGTAGGTAAGTTTGGGCAGGAAGACGAATCTGGTATTGACTACAAGAGAAAAAAGATCGGTTGCTCTCCCAATACTGAACTGACAGCTCTTGAGACTGAATTTAGTCAGATGATACAACGTTTCAGTGGAGAGGGCACGGCAAAACGAGTCAAGATGAACGATGTTGAAAAGATCAATGTATTCGATTTCGGTAATGAGTTTACAAAACTCTATCAGAGTCGGAATGATAGTTCATTTGCCTTCAACTACCCCTCAGTCAGTACGGCACAAGACCCGAAGCCGAAATCAACAGTTACAGCTGAAGACACAAGCAAGACAAAACAAGCAACACTACCTGATCAGTATGATGGGAAAGTTTACAAAAGTCCATTTTTCTATTGGATGACTGGCTTCATAGTTACACCAGTGCTCATCGTAACCATTATCATATCAGCTGTTGTCCTAAGTCGAATTGCCAATCAACTGCCAGACCTGATCTCACCTGTCGAGGAGAGATACTTTGATATAACGGAATCATATCGAAGTTCTGCCACTGCAATGTTAGCATTTCAAGCGTCTGAGATAACATCAAAAGCGGTGAGGGATACTCATCTTTTGACGAGACTAACTTCGTGGGTATTATTCGGTGCAATACCACTTGTACCTTCCTTTGGTAGTGTGACAATGCTTGAGGGTGCCGAGGATTGTAAATTTGCTCCATCAGAGGAAGAATGTGATTGGGTAACAAAGGGAAACCGACATTGTGATTGTTCTTGGAATGACTTTACAGTCAGAGTCATGGAAGGTGCATGTTCATCTCTTCCTCTAAGTGAAGCCCGACGAACTCAAACTCTCTTCTTTGAAAGCCAAAGCACTTCAACAGATGAAAATGGTTATCGAAACTCTACCAACTTCCCAAATGTGGCTCTTTATCCAAACACTACTGCTTGGTGGGACAATGTCACAGTCTTGCCTGGAAGGGGAGAAGAAGAGATGAATAAGACTGGCTATGACACAACATATGAGCGTGTCCGTATTGTGTCAGCATTATCAACCGTCTTCATACCGTTATATAACTATGACAAATCGGATGATAAACCAATCGCAATGTATGTAGGGTTTGACGCTGATGGTTCGCTCTCTGGATATTCTGGCTGCTCCAGTAACTATGCTGGCTATCCTCGTGAGTAACTTGTCCAATTCAATGTGTTCATGTGCACATATCAAATATCTAATCTAAATCTCTTCTTCTTTGTCCTTGCTAACATTCAACCTAGATTGGAAATCTACTAAAGAAAATGGAGCCGCAGAGCTCCGACCTGATATATGTCCCCTTGGCAAGTATGGATATGATTCTCGATGCCGAGGATGGTACCATCAGGGGGAAGAAAAGGCAATGGCTGGTACCAATGCATCACACCTTCACATAACAACACCATATTTATTTCCCGATAAGATTGTCGGGCAATCTGTAACCTCTCCGTTGATCGACCCACAGACTCAGGGTCATGTCGGTCAAACTTTGGTTGACTTCTTGCCCAACTCTGTCTTTACATCACTTGGTCGAGACAACATCAAACTTTCAGATGGGTCGTTTGCCATTGTGATTACACCTCAGCCTGATAGTAAAGGGCATGATACTGTGTACGGGCCTGGTTTCTCTTTAAGCGGAGAGGGAGAAGCTATTCAAGATGTACTACAAGCAGACGACACTTTTGATAGCATTCTTAACCAAATGAAATTTGGCCAACGAGGGAAGGGCGAATTCATTAGAGCTAGATCCAATGGTGGCGAGGACGAAGTGTTTCTATCATTTGCCCCAGTGTATGTCAAAAACTACTACCCTGTTGACAGCTCTGATATTACTCGTGGTGTTCAGAGTGAGGAAATATTAGTCTATTCATTAGCTCTTGCTGAGACGGCGGACGGTCTGATATCATCATTCAATAATATCGATGCATTCTCAAGCAGGACAGTCGATATCTGTATCGGTGTGTTGAGTGCAATCATCATTATATCTGCAATATTGATTGTATGGATTGCATTTAGGGTAACATCATCGATGACCAAACCTATTCTCCAGCTGTTAGGTGTAATGAAAAGCATCAACAGGTGAGCAGTTGCATTATAACACTCTACTGCTGTTTGCCATGAATGTATACCTAACATCTCTCTTATTATCTTATTCGTCTCCCAGTATGGACAGGTTGGATAGTGATGACACTCTCAGTAAGCTAAGCGAGTACAGCGGCTCATGTAAAGAGATTGATACTGTATACAAGACCACTGAAATGTTGTATAAGGTTGTGCAGTTTGCAAATATTGCATTCTTCAGCGGAGACCTTGAGGTTGCCTATCAAGTCCTTCGTGATGCCCTCAGGTTATTCACAAGGCTGGACAATAGCAAGGCAATAGCTGTCGCGAGTAATAATTTGGGTAATACTATGCTAACAATGTATCGTACCATGACAGAAAATGAGGAGGATAAGATGTGTGGAATGTCCAAGCACCAAGTCATAGAAAAGGGAACGGCTTTCTTCTCACAATCTATCAAGCTAGGCGAATCAGCCTATGATGAATTCTATGATAAGCAGGGGTGGAGTGAGGAGTGCTTAGTCTTCATGCAATTCTTAGCCAATCGGTACTTTAATAGGGCTATATTCTTCCTGACAACAAGTAGAGATCACGAAAATAGAAAGGAGGCCGAATCATTAGGATTCAGGGATCTCCAAATAACTGGTGATATGGATTGTGAGATTGTAAATCAGTGCTTGGAAAGTGGATTCCGAATCAACAGAGTGGAGAGATACGAATTGATGTTGAGCCGATGTCGAGGACTTCTTGGATTGGTAGAGCTTGGATATGGTTCAGATGAGCTCTTTCTTGATGATCAGATTACGTCGGTATATGACGATCTTAAGACTGCACTGAAAACTCGTTCGACTAATCCCTTGTTCAAGGACGTTAGTGTGGCTGGAAGAATGCAGAAGTTAGATGTCGAGCTAATACGGTACTTCCATTTGGCAAAGAGTGATGATATCAACGCTGCCCGAGTAGCAATTAGAATGCTCATAGAAGATGAATACATCTTCCCCGATGCAGAGGAGGAAGCAATCAAGATGCTACTACTTTACATGGATACGGCACATGATGAAAATGCCCCAGCGGACGAAGATGGGTTGATAGTAATTGAGCTACAGTCACTGTTAGGGACTCTAGAAAGTGATTACGTCAAGAGAGTCAGCCAAAAGAAGAACTCATTCAATGAGTCTACTTCGAGCCTTGGCAATCTGAATCTTCGGTCACTAAATACGAGTGCAATTAGCGACAAGTCGGTTGATGTTAACGAATCATCAAAGGCGTCATCACAAAGGCGTTCAACATTAAAACAAAGTATGAAAGGAGACTTTACTATGGAGCTGTTTTAGATGTTTAGGTTAACCAATAGACATATGATTCATAACACAAACAGAATTTGCCTTACTCTATAAGACTAATTAGTTTTAGCTACCATATGTCAGACTTCTTTTCCGCAGTATACACCTGTACTTTCTTCCCATCAATTTCCTCATTAGTCAATGCCTCAACAGCCGCCCGAGCAGCATCTCTCCTGTTTATTCTCTTTTGCATACCATTCTTACTACTTTCTTCTTTAACACAAACAACTCCATCTACAACTTCAGTATCATCCTCAGCCTCGGCATATTGCAACTCTTGACCCTCCTCAACAAAATTATCATCATACTTACCCATTTGTAATATAGTGTATGATATTGAAGGGAAATCATTCATAATACGTTCACCCTGTCTTTTGAGTGCATTGAATTCCCCGAACGGAGTTTCAAACTTGGCTAAAGAATCTGGAGTTGATGATACTAATACGAATTGTGTTGGATCAGAACTTCTTCTTGTCGACTCGATGTCAGCACCTGGTTCTAATCGATTCTTCCATTTTTGTTCTTGTATATTACCAACTAGACCCTCGAGACAGTTTTGTAACCCTTCGATTTCAACACGACCTTTGGTCGGGCTGGCGACTGCTCGAAACAAGAATGCAGCATTCAGAGATGCCACTGCTCGAGGTCGATTCCCTTCAAAATCGGTAGCACAGTAAATGATTGCATCAACATCTTCTGTTATCGTACGAACTTGCACTGGATCTAGTAACTCCACTTCTACCAATCGTAACTTGTTCAAGTAATATGCACCCATTATCTCCGGATCAAACTCGAATGATGCATTACGTTCATCTTCTTGAGACCATGCCGCTCCAATCGTACCGACTCCATCCTCTGCACCTACCTCGTAGGATAGTCTTCCCCATCCACGAGATGTGGCCTGTCCAACATAATGTACAGCAGCCACAACTTCTTTCAACTCTTCACCGTGTGTCCGTAATAAATATCTTGTTACCATTGATCCTAATCTACCATTGGCACCTACTACCAATACTCGTTTATTCTTTAATGATTTACCTTCATCATCTTCAATTGCTATAGGCTCTTTTTCTTTTATATATAATGCATTATTATTAGAACGTTTATCACTTATCTTTGCCTCCATGGAACGTATTTGATTACGTAATTCATATGCTTTCTCTTGATATCTTTGTGCTTCATCATTATTGTTATTGTCATTAGCTGCTGAGAGTGGTATCAATATTGATTGTCGTATTCTTGGAGTATAAGGAGTAGTATAATGTGTAAATGTATATACCGAAGATAGTATTGATAGAAGTAGTAGTGCTACTCTCATAATATAAGCCATTCTTATTGTGTATTGGATATGGTTTGCAATTAATAGGGGGGTTTTATTAAGCAATACTATTGCACTATTTTTGTGTGTGCACAAGATGTGTACTTTTTTTATTTGCAGCTGTTCGATACTAAGGAGGAATTGCAACCAGAGAACAACACAGAAAACTTACGACCGATTAATACAACCAAGCGATACGATAACGGAATATGGCTGCAAACAATAGAGAAGAACAAAGTGGCAACTTTATGCGCTGGCTGGTTTGGTCTTTTCATGTGCGGTCACTGGACTTCACAAATAGAAAAAGATATTCATATGGATAAGATTTTATTACAAATGGTACGATAATATAAGAACAGCTACTATCATATATCTCTCCTGTCATTGGCATCGCACTAGAGGCCTGGTATGTAGGTTATCTATATATCACATGGTGAGAAGAAATGCTAAGCAACTACTACTATTACGAGCGATATGACTCTCATAATTTATTTATTTTAACACAAGGCAGGTTGATTACATAGATTTGATACTACGCCATAATTCTATCTTTCCGCCCTCCGCAATATCACCAATTAATATATCTAGACTCTCTCTCTAAACAGCTTGGATGTACTAGCTCCTTATATAAACAATACATTAAAAAAATGAGGATAAAACGTCATTGCAATTTGATGTTGTTGGCATCTGTTGCAAATCAAGTATTGGCATCATTGGCCCCACAACATTCGTATCCTCATAGTAATATACATGCATCAATATTATCTCAAATTACTAGAATTCGTGGTGGCGAGGGTGAGGGGTCATCTACACCGCTGCCCGAGAAAACATACAATCATTACTCAGCTCAACAAAATCAACAACAACAACAAATGACCAATCCAAACTTTCAACAACCTCCTAGTACAACAACAAATGATCCAATGTATGAATATAGAGAAACAGTTGAAGATAGAATTGATGCTTGGAGGAAACAACAATTGGTAAGTGATTTTTGCTGTTGTTCAGTTGTTAGACTTTTTGCTCACATGTTATGCTCAAAAACGAATCGACCAATAAAAACATTGCAAAATCTATTCATATTATCATACACCATATAATCAAACAATAGAATATGCAACAAACACAATCAGTGGCAGAAGCAGCATCAGTAGTCGATGATCAAGGACGCTTCCGGTTATTCACTACAGTATCACGTGTCTCTGTCAGTTTATTCTTCTTTATACTAATGTGGCGTACCGTACATCATTATGAATTAGCCGATGCTACATTTGCTAGTCGTACACATAATAATACTGGATTACGTGCATCATTATTACGAATTGTTATAGTTACTCCATTAGTTGTATTATTTCTAGGAGAAATGATGGGTGCAATATTGGGTGTAACAGGTGGCGGAAGTAATGCAAGTCATACAACAAAAAAGCGTCTCAAAGGGATATTAAACTTACACAAGGGTGTTGAATTAGTTATGATGTTTTACAACGTCGTTCGATTGGCTATATGGCCATCACAATATGTCATGAGAGAGGTGTATATTGGTAGGACTATATCAAACTTCTTCTTTTTAATGCAAGCTCAGTTGTATACCAAGTTAAGTTGGGATGAGATAACCAAGAGTACAATGGACGGTGGATATGCAACTGAGAGTTATTACGATGATTACAATCCTGATATGCCATATTATTATGATGATCAATCTAATTCATGGACACCGCCTGCAACATCAACAGATAGTGGTGAATACTATAGACAGGGTGATGCTCCTCCGTCTCATTACGATCAACCAAAACTATGGCGAGAATAGCTCCGAGTGGGGTAGTCAACAATAGTAAGAACCCTAATCTACTGAGTGTTTCTAGTAGCTTCACTGTATTGTTGATAGTTATACCTCGTATCTCCTGTTTGCAACTTATCACTATTAAGGTTATATGTATGTCTACTCTTACTAGTATATTGTTTTCTCGTATCTCCAATTAATTTTGTACAGTATAGTGTAGTTTAGACTCAGAATAAAGGACCGACGCTTTCTTGTAAAGATACCAGTGCCATTTAAGCGAGTGACAACAATATTGACTTTCCTCAACTTCGACAGGGCCATCATATATGCAGCGGTTGAACGCCATTCAACTGCAATGTGTCTACAAACGGATCGTGGTAAAGATGTATTGATTCAATGAAGTGTAGTTGAGGGTTGATGTGTTATTATAAAAGTGTGTTGTGTTCACATCTTATGTACTGAAAGTTTATTAATCAATTGCTGAAAGTTTATCATTGCAAAGAGCCAGAACAAGCTCTTACATCTACCTATCCAACGTTATATCATTGCAAAGCGCCAGATAACCAATCATCATCTGTACCAACAATACATTGCAAAGAAATGATGAATCATCCTGCTACAAATCCGAATTCGGGTAGTAATGTTCCATCCTACCCACAACCCAACATACAGCAAAACCATCCATTTACATCCAATCAATATCCACCACCACCTCCACCACCGCCGCTACCGATGACACCTGGTTACTACTACTCTCCACACCAAGGGCAACAATCAGCTGTTTCCTATCCTCAACAGCAGCAGTCTTCATATCAACAAACACAACAACATGCTACCTCCGCCACGACAGTACAAAATAATAAATGGCCAGGACCACCCACAGCAGACAACACACAACAACACTCCGTAGAACAAATGGATACAACAAGTAGATCACCATCACCAGCATCATATGCAATTGAAAGAGCGGCCTCGGCACTATCAGCCTTTTCTCAACAACAACAAAGTAATGACAGCAAGTCCGATGATCCTTTACTTTCACTTGCACGAGCAGCATCCTTTCAAGATTCACTGACAACTGGATCTCCGCCCATGTCGTTGTCAACTTCACCATCTCCATCATCATCACCAACAACATTACTACATACACCATCGGCTGGTCCATTGAAGAAACGGAGAAAGATGCTAGGTATTGAGAAAGATGATGATGAAATGAAGAAGAAGTCACAAGCTGATAATGATGATAGGAAGTTGGATGATAATAAGAATTTGAATGGAGGAGAAAGTAACAGTCCATCACTTGTACCAAGTTTGGCATGGTCATCTAAATCATCTTCAGTTGAGGATATGATGAATGATGCATCCAACTCCAACAGTAATGATATGTCTAAACACTTTCCAATTGTATTGCACAAGCTCCTATCGAAGACATCCGATAGGCAAGGTGATGCAAACAACAAGATATCATTAGCAATGGAATGGTTAAATCATGGTAAATCATTTCGTATATTACGTTATGATATATTATGCACAGAGGTATTACCGAAGAAGATGCCAATGTTATGTTCTGATAGGAAGAAGATGATGATGCAAGATGGTATTTGCAAGTCTGAAAGCCGTGATGATGAACAAACCAAAGTAGAAGAAGAAGGGAGTAATAAGTGTAGCGATGATGAATGGGTCGAGGCATTCTCGTGGTTTGTCAAGTCGTATGGATTTGAGGAGGTAATGAGTGGTAGAGATAAGGGAAGCTTTCGTCATGAGGTTAGTTTTGGGTTTTTGTTCACATGATGTGCACATTTGCTTATGTTGAGAGTTTACTCACTCAATCCTTTGTACTTCAGTTCTTCGTGAGAGAATCTCCCGAACTTTGCAACAAGATGAAATTGACAGCTCATAGTCACTCTGCTGTTATGAACAATAGCTCAACTCAGCTTACTCCAACCTTTAGTACCGTCAAAGTGATAGGCAATCCTTCTCGAGGCTTGAATATAAGTCCAGAACAAACAACAACTGTTTGGCGTAGCACAAACGGCAAGTCGTCAAGAGGTGGTATATCCTCCATATTCAAACCACGAAGCAACTCGATCACGGCGCATCCTTCACACTTGAATGTACCGATGCTTAGCTCTACGAATACTGCCAGCTTTGCTGAAACATGGTTGAATGGAGGTAATACACAACAGCAGTATCAAGCAAGTCCTTACCCTCCCCGTCCACCACTGACGAGATCACCCAAGACTATACGCTTCCGTGACGAGGCCGATAATAGTAGGGATGACGCTGCTATTGAAATTTCAACCCAGAACAATCGTGAGGTATCACCAAGTCCGCATCAGTATCGTGGTAGGAAGCAGTTGTCTAGTATATCATCACCGGGTTTACCTCCCCGAGGAGGAGCAGGAGGATCAGGATTTGTCTCAAGGAGAGGTAGACGTCCTCCAATGATATCAAGACACTCTACTCATTAAGAAGAAGACGAGTATGTTTGTTATCTGGTTGAAAGAGAGGAGAGGAGAGAAGAAGAAGACTTTTGATACAGTCTCATCTCATGTATATGTATTGCAACAAGGGAGCAAAGGAAGAACAGTACTCCAAAGTAAAACAGAATATGTCTAGTCATGTAATATAAAGATGTTATGTAAATGTAATACATATGTACACTACTAGAGAGAAAGAAAAGAAGTCTTGTATCACAGTCGGGCGTATTTATACCGCTAGATACTTTAGAAACGAATATAATCTACAATTTAAGATGAATATTGATTTATGTAAATTTAATATCTACTTCTATATGTTCAATAAATATTTGACGTACCATACCGACTGGACACTTTCCTAATCTCATATGAGCTCAGGGTCCATCTCCTTTAACTAAGGACTAATCTGTTTCTGTTTTTCTTCAAATGAACGGGCCATGTTCCTGGTACCAATAAGCGGTCTCAATGTTAGATTCTCCATCTTGGTTCCATGAATTGGTGAACAGATGCCATTGTTGATAACTCTCTGATCAGCCTCCGATTGAGGATTCTGCTTCAGATTCTCTTGGGCACTACGAATCTTTGCCTTGCTCTTCATAAACCAATCTTCAATTGATGCACGCTCATACACGATACCATCAGCGGCTAGGACTGGTTCGTTTGTCATTAGCACAAGGCTAATTGGACATACTAGCTCCTCGGGAGGCTCCAAAGTCTCGGATAGATTCTTCTTTTGACACTGTGGTAAACTTTGATGAACCTCGGCAGTAGACTTGGTATCTAATTTGTCATCAAAGTATTCTGATATAGCACGAAGAAATGCCTTACGCTTGAACCCTTTTACTCCAGAACCCCCATCACCAACCTTCATATCATTGAGATAGTCATCCTCATTCACGGCCTCCTTTAAGGCTAACATCGAGTCGATATCTTCAGATTTGACTAGCCAAGTATAGAATTCGTCCACACTGCCCTTGATACATGATTGTTGTGACCGCAAGAAGATGAGCAGTGGGTCATTCTCGTTCAAAGTAAAACTTGAGTGAGTCCTTGATATGCTACTTCTGTTGTTGAGGCTTGAGATTGAAGCCTCTGTAATTGTTTCTCGAGTCATTCCTTGAGTCGAATCAATACCGATCTCAGATGGTACTTCTTCTTCTTCTTCTTCCTGAGGCTCGGCTGGTGATGTTTCGGTAGGGGATACTTCTTTAGCCAGATTACTGTCATTCTTGTTGATTATGTCGCGTTGCACTGGAGACTCTGGTGTACTTGGCTCCTCTTGATAGCCAATAACTGTGGACGATGTTGATTCTTGAACTGCCACGGTATTGGGTGGCTCTATACTAACATGCTCGGTGCCAACAGCTTCTCTTATCAGCTCGACCGCCTTCCGTACACTCTGCCTACTTCCTGTCAGAGTAATTGCTATATGGCTACCCGAAACTGCTGCTGATTCGACTTGCATATTATCCACACCTGACTTACTGATGATCTCCTTCTTCTTTCTCCCCTGTTTACCGCTGAGATTCTTTGATTGGTTGGCCTTAATATAGATGGTTTGCTTAATCTTCTTTGCCCGGTAGAGGTCAAATGGCATTCTCAACATCCCCGTGTATTTATTAACCAAAGAAATGCCAAATGCTACACCTCGAAGTATCAGTAGAATCATGCCACTCAAAAAGAGTAGAACTGGCAGCAGAATAAGAATGTAATTCTGAACCGGCTGGCAAACGCTGACCTCGAAGATAGCATCTTCAAATGCTGCTCGGTATCTTAGGTGTTCAATAGAATGTCTTTCGATATCGCCACAAGTCCATCTAAATACTAAACAAGTCATACAACATAGTATTCCGAATATAATGATGAGAGATTTTGCCATTCGCGCGTCGTATTTAAGCATCAAAGAAAAGCCATACGCAATGGTCCGTAATACCAAAACAACCACACTACAAATCACAAGCCACATGAATGCAATAGATGCAACAAATGCTGATTCAGACATTTTGTGGCAAACTATATCTGCTGTATCATTTGAACAGAATAGTTCTGAATCGCAATGGAAATAGTAGTTTGTCATGTCATGCCCTAAAAGCTTACAATCAACTTTCCAGTAGACCATACAATATAATACTAAGTATAGTACTGCAACTGTAATGACCGTACCTTTTCCGATGTAATTTATTGCACTTTTACATGTGTTAATAGTCATAGTCCTCAAAGATTGACAACTTGCACAAGCCGTTGGCCAAATAGAAGACAAAACTGAACGATCAGCTGACTTCTTTTTCTTGGGTATCTTTAGAGGAGCTGATGACGACGACATCTTGCTGGTAGATGTTGCTGCTTGTTTGGGATTGGTGGGTGGTAGCTCGATCTTCTCGTCCACATTCTCTGTACCGATTGCTTCTTGTATCAATACAACTGCCTTCTGCACAGCTCCTTCACTCCCTTTTATATGAACAGGTACATATACTACTCCGTTTGATGCTTTGATCTTGTACATAACCGTAGGCTGGCCTGTTTTTCTTTCAAATTCAATGTTATCGACACCCGACTTGGTTATTATTCCATTGAGTCTCCTCCCTTGCTTGCCATTAAGATTCTTTGATGCAAATAACTTGACATATACTGTCTTTTTAATTTTGGGTTGATGACATGATAAAGGGCTGACCCTAGATGGCTTTCTAACTTTCTTCGGAGATTTCTTGCGTTGTGAGACATACTCATATGAAAGTAAACAAATAAAGCCGATCATTGCAATTACAAAGAACAATAAAATCTGGTACGCTTCTGTTGGAACGTTAGCAACGGAATCAGGCTCATGGTCATCTAATGTAAGAATTGGAATTGGCAGGTCAAAAACACCCAAATGAACTTCCACGACACGTGCAATGAATTCAAGGTTACTCTCTTCAAGATCATATTCATCAATGACATTTTGAGCCACAACAAGTGGATCATCACCTCGATTGCAGCCAGCTAGTAAGTTCTGCTCACTACCTTGAAGAAGAAATCCACGACCCAGAACTAAAGGGAAGACGTGATCATACTGCCCCAACTTCCTTACGAAATCATTAATGTCCCATCCTTCTATACCCTCATTCTCATACATATCCTGAATATCTTTGTGATGCATGATATTATCAATTTCACCTATGGCCAATATCGCCTTTCCGTTTTCTTGAAATACTTCCATATGCCAATCTTTGCCAAACCGAAGTTTCTTGAACATATCACGTCTCTTTGACACATATTCCCATTGAGGTAGCTTGGCAATCTCTTCAGGTGTTGGCATGTAAGTACCCGGACGGTTTGAGTTCCATACTTCATGAGAATAGAAATTTGTATCAACGGCAAGAGATTCTTCTCCTTCTTCCTCGAGTTTATCTGATAACATGTGAGTTAAAAGGTTTTTCTCGTCGTAGCTCATACTTTGCTGCTTCGATAATAAATAAATGATCCTGTCGTGTCTAAATCTGTATTTACTAACAAGTGATTTATCCTCCATCATGGTGAGATAAGCAAGATGAAGTTCATCAAGAGCTG
>Ga0075439_12498_pt1 | contig 13531 bp, 8 predicted proteins | sample MintriSingleCell_FD_74264 | JGI IMG/M metagenome (GOLD analysis project Ga0075439, IMG submission 74264) | Marine eukaryotic communities from Monterey Bay, USA to study complex ecological interactions - Minidiscus trioculatus JGI Plate_4_G5... | ecosystem: Environmental > Aquatic > Marine >... | reverse complement strand
CCTGCATGTCGTGTGGAAGTGCCTGGACCGGTTAAGGATGCTATCTTGCAATATGTAAGATGAGAGATTAGTTAATAAAATTTCATACCATACAGCGATAAATAACTTATACATATCATTATAGAGAACAAAATGAGTTTGAATTGGCTCTATGGAAGGCTAGGTTTGATCAGGCTGACATATCAAGCTCCTCTGATCGTGTGTATCGAATAGAAGAGCCCGGACCTGTAAAGGATACTATTCTACAATATCTAGGTCATGCACATCATCATGTCTGAAATATAAACTTGTTAATTGCAACTTTAAAGAGTAAAGTATAACTATCTATAGTTGTCTATATGTTCATATGATGTGCACAAAATTTCTCCCATCATCTTACTGCGGCGGTGGTAGGATATCTTTCTTTTAGAGGGGAGCGGGGGATATTATGTGTATAGTTGTACATAGTAGTTCATATGTTACATCGTAGATTACTCGTCTTACTCATTAGCTTACTTCTAATTCATCCATTTGCCCACAATGTGTGGGTTGTGGCCAGCTTAGGCCATAGATATTGCAAAATAGCATCCTTAACTAGTCCAGGTACTTCGATACGACACGCCTCACGATTAGCATCATCTGTTTGATCAATCTTTGCCTTCCATAGTGCCAATTCGAACAAGGTTGTGGCGGCTTTCATTTCAGGGTAACTTATATGGGCTATAATAGTATCGATTCGATCTTTATAAGCTTTCCCCTGATTTAAGGTCCCGGTGATGTGTTTAGCGATGAACAACTCACTACCTCGCCTCTGTACCCCGTGATTGTTATCAATCTTGTTCCTAATCTCTTCCCAGCGACTGTCTTGCATGATAGCTTCCAAGCGCATTGAAAGATGGGGTAATACAAACCTTTGCAATAAAGGACATTCCTCGAATGGATCCCTTCCTATCTCTGGTATTTCCTCATGCAAACTCACCTCTCTCAACGACCTGCACCCTAAAAATGCCTTATTATCAATTGCTTTAACACGGGTTAGTTTGACACTTTGCAATGATCCACATCGATAAAATGCACACTCCCCTATCCTTTTAATCTTCCCATTTAATACTACATCCTGCAAGTTTGTACAACATCCAAATGCATAATAACTTATCTCAGTAACAGATGGAGGGATTGCTATGCTTTCCAAGGATTCGCATTCTTGAAAAGCACCTCTCCCAATTGTATGAACCCCATTAATCAAGACTATTTTCTTCAAATTACTGCAACATCTAAACGCAAAACTCCCAATCTTCTGTACTGTTGACGGTAGTACGATGCTTTCTAATGATTTACAATCTTGAAATGCCTCTACACCTATCTTCTTAAGGCCTTCTTTCAACTCTACTGTCCTCAGTTGACTACAACCATCAAATAAGGCACGGTGAATGATGGTAACATTAGAAGGTATATCAATGCTTTGCAAGGATTTGCAACCACTGAATGCCCCTGCATCAATCATTTGCAGCTCGTTATTCAATACCACCCCCTTCATATTTACGTTTTCTTGAAATGCACACGCACCTATTCCACCTAATGATGATGGACATCTGATACTCTCAATGTTGCATTGATAAAATGAATGTCTTTCAATTAACACTAACCCTTCATTGAGTATTACACTTTTCAAGTTGCTGCTAAACCGGAATGCACAACTACCAATTTTAACAAGAGTAGATGGTAGGGTAATACTTGATAATGAATTGCATCCCTCAAAGGCACTTTGTCCTATCTGTTTGAGTCCAACATTAAACACAACCTCTTGCAATTTAGTACAATCTTTAAATGCTGCATCATCAACATCGACAACACTGGGATGGATCCGTACACTAATCACATTTTTTGGTACAATCTGTCCATTTCCTATGTACTCAAACACATCATCTGACACCTCATCTGATGCATCATCTACGCCAATTTTACGCTTCTTTTCTCGTGCGCTGCTACTCATTATTGATATGTTAATTGTCCTCTTATTATGCTCAAAATATGTAGTAAACAACTATAAATGCCGAAAATGATATAAACTTTATACAAATCCGCTCGTTAATACTGCTGATATACACGGGTACCTATATATGTTTGGTATCACGCAGATAATCGATAATGTTGACTTTTGAAAAAAAAATGTGCACAAGATGTGTAACTTTTCTATATCTCTCACGATCGTACACTATAAATGCCTTCTCCGGTAGCCAGTTTGTTCACTAATTAGATAGATATGCATATACTAATACTACCGTCAATCCACTGTCCTTTGCAATACTACATATGCATGCGTTCTCATACTGACCGATCGTTAACTCGCCATACTTACAAAACAAAATAAAAATACAACAATACATATCGTCCACAAACATGCACTCATACTATGATACAACTATTACATATATTGGAAGTATTATCGAATATAGTCACTACCATTAACCGTAGATATACAGAGTAAACTTTTCTATATGCACGAACAAAAAACTGACAAAATAATATAACAACCCAACACATCAAACTACATATCATTATATTACTACCCACAAACTATCAATACACACATCAACAAACAACAACAACAATGGCGTCGACATTAGGACGTGATATTTGTAGTATTCTCGCAGAAACACTCCATCGGGTCGACATTGTTTCTGCGGTGCCTATTGAGAAAGGCATAACCTTACAAAGACTAAAAGATGGTGAATTCAATCTTAGTATTACTATTTATGTCGCAAATGAACACAAGAATGATTGTGATAAAGCGTCTGCTATGGACAAGACGTTCATCTCATTGTTGGAATTAGATACGAATAAGGATGTTAATGGCAGCCTAAGAAATATCTGCCTTTCAATTGTTGCGATATTTGAGTATACGGGGAAGGGTCAGATTGTTCCCAAGAAAGAAGTGGAACATGTACGGTTTCATCCGAGTGTTGTTAAGGTTGATAGAGACGTATTTCGTAATTGCTACAAGCTGAGAGAAGTAGTATTAAACAACGGCCTTAGAGAGATTGGTTCGAATGCATTCTCTTATTGCAATTTATTACAAAGTATCACAATACCATCTACTGTTACCAAGATAGGCAATAGAGCCTTTGAAGATTGTATCGCATTGGAAAGTATCGTAATTCCTTCTACTGTTGAGGAGATTTGTGGAGGTGCATTTAATGATTGTACATATTTACGGGAAGTGGTGTTGAATGATGGGTTAAAGTTGATTTGGTCTCGTTCATTTCAGAAATGCAGATCCTTGCAAAGTATCATATTGCCATTTACTATCAAAGTTGTTTTTAAGTATACATTTTGGGACTGCACTAGTTTGAGGGAGGTAGTTATACACAATGAGAGAGTTCAGATTGATGAGAAAGCATTTAGCGATTGCAAATCATTGGAGAGGTTCAAGTTCCCTGGCCTTTCAACTCGTCTGGATAATATCATTAAGGTTGGACAAAGAGGAATAGAGCCCAAGATGGATGATATTCCTTCAGTAGAATGGCGAGGCGGAGAGCTTGTCATCCCAGCCGTCAGTCGAAAGATAGAAGAACGATGGGGAATGGAGACTTTAGTAGAGGTAGATAAAGAAAAACTGATGAAGGTTGAGGGATTGATTAGGCACTGTGAAATTAAAGAGGCCACGACACTATTTGAATTGGCATTATGGAAGGCTAAGATTGATCAAGCAGATGATGCCGATGAAATTAAAAGAGATGCATGTCGAATTGAAGTGCCCGGGCCTGTAAAGGATACTATATTACAATACCTTTGATCATACGTATTCCTTTGTAAAGTAACAACACATCGAATACAAAGATATCAACTGATGTATATTATTAGTCTGCCAACATCTTCTACACATTCTGTAGACTTGCATATCTTGTGTCTTTTCTACTTGGTAAACTTTAGATTAGACCTATATAACTTATACTGATCCTCATCTAGCCAGGATACCAATTCATCTCAACTAACCTTTCCACTTGTTCATATCACCGCCGCAACTTCTCTCGACTGCCTCTCCTTAGACTCCGATCACGGCAAGGTCAATAGTAGAATCCATTTGAATATTGCACTTGGAGATTGTGTCGTTATCATGCAATAAGTCACCACGAAAGAAGAGTTGTTGCTGATCAACAGGAATACTTCTATTATCAAGTATTTTCTTTTTCAAGTCAGCAATAGTGTCAGAGGGCTCGACATCATATGGCTCGAGGCGTATTTTGATAAATATTTGGTAATGTGTAGTGGTATGCACCGGAATACGATATGCATACTTCAAAAGGAGATCCTTAACCGGTCCGGGTACTTCCACACGGCATGCTGAACGATCATAATCATTTGTTGACTGCTGACCAATCTTGGCTTTCCATAATGCCAATTCGAACAAGGTTGTGGCGGCCTTCATTTCAGGGTAACTTATATGTGCTACAATACTATCAACTCTACTCTCATAACAAGGCCATGTGCTGCCCTCCTTGAAGAGGGATATCTTACTGCCTCTTCTCTGTACCCCCATAATGTTATCAATCTTGTTACTAATCTCTTCCCAACGACTGTCTTGCATGATAGCTTCCACCCGCATTGACAGATGGGGCAATGCAAGCATTTTCAAACGAGGGCAGTTCCCGAATGCTTGTTGTCCTATCTCTTGTGTCTCCTCACTCAAACCTACCTCTCTTAATTGAGAGCAGTTTCTAAATGCCATATCTCCAACCTTCGTCACAGTAGTCGGTAACATTATACTCTGTAAACTAGAGCACCCTGTGAATACATGATCATTGATCTCATTAATCGAGGATGGAATTGTTATGCTTCGTAATGATCTGCATCTTTCAAATACACCTTCTCCTATCATCTGTAAACCTTCATTCAGTACCACACTAATTAACATAGCACAGTGACGAAAAGATCCTTTCCCAATGTGAGTAACTGTTGATGGTATAACGATCCTTTCCAATCCTTGACAGGCTTGAAATACTTCAATTCCGATCTTTTTAAGACCTTCATTCAACACAACTTGTCTCAGCTCAGTGCAACCCTTAAAAGTACAATCATCAATCTTGATTATATTGGAAGGTAATGTGACACTCTTCAATGCTTTACAACCGCTAAACGCACCCCTCTTTATCTTACTGAGACCATCATTCAATACTACATCCGTCAAATGTGCATTATCTTCGAATGAAGATGCACCAATTTCAACTAGAGATGATGGACAACTGATACTCTCAATGTTACATTGATAAAAGGAATGTCGTCCTATCTTCTGTAATCCCTCGTTGAGTTCTACTCTTTTCAAGTTGTTGCAATATCGAAATGCCATATTGCCAATTTCAGCAAGAGTGGATGGTAATGTAATACTTTGTAATGAAGTGCAACTTTCAAAGGCACTTTGTCCTATCTGTTTGAGACCAACATTAAACACAACCTCTTGCAACTTTGTACAGTCCATAAACGCCTTCTCTTCAATCTCAACAACACTGGGATGAAATCGTACTCTAACAATATCTTTTGGTACAATCTGTCCACTACCTGTATATACACACATCTCATCTATGACGGTTTTGTGCTTCTTTTCTTCCATGCTGCTGCCACTCATCATAAAATGTCGCCGAAATAAAAAGTGCACAAGATGTGTACCTTTTTTCACACGCACAATCTCTCACTATTGTACACAATAAATGTCTACTCCGGCAGCTAATTTGATCACTAATTAGATGTTGTATATACTATAATACTACCTCAATTCCCCTCCATCCCATTGCAATGCTAGCTTTGTAGTTCAAATCATGATGTGAGGAGTGATAGGAGTGAGGAGGAAGAAGTCAATTCCCAATATTTGGCGATCGTTAACCGTCAAGTATGAAGGAGTTAGTTGTTGATAGGGTTGATTGAGTAATGCTATAATGCTATTTGCCTGATTATACTCGATTATACTCGATTATACAGAGTAGTTGATTCACAATAGGTTACTGAATAATATATTGTGGTTCTGGGGGTGAGTATTAAGCACAGCTCAAAGAATAGAAAAAAGTGCATATGATGTGCACAAAATTTTATCTCCTCAATATCTTACCATCGTACTTATACCCTCTATCTTCCAATAAACAGGGAATGTCGCGGCTTGATTTGCAATTCATACACTAGTATATATGAGATAGATATATCTCATCTACTGATACCGCCCGCCTATCATCCAATAAAAGGAAACCACAAAGGATATAGGACAGAGAATATATCTTTTGTACTTTCACTTTGATTGAATACATCAAACTTTGCTTAGTTATCGAGAGAGACATGGTGATGATACAGTATGAATAACAAGATCGATATGAATGAATCAAAGAGTGGCAGTGATGACAGTAGTAGCAGTAGCTCCGATAGTAGCATACCATCTGAGCAAGAAAGGTCATCAGAAGAAGATGATAACAATAACACGAGAACAAAATCAGCAGCAGAAGATGATGTTAGTGTCGCATCATCATCATCATCATCATCAGAAGAAGAGCAACAGCAAGAAGAAGAAGGATATATGTTCAATAATAAACTCTACCCAACATATCAAGAAATGGTAGCAGCTAAACAAGAACGAAATCGACAAGTATTAGAAAGAACTACAAGTGAAATATCATTAATGCTTGGTAGTGACTATGGTAGTAATTCAAAGGCTAGTAGTAGTAAAAAGAAGAAGAAACCAAGTAAAAAGTTGAATAAACCATCTGATGGTCCTCCGAGGAGAAACCCAAAAAGGAAAGCTCGTAGTCCATCATCTTCGTCTATATCAACTTCGTCACATCATCACGATATACCAAGGAAAAGATCTAAAAGTATTGGCAGCAGCAGTAGAAACAGTACCAACTCAAGTGATGTCGGCGGCAGTATATCAGGCAAGGTCCCATCGGATGTGTTTATGGATAATGAATCAATAGCAACTCAATCAACAATCGACAATAATGAAATGCTATTACTACAACCTTACAATAGATTAGTAAAAGATATCTGTATACAAACTGAACAGATACTTGTGAATGGTAAAAGGATACAAGAACGTGAGAGGATATATCAAGAGTTTAGAAAGAGAAGTGGTGGGGATAGATTATACATATCACAGACTACTAAACAGGCTAGAGTAGAAGAAGAAGACGACGACGATGATGATATGTCTACACATGAGGATATCACGTCTACAGTTGATTGGAAGTTATTTCATTCATCTATTACCATCGACAGTCTTACTCAAGGTAACGGCGGTAACATCGGTAAGAACATTAGGCATGATAGAGATAAAGCTGTTGAGATAGTCAACCCCAAAATAAGTAGGTTTTTGGACGACGAAGATGATATTGTTATACCAGAAGAATATCTAGCATCGGCAGAGGAGACAGATACATATCAGCAGCAAACCGAGACACTGCCAATCAACAATCCTGCCAAGTATAATAACATCATACAAGAACGGAATACATATTACACATCAAAAGGTATAGATCGTTATTGGGATGAACAATATGGGGACGGAATAGATCCTGATTTGTTCGTTGAGAAATGTTGCAAAGGTAGTGAACCATCTATTGATGGTAATTCTTTCAACATCACGGGTACTCAAGATGAGGATTCTATGAAGGCGAAGAAGAGGTATATGGATTCTCTTCTACAAAGATGCTGGGATCGTGCAGTTAATGCTGCCTCAAGTACATTAACCGTCCCCTTATCAGACGAGGCTGGGGTAGAATTAGAAGGTGCAGTCAAAACAGAAGAGGAAGACAATTCATCACTGCCAAACCGAAAAGATATAGACTCTGCCCTTCATCAAAAGGCAAGAGATGCAGTAGATGGCATTCTAGATACCCTCTTGACAAAGGATAGTATCCTAAGACTCAAGCTAGAAGACCCCAAATTGAAACATCAAGTTGATTGGTGTGACGTATTGGATTGTCTAAAGGCTGCCATTGAAAAGCAGGAGAAGACGAGGGGGGAAGAAGGAGTATTGGATCATAGCTTGATGAAGTCATTATCAATTAGACTAATTGAACGGTATGGAATAGGAAATAATGGATAGATACAACAACTTCTTAATCTTAATTAAAGAGACTTTCATACTAGGGATACGGCATACGAATATATGCGTATGGTACGTATGATCAAAGACACGTCAAGCCTTGACTGGTCGTCCTGGTAGTAGATAGATTCAACTGCCACTGCCACTACTGTTGTCGTCTTCACTACTGTCATCTTCATCTTCACTACTGCTGCTACTACTACTATCTTCACAGTCATCAGACGATCGTAGATATTGTAAAATAGTATCCTTGACTGGTCCCGGTACTTCTGTTCGATATATCCCACGATCAGAGGGGTTAGATATGTCTGTCTGATCAATCTTGCATTTCCATAATGCTAATTCAAATAGTGTTGTTGCCTCTTTCACTTCATAGTACCTAACCAGTCCAACTACCTTGTTCAGTTTTTCTTTATCTATCATTACTAAAGTCTCCAACCCGTCATATGGAGTTCCTCTATATCGACGAGCAACAGGGATGACAAGCTCTCCTCCCCTCCATTCTACTTCAGATATATCATCTATCTTGGCCTCTATACCTCTTTGTCCAGCCTGAATGATATTATCCAGCTGAATTGAAAGACGAGGGAACTTGAACCTCTCCAATGATCTGCAATTAGTAAATGCTTTATCGCCAATCTGTACTTCCTCATTATGTAAGACTACCTCCCTCAATCTTCTGCAAGTGTTAAATGCAAATTTACCGATCTCGACTACTGTTGAAGGAATGGTAATACGTTCTAATGACGTGCACCATTCAAATGCACCTGTTTTTATCCTCTTGGTCCCCTCTTTAAATACGACATCTCGTAAATTTGTGCAACTAAAGAATGCACTCGAACCAATATCATCAACTGTAGTTGGTATCGTGATATTTTGTAATGATGTACATCCAGCGAATACATGCCCCCCAATCTTCTCTAATCCCTCATTTAGCACTACCTCTTTTAAACTATTGCAACTATTAAATGTATACTCGCCAATCTCCTTAACAGTTGATGGGAGTGTAATACTTTGCAGTGACGAGCAATATTGAAATGCATTCGAACCAATTGCTGTTAATCCCTCGTTCAGCACTACCTCCTTCAAATGTAGCTTGGTGTGAAATGAATAATTTTCAATTTTAGTGACACTAGGATGAATCCGCACACGAGTTACATTATTAGGAACATGATGACCCCTTCCCGTATACTCATATTCAACAACTGAAGATGTTTCTTCTCTGTTGTCGGCCGTAGTTCGCTGATGGTCCAATGCTAACTTTGGCCTTTTACTCATATTGTATTGTAATCCTTTCTCACGACGATCTCTATTGATAGATGTGAAAGATTACTGATCTTATATCCTCACCTATGAATATATCCTATATCGAAGAGAAGGATGGATGTGCACAAGATGTGTTTGTTTGCAAGCACTCACCCACACTACTAATAATACAGAATTACCAACTACTAATAATACTGATATAATACTGCTTATTGATAATATCTTCTATTGTCAGCATACTACCAGAGCAAACGACGCTCTCAATAAATGATACATAGAAAGTATGAGTAGTCGTAAGCCTCGTAACATCTACTCTCATAAAAAGATACCAGCACCGTATCTTTCTCTTTACAAACACAAATGAGCATGCTATTGTGAGTTCTATGAACATTTAAGGGTGGTATGATGTATATAAGTATGTCTTGTAGTACGAGTGTGATGGTCTCATCTAGTACTACTGCTAACATTATCTCAATTGGTGGATATCCGGTGACTTAGACAAAATCTAGAGTTTTCAACATGAAAATAGAATCGTCTCCTTGCTTGTATCATGTAAGGATGTGTTGTTTTCTACTTGTCTCTCCTACGTCATGAATGACTCAATAATACTAATGCTATGGGATAATATAATCTCGATTGGTCGGTAGTGTGGTAGCAGCGTCATCGTTGTTCTTCCCTGTGCGTCATATTTGTAAAAAAGTACACATCTTGTGCACCTCCTCCTTAATAATTGGCTCTAGATATGGATAGGTATAGCAAGCTCCTGATGTTAACTAACAGACTTTTATACCAGAGTTATGGCATACTATGGGGTAATACATATGAGGTCTACCGTGCACCCTTGATCAAAAGATACTACAGAATAGAATCCTACCGGCTTCAATACTGTATGTTCACGATAGCCTCTTTACTCCTCCGTATTAGGCAATCAATTCAACAATCCGTCCAAGGCATTGCTTCATTGTATCCCAATTCCTCCCCCTGGCCATAGGTATTGCAAAATTGTATCCTTAACTGGGCCAGGCACTTCCACGCGACATGCCTCACGATCAGAGGAGGGGATTGATATGTCTGCCTGATCGATCTTTGACTTCCATAGTGCCAATTCAAATAGTGTTGTTGCCTCTTTCACTTCATAATAGGTAATCAATCCCACAATTCGATTAAGACATTGTTTGATAGTTGGCCAATTATTGAGGCTGAGATCCTGAATCGCCGCGGTGCTGACGGACAACTCACTACCTCTTCTTAATAACGGACTCCGTACTCTCGGAAATGTATCGTTGATGATTGCATCAACCTTGTTCTGAACTTCTGTTTGGCCGGCCGATGTGATATTGCTCAGTCTAGTCGAAATAGTGGCAAAGATGAGCCTTTCCAATAAAGGACAGTTGTCAAAACATAGCCCCCCTAGCGTCTGAATCCCATCGTTAAGTACTACCTCCCGTAAACTATTGCAACTCTTAAATGCTCTTTGGCCAATATAATTAACTGTGGAAGGAATAGTGATACTTCTTAAAGATGTGCAACCTTGAAATGCTCTTGATTTTATCCTCTTAATCCCATTATTTAATACAACCTCTCGTAAATTTGTACAATCTTTAAATGCACCATCTTCAATCTCATAAACTGTAGATGGAATCGTGAGACTTTGTAATCTGTGCAAGATTCAAATGATCTATCCCCGATCTTCTTTAATCCGTCGTTGAATACTAACTCTCTTAAACTATTGCAACTATTGAATGCATTACGGCCAATCTCTGTAACAGTTGATGGGATTCTAACACTTTGTAGTGATTTACATTCACGAAATGCCCCACCCTCTATACACATCAAACCCTCATTAAACACTACCTCCTTCAATCCAGTACAACTTCCAAATGCACTATAGTCAATCTTGGTAACAGTAGAGGGAATACTAATCTTATGCAATGAAGTACAATATGCAAATGCATCCGAGCCAATCACCCATAATCCATCGTTCAGCACCACTTCCTTCAAACGTAGCTTGCCGTGAAAGGCATAATCTTCAATCTCAGTAACACTAGGATGAATCCGTAAATGTGTTACATTCTTGGGAATATCATTACGATGATCTCTTCCTGTATACTCATATTCAACAACTGAAGGTGTTTCTTCTTCTCTGTTATAACTGTTCGCTGCAGTTCGCTGATCGTGCGCTAACTTTGGCCTTTTGCTCATATTTTATTGCAACTATCTTTTCTCAATACTATCTCTATTGATGTATGTGGAAGATTACTGATCTTAACGTCATTAACTAACAAGCAATATGAGTTGCAAAAAAGTACACAAGATGTGGCTATTTTTCTCTATATATGCCGACGCCCGCTCCTCGCCCCAAACTACCGATGTAACCTACACTAATACTACTGCTATTAATGCTGATTATCAATAATATCTCTTATTGTCAGTACACTTCTACCAAAGAACTTACTTCAGCTCTCCTCATATCATGCCATATTCTACTCTCATAAAAGATACCGGCAACATGGATGGTGCATGGTACCTATGCCGGCTGACCAATTTAGAACAATTTTCGTAGTTCCAAATAGAATACGACAGCACGCGCTAAATCCAATGGTATCTTCTCGCTTTACGCGCCACCCCCGCCCAACATACTCGACTTCTCCCCTACTTGGGCAATCTCATCATTTCTATTGCAATGAAGTAGTTGAGGGGTAATATATCGGGCTGTTGTTCCGACAATGACAAAATATGATGCCATCTATCTTAGACAGGATAAGGAATAAATGGGAAGGCAAGGCTAACAGTACCAACAACAGCAATACGCAATCTACAACTGCATCTATTCACAATGGCAATAGCAGTATCGATATCAGTAATAATAATAATAATAATAATAATAATAATAATAACAATTCAGAACGTAGTGCCATAGATGGTGCTAGTGCTAATAGTATATCGGCGCCACCAAATCATATCAATGATGCATTAACACATGATACTTCTGCTGATAACGGACAAGAGGGTATACTAATCGATGCCATTGCTAAAGATAGAAATGAAGAGATTAAGGCTGAGCGTTACTTCCGTATAAAAGAGGAAAATGCTTGTCTTACCAGAGATCAACGTATAATTGCAGCACAATTTAGTCAACCATTTTCCAACAGTACATGGGATGTCGAGGGTGAAGGAAGGAGTAGAAGTAGACGCTCGGGTAGTACAGCAACGCAATCAATATCAAATAGTAATGTATACGATCCAACCCGCACTGCATCATCACCTCAACGACCACCGCCGGTACATCCCAATAATGTACACTCACCTCCAAAGGGCACACCGGGGAGAAGTAAGGCAAGACGTCACGATGGAGGTAGTAGTTTCACATCAACATTATCAGCAAATAATAATAATCCACCTGCCGTACATCGTCATCCCGGGGGTTATCAACAACAGCAGCAGCATCATCTATCCATCCTAGTATGCCTTGGTATCATCCACCTCATCCACCAATGTATGGCCACCACCACATGCCTCCTCATCCTCCAACTCATTACCCGCCTCATCCTCCTTTTCATCCCCATCCTAGTATGCAAATTCAAATGAATTATAATTATGCACAATCAGGTATCAATCACCCACATTCATCACAATATCCTCTACCTACTCATCCACCATTCTCAAATCATCCACAACAACAACAACAACAACAACATTCATTAAGACATCCAGCCCCGATTCATTATCCTGCAAATCATTCACGTCCAACACAAAACAATGCTCGCGTATCAAACACTACCAACACCTCCGCAAGTATTAACAATAGCATTAGTTTAGACAGCAGTAATGGGAATAGTAATAGATCAGCAGCTGCACAACAACATCAAACACGTGGTACTTGTAGAAACCGACTCACTTCTGATCAGATACGTTCGGAACTTCCTCAAAGCGTAGAAGTAATGAATGGGGATTTTGTATTAAGGGATTGGAAAGCAGTATTCGGTGGTAATGATACTGGTTATTTAAGACCCTTCTTCTGCAGGAAGCCAATTCAATATGAATGACTACACACGAACACACGATACTTAATGTTACTTTTGATGACTAGCCCCAGTCTCTCTAATTCATAGTAGATGCAGTTAAGGTCTCAAACCGGTAAGCACACTCTTGTCAGGCGAGCTACGGTGTACCGAAACTGACTTACACTCTTTGAAGAAGAAC
>Ga0075439_12140_pt1 | contig 13556 bp, 9 predicted proteins | sample MintriSingleCell_FD_74264 | JGI IMG/M metagenome (GOLD analysis project Ga0075439, IMG submission 74264) | Marine eukaryotic communities from Monterey Bay, USA to study complex ecological interactions - Minidiscus trioculatus JGI Plate_4_G5... | ecosystem: Environmental > Aquatic > Marine >... | reverse complement strand
TAGGAACTCCTTTGTACCTGATTTTCTACGGTTCTGTAGTGACACCTTTCTCGTAAATGTACTAGAACCTACATAGGAACTAGTAGAAATCGAGGTGTAAAAAAGTGGCGAAATGCCAGCAATAGAGTCCGCCCAGGGGCTCAGGTCATTGAATGAAAAAGGGCAGAATGGAGCCCCGAGGGCGCCATATTGCAGCGGCTGCGGCATACGATTCGAAACGGTTGCGATTCTTTGATGTGGAAGTTAGAGAGTATTCGGTTACTGTATCTGATATTAGCAGTAGCGGCACAGGTATGCGGGCAAGTAGTGTATAATAGTTTGTTTGTATAATATTTTGTGCACATGATGTGTATGTGCATAATATGTGCACATGATTTGTTCACTTTTTTATATGTATACTTACATCATGATTTGCATGTTTATCATTGGTACCCATATATAGCTGGGATGGGAATACAACGTATTAGAACGAATTCATTTAGATAACTTTGAGGATATGAGATCTACACAACGTTCTAAGAACTTTAAGAAGGAGAAGAAGTTATCAAAGTTAGAAAGAGATCGATTATTAAGATCATTTGGTGTTACAAAGAAGGATATGCAAGCTGCCGCCAAGGAAGCTACAATCATTAGAAAGAAACGTCAACAGTCTATTAGAGCGGCTTTGAATCCAACAACTCTAAATAATGATAAACTCCACGAAAAGTTAGAAGGTGGTATTAGAAAGATGAAGAAATCACTCACCAAGGTTAAGAAGAGTCTACGCCGTAAGGAATCAACTGTTGATGAGAGTGGAAATATACGACGTGCATCAATTCTAGTTGCAATGATAGCATTAATGGATGATGACGTATCTGCATCCCATCGGAGTAATCTCCTTCGAAGAAATATTAGTAATATTAGCAGTAGTGGGGAGTTGGGGGGATCATCGACAAAGGGTATTCTTAAACACTCGTCATCTTATCCTTCTTTCGGGGAAGTTGAATCGGATTCTCCTGTGCACGAGGTACCTCCGACTATAGACAGTAAAGAGGATAAGGTAGAAAGTAATGTAGATGACAAGGAAGAGATTAGACGGCGAGGAAAGAGAGATAAGGATAGGAGGAGTGTAACAAATCAAGCAGATATAGAGAAAGATATGAATGAGGATGAGCATATGAATGATGAGGGTACCGCAGTCATAACCGAAGGAGCCGCCAAGGCAGTAGTAGACAAGGGTGACACTACTAGTATTGCCAAACAACAAGATGGGAAAGTAGATTCGGCGGAGGTAGATATGGATAATGCTGAAAACGAGGTTGTTCCGACGACCACCGCAGCTGACAAAGATTCAGAAGAAGTGGAAGAGGTCAGCACCACTTTGGAACAAGCGGCGGACATTAAGGACGAGGAGAATATCAATAATGACAACACGTCTAAAGATGAGGATGTAGTAAAACAAGAAATTGATACGGGGAAAGAGATGGTAGTATCAGAGAATGATGGTGGGGAGAATGAGAATCCTACTACGGCAGAGGAGAATAGCAATAGACGTACCTCTCCATCATCATTTGAAACAAAATCAACAGCAGAGGATGAAGAAGAAGAGGATCCGACTGACGAGGGTAAAACAGACGACGAAGTTAATACTTCATTTAGTTTGAGGGATTTAGGGTGTGACCACGCTAAGTATTTGAGTATCAAGAACGATATAAGGTCAGCTTCTTCCTCGGTGTTGATGAAATTATGATATCTCCATTAATCTGTTGATAAATGTACAGCGAAATAGTTTAAATATAGATAGAATAGATATGCTAGGTATAGAAGAAGAGTGTAATAATATGTCTATGTAGTGACCAGGGTGCAATAGCAATACAGTTTTACTTTACATACGATGTACATTTAGGTCTGTCACTTCCTCACTTCACTTAATCATAATATACCCAACCCTCCTTTAACCTCGACGATGGGACAAGTATACTATACCTAGCGGTATTGTCACTACGGCAAGGATGATACCAAATATAGCACCAGACGATAGACCCGCCGTCCCTTCTGTGTTAGTTGTTTCATCCACCGTTTCAAGGGCTGCAGAAGAGGATGATGATTCTTCTTGAGGAGAGGGAGTAGGTACATCAACCTCCAAGGTACCACCAAAAGTTGTATTGGTTTCTGACGAATCATCACCCACCGGACGACTAATGGAAGTATCAGTATCATTTAAACTAGCAGATGTATCATTTGACCACGGTAATAGCCCTGCCTCGACTTCTTCATCAGGGCAAGGATATAACGATCCATCATCCTTTTCACACCAATCTGACCAAGGTAGTGATGATTCCGTATCTTCATTATTGATAGTTGTAATGTTTGTGGTGGCGGTAGAGTTTGATGATGCCAATCCATCCTTGGAGGGGGATATAGTTGGACTCACATATACACTAGAAGTTATCGATACACTAAACGGATCATTGGTCGATAAAGTATCTTGTGAGGCAAGTAAAGTAGGCTCATTCGTCGATAATGTATCTTTTGAGGCGAGTAACGTAGGCTCAAGACTTGACGATGATGATAATGTGTCTTCCGAAACAAGTATGGAAGGCTCAATTGTCGTCTCGATTGGACCAATAATGGGACTATCTGTTACTACTAATTCATTCAATGGCGTAGGCATCATAGTCGGATCATCATCAACTATCCCCGATGGACTTGGGGGATTGATAATAGATATTACAGGTAACGTGGGCAGTTCTGTCGGTGTTTCCGTGGGTTCAGGTTCATTATTAATAGTCGGCAGTAGAGTTGGTACTAAACTTGGGAAGGGAGTTGTTATTATAGTCGAGGAGGATGGTCGTCTTGTCGGTCGTGGCGTTTTAGGAGCCCTCGTTGGTCTTCTTGTCACTGGTCGTCGAGATGGTCGTCTAGAAGGTTGCCTCGTTGGTTGTTTTGTGGTAGGACGAGATGTAGGAGCTGATGATGGTTGTCCCGATGGAACAATTGATGGTTGAGTTGATGGCTTGATCGATGGAGATATAGATGGATTCATTGATAATGAGGGAGAGAGTGAAGGAGTCTTTACACCCTTATCACCAATAACATCCAAAGTAACGGAACATATATTGGATAGATATAACTTTAATTCATCACTCATTGAATCTGGATTACTTGTGTTGATTCCTGATACATCCAAAACAGCAATATTACCCTCACAACAATCCCCTATAGATGATGGTTTTAAACTTGTACTGGGTGCTAATGATTTTGATATGGTTGGTACAAACGAAGGTGTTTGAGAAGGAATTGTACTAACAGCAATAGATGGCAGAGGTGAGGGTTTGTTGGACGGTGCAATTGATTCTGAAGGAGAAGAAGATGAAACTAATGAGGGTTGTGTTGTTGTAGTTGGTTCAATTGATGGCAATTCCGAAGGACTGGTACTACTGTCAATAGTTGGCATATGTGATGGCTGAGATGATGATTGAAATGTAGGAGATACTGAAGGCACCATAGATGTTGATGGAGAGGATGACGAACACGGACATGCTAATTCCAAAAACGCCTTCTTATTCTCTACCGGCAGTTCATTGTATGAATTTATATTGTTTGCTGAATAATACCCATTTGCATATGCATCTGTGAATGCATAATAATCCTCTGCTTTTAGTTGCTTATTAATATCTGCAGAGTCGGCTAATAGATTAAGACAATCCGATGGTGGAGTAGAAACTTGTAGGTGTCGACGATTGATGTTATATGAAGTATTGTAATCAATAGTCCGTAATTGATAGTTTTGATGAAGATCATTATTATGTGCAGCAGCATATCCAACAGCAAAGAGTAGAGTTGTAAGGACGATTAGAAGGCCGATTGATGACATATCTTATGTTGTATGTGGTGTATGTGTTGTGTATTGCAACTATATCGTTCTTCTAATTTTGTATTGTTCTTTGCTAATAAGTATCGATATCGTATATATGAGGGTATAAAAGTTGTGTATTATCTCTTCTTCTGCGGTATGATATCGTATGTTCTTTGCAAAAAGTTGTTCGGAGGATGATGACATATCTTATTGCTTTATTGTTTGTTTCTTTTGACCCTTCTAATTGCAAATTGTATTGTTCTTTGTTAATAACTAACTAAGTAATCGATATCGTATATACAAAGTTAGTAGTAATGTTTGTAATCTTTGCTATGGTTCAACCAATTCTTTGCTCATACGTCAAGGTTTTGTTTTTTGAAAAGGTGTTGTTGATGATGATTGTTCTTTGCAACTCGTCTATTACTACAGGAGACAACGCACGCACTCATATCTATCTATTCTATCAATTCAATATAGTAGGTCTACGGCCGAATCAATAACTGCTATCATCTGCCGCCATTCTGTCTCTTATTAGTAGAACTTTTGTCAGGGGCTGGACGAATCAATCGTGAGAGTGTCATTTGCCTACGTGTGGAATAGATCGAAAAAATGCACAGAGGATCAAAACTGCACAGATGTGTCAGAGGTAATGGGAGCGGAGATGGATATGTGCCAGAGGTAGGGGAGATGAAGTGATAAGAGAGAGAGCTTGTAGAGCCCACAGAGGGTCTATCATCCCCTACATGTGCAAGTAGCAAGTATAGAGTAAGAGTTTAAGATAATTGGAGATAAGTATGATACACTAGCATAGGGCATAGAGGTGAGGACGAGGATAGAGCATGAGACGATTCAAGTTATTCTCTTATCACCACACGCCACTGCCCCTCCACTTCCACTTATGACTTAATGCACATACCATGGAACATCTATTCTATACTTTTGACTTGCTAAAAGTCAATACTTATACCTCTGCCATGACTACTTCCCAACTATTACGTCCAAATACTTCACTAGTCAACTTGGAACTTTGTTGTGAGTATTGTCTCTTGAGGTAATCGAATACTTTTTGATTCGGTAGTCTTAATAGTTCGGCACTAACTTCTCCATTTACAGCTGTATAATGATGTGTGGCGGGTGTTGTTGGTTGAGATAGAGATGGAGAAGAATGTTAGAGAACACATATGACATGGGGTATCCTAAAACCACAAATGATATAGAAAAGTACAAATCCAAACACAACTCACCTTCCATGACCTCATGTGACAAAGCAATCTCTTCCTTTTGTTGTTGCTGTTGTTGAGATGCCATTACACATATCGTACTTTTAACACGATAATGCATCTCCCCTTCAGCAATTGGTAATCCCGAGAAGAAACAAAATTTAACAAATAATCTCCAACAGTGTGGTGATCGTACCTGTACCGGTAATGTATCAAATGGTTCGGGATAACGTTTACTCATTTCTTGTAATAATTTGGTATCTGGATCTGGTAATGATTCCAAGTATCGATCTCGTTCAACCTTACTTGAGAATTTGGCGATTGGTCTACCATTCTTATTCTCTTTAGTTCCTAATCCCAAGGCGGATGGTAAACAAAACACAACCAACGTTCTTGGACCTTGTTGAACACTCCCAGCATAGAATGGCATACCATACAATATCGAATGTCCCGTAAAGTAACATCGTCTATTACCACCTGATGAACTTTTTCTACTACCCGATTCATCATTATTATTCATACTAGTTGTTCGTCCAACAGCGTAATATGCCATACGACGTGAATCACTTGTATACTTATGCCGTTCAAACGCACCATGACTTCTCATTGTTAATTCAGAGACACTATGTTCAATTTCAGATGGGACAGATAATTCACGGAATGGCAAGCCATCCGGTAAGGCACGTGAACTGCCGTAATCTTCATTTTGTTCTTTGGTTGTAATATTTGGATGTGATTTAGACTTTTTATAATTGGTATTGGTATTATTGTTGTTATTTGGATGTGTCCTACCAAATGCCGATGGTGGATTCGATGACTTATCCTTATCTTCCTTGGCTTTTAATTGTGAGAAGGATGATTTTAATCTAATTTCATATCCCTTTGGTTGGTTTAATTCAGATGGTGAGGTTTGTAGAGCTTGTTGTGGTGGACCATCTGACGGCGGTCTCTTGTCTTCTTTAATACCACTATCCTGCTGTGCCTTAGTATTAACTTTGGTATCATAATATCGATCACTATTATCCTGAAAGGCATTAAAACCAAAGTCCTCAAACTCAAAACATCCACCTACGCCGGTCGTATTTAGATTACCACAAAATCCCAACTTGTCAGAATTGGTAGTATGTTCATCTTCACCCTCGGGTATACCTGCCAAGTCATTACTGTTGTTAAGATTGGCTGGTGCAGAACTACTTCGTTGACCACTCTCTGGGCGTGACGAGGATGACATGGTTGGACTACTACCACATAAACCTGATCCATTCGATGGACTAACTCCCGTCGTTGATACTAGGAATGCCTCGGCTTTGGTTATTAATCCTAATACTGCATCGGCTGCTGCCATTGATAATGATGATGGTGGCTTTTTAGTAGTAGGTTTTATGTAGAACGAGGCGGCATTGGATTGTTGGGAACCATCTCCACCGTTTGAGGGTGATAATGTAGCATGAGGCTGGGTATGATTATTCCAAAAGTTGGTTATACCATTAGCCGTATTAGTTCTACCACTCTCACCCAAGTTGTTATTGTTAGCTATTATTGAACCACCAACACCCAGTGCTGTGGTGGTAGTATTGGGTGTACTGGCACCAACTGTTGATGAATGATTTTGTAGTAACATTTGAGAAGATTGTCCACCAGGTGTCAAGGGTGCTGCCGAACCCACTACTGGACTATTATTACTAGGTTCGTGTATAAAGCAACCATCCTTCATCAACATGCCAGTTTTACGTGAATGTTCCAACTGTGTATCTTTATTCGTAGTCGATGTTGTTAATGGTTCAGTTTTATTCGTTGGATTTGTTGAATTGGAATTATTAGCATCATTGGATTGACATTGTGATCCTTTCGATGGTGAGCTTGGTTGTTGCTGTGTTGGTTCGACTATTTCAACACCCTCTTGATTAGTAGAGGATTGTTTGAATATGTTATTAAATGTTGTTATTGATGGAGATTTACGTCCGGCGGAGCCTGTTGATATTGAGAATGAGGAGAGAGGAGTGAGATGAGGAAATTAGAGACATAAGATGTGCACAAAATTTGTTGGACTCATGAGATAAGAGGATCGGCCAAACGTCCACCAACTACCCCTTCGAACATGATATACCAATCGTGATACAGATAACCTCCTGGCATGTCTCCTCGTTGTATGCCCACGCCCTTATCTAATAATGAAAGCTGTATAGCGACCTTCTCAACCTATCTCATCTCTTTTAAGAAGAGATGATACTATCACCTTACGCCCTCTCGAACCACCGAGATATGCCCTGCCGGATATTGCCAAACACACAAATTAGCACACACACAACTAGATATCAACGTACCATTCTTATTCTCCTTCTTACTAGTAGTATTAACATTGATACTCTTTGCTTTATTAACAATTTCCAATTCATCATCATTTAATATCGTATCGTTTTCTGTATTATGACCAACTCCACCATCAAAGCATTTTGATAATGTTCGTATTATTGATACCGATGAAGATGTAGATTGCGTTTCTATATTGTTGGACGGTGATGGTGTTATTGGTGTACTACTATTGTTAGTAGTGTTATTATTTGTGTTATTTGGTTTGTCTTTCGATGTAAAGAATTGAAGTAGTGGTGATGACCGTGGCGATTTACTAGATGACTTCATTGTAATATCACTATTGTTAAACTCTGAATATAATCCCTCGTTAATGTCGAGTGCTGATACTGCAATGTAGCTCTAAGAGAATGTCTATATTATAACAACACGTGTGTTGAGGTATAGGTATTGGCACTTTGAGTTGTGTTGTTGTAGAGAGCTCAAATGTGTTATCACAAAAGCTGCTCTACTATCCGACGATAGCAACACTCCCTCTTATACTACTACTGAATAATACCAGCCGCTTCTATTTACTACGCCATCTATCATCATCATTCATCTCAAGGTCATCGAAGTTATTGCTCTGTTTTCTCAGCGCCACATTTAAAAATGCTTAATTGAGAAAGATACCTCGATTCTCGAGGGATCATTCTTAGTTTTGGTTGAAGTTGGAGTGTCTCTGAAGAAAGAAATATGTCGTAACAACTTCGCTATGAAGCTGTAGATGTTTGCTCGCCAAAGTTAGGTTTGCAAGAGGTTTAGTGTTGAGTGATAGTATCGTAGTACAATGGTAGTGTGTTGTGTTTGAGGAGGCAGAGGTTGGCAATTATTGCTAGTGGCACTATTCTTATGATCTTCAATATGGGCTGATGATGGCAGTATTTATTGCAACATGATCATGTGTATCTATTGAGATCTGCCGCGTAGTAGTTTGCAAGCTAGAAGAGGAGAGCAAGACATATGTTATGATCGCCTAGCCCGTGGCTTAAAGATCTGCAAAGATATACAAGTATATCATTTGCAATAGATACTCAACTGACGAGAGGTTATACGAGAGGCACCGAGCAACTCCTTTGTAAGAACATATATACATAAATAGATATGAAGTTTCGACCAATCGTCATCATAATATTTTCTCTTCTTTTGGTATGCATCACCCTAGCTACAGCAACGCAAATGACCGGTATATCAGACAAAGTTACAGATGATTTACGTTCACTACATGATCATAATGTCTATCCATGGTTGCTACGTCAAGTTGACATCCCTTCAACCAAATGTCTAACTCTACTATCATCAGCGGCAGATACAAATAAACACATCAAAGCAGACGATTATTTAGTATTCAGTGATGGAATGTCAAATGGATACTATACTGCAAATGATATAACAACCTATGCTGATTTACCAAATATAAACAAGGTTGTATTCATGATGATGGCTTGTCACAATGTGCTGGAATTGGGGAGAGAGTACTGATTGTTTACAGATGGCAATGCTCATTTAGATGTATCAAGACTTGATATTGAAACGCCTGAGAATATGAGTGATGAGAAGAAGCAATATCTATCGGATATTTGTTCTATAGCTTTGTATGCCATTGGTGATAATATATTAATCAATACCGAATCTAGGACTGTTCCGCCAACTTCTACGCCGTTTGTTATCGATGTTACATCAAGTCCATCATCATCGGGGCAAGAAGAAACACAAAGTCATCGGCTCCTACTAGTATTAACCAAGGTAGTAATCCTCCGTCTGGACAACAATCAGAGACTTCTACCACCGATCAAATCACCTCAAGCCCAACTATATCAAGTTCTGAGGCGACCTCGCTTGTATCCGAAGTAAACATTACTGAATCAATAGATGACGAAGAAGATACTGAGGGGATAGAAGTATCCACCACAACATCGGCAACAAATAGTAGTATTGACAGTACTAGTACACAAGCTGTGGGGTTATTACCAGAGGAGGTGGAAGAAGATGATGATATGGTAGTAGATGACAACTCAAATACGGAGTGGATGAAGGCTTAGAGTTAAAAGAGGATACAGAGGTTGATAAGTCCAATAGTACAGAGGATACATCCAAGGGTGGGGTAGATAAGATTACCGGCGGAGAAGAAGAAGATACTATAGATGGTGGTTTATCTGTTGGTGCCATCATTGGGATTGTCATAGCCGTGGTAGTTGTTCCCCTTGCCATTGTATACCTAGGACATCGTCGGAGGCAACAACAGCAGGATCGGGAAGAGCTAGCTAGAATGGAGAGTACACTAGAACATGCTGGTATAGAAGGAGCTCTCCGGAGAGACAGTGGAAGTAAGGGCAGCGGTGGTAGTGGTAATAAAGGTACAGTCCAGCCTCCTATATCACCTTCGAGGAGTGCTACTGGCAGTGATTATATTGGTACTGTCCATGATAAAACAGAAGTGTAGAAGATACCACACGGTCACTGAGAAGTAGGCTTGTATGGCATCTTCTTGTGTCAAGAATCTGAATACTAAATCTAGCTTTATGTCAACCTATCCGGTTAATTGTCTTTTATTGAGATACCCATTTGAACCCTGTTAATGAGTTAGGACGGCACGGATCTACACCCCATTCTTGCAACAGAGATGAAAAGTAGTTCATATCACTCACGATGATATTATCACTAGATTCAAGGAAAGTATTCCTTATCCAATCACTCGTTATTCTACCCTGCTGTATTAATTTGTTTCTAATATTTCCATACTCATCATCGCATATGTCTATATGATCTTTGTACTGTGATGAATCTTGAGCGTTTGTCTTTCTAACTTTGGTAAAATCTATTAGTGGAGACGTCAATCGAAGGTGGTGTTGCAGATCTATTTGAAATTGTAATCTTCGTGTCTCATTAGTATCATGTAGTTGATCAGTAGTATAGATGAATAGTTTGTAATGTGGTGATACTTTCCTGTCCTTCATCTCCTTCATATCTCTTTTGTTAAATCTAACCTCGGCTAATCTCTTTAATGCATCTTCATATCTAGCGTGAGATATGCTCACATCTCTCCATTGTTTAGTGGTATCAAGTAGCTCATTCGGATGAGGAATAGTCTCGTTTAAATCATTATGTCTGTAATGTGTACCAACTCTGTAATTGTACATACTTTCGAACCAACGCACTGGATGTCTCAAGCCCAAAACAAGCCTCATTTCATTTGACTGTTTCACAAGATTAACAATAGCTCTAGGTTTTCTCACCATGCTTGGGCATTTGATACCGTATTGTTTTGGAAGTTGTTGATTGGACGATGCCTCTGCTAGACTTCTCTCATTTTCCAGCCATGCCATAGTCTTTTGCACTCCATCGTTATGTTGTATCTGACAAAACTCACTATGCTCTTCATCTTCTAATCGACCACCCATTGCAATGTCTGAATGATAACCAAGTACTTTACGTAGGAAAGTTGTGCCACATTTTGGAAATCCCAATATAGCAAAGTCTAATCCAGATGTGTTATTGTTGATTGTAATACTACTCATTGTAGTACCTAATGATAATCCTATCCCAATGGCTAGTTAATAGGACTTATCACTTAACTCTTATCATTATATACACATGAGATCTCTTAGACTACCACTAATTGTACACATTTAAAGCACTCTGTCTTTCCACTCAGCGGGCATGGGGTTTCCTCCCTTGTATGCACCAAAGGTGAGAGGATAGAGCCACTCTCCAGCTCGACTACGAACATAAGCACGAACAAGATTCTCACGATGTGGTACTTGTTGCACCATAAGAAATCCGTTCAAATACAACTCGGTACGACCAAACAAGTGATCACCATCACATTGGGTAGGCATTTGCTTCGCTCCATACTTGTTCACTAATGACTTCTTCTTATGATTATTGTCGTCAACAGTACAATCAAATCGATCGTTCCACGTCTCTCCCTCCTCAAGAACACCCTCGAGGAGCCCACCAGACTTGTAATGGCATTCCTGATATACGGATGCTCCAAAGGCGGCTGTTACACATTGATGAAGTTGATGGAGTTGCATTGTATCACGTGGCAGAATTTGCCACGTGGTTAGGTCTGTAGGCCCCCCAGGGTTGATGATTAGCTCACGAAAGATGGGCTTTGATGGATGACCTGTGTAGGTGTATCCATCGCTTCCTTGGCCGGCATTGGCATCAATTACCACACCAGAGGCAAGGCCGATTATGAGATGACCGCTGGTCTCTAAAGTACGTTCAAAGTCCAATGGATTGCCCGTGTTTTGTAACGTTGTGCCTTGGCAGTCTTGCTTTGATACGCTCTTAGGGGCCTAGAACAAGAGAAACATTAGATGAGAAACATACTCAATACAAAGATGATCGTTTAAGATACATAAAGCAAATACACACTCACAGGTAGATAAAGATCATCACGTTCTTCTTCTTCTTCCCCCTCTAGTCTAGTTGATACAAATGCCAGGCCTGTTTGAACCCAGAGACTAGCCATGCTAACTTTCACCTTTCCATCCACAGCAACAGATTCGACAATACGATACATGTTCGCCTTATCTTCATCATCGGTACCTGGCTTGAAAAGGTTTACATCAAGTTCCATCTCTGATACTTTATCCAGAATCTTACGGGCAGTGTCTTTATTGATCTGGGTGTAATCAATGAGAAGCTGCTCGTAGAAAGTCTCCAAGACAATCTTTGTTGCTTGATTCTTGGGCATAATCTTGTCCATCTTACGAAAGGCTTCCACAGGATCTAGACCAGTACCAAGCAACCTAAAGTACTCGGTCTCAACTTCCTTTGCCTTGTAGTATTTGGCACAGAACTGTCTGGCCCCTTCCTTACGGTTTGGAAAGGTTGCAGCAAAGCCCTTGCCATTCAATCCCTTAACCTCTGCTTTGCAAGTATGTTTGTATCTGGCGGAGAGCCCATTTTCATCACCAAATCCTGCACGTACACATCGTCCATCACGAGCAATTGTAGAAGCAAGTTGCCAAGTGTGTTTACCTGGTACTTTCAACTTTGTCTTCTTTTCAAAGGAGGCAATGATCTTGTCAGGGGTACCACGGGGTAAACGTTTGTTCAGATCGAGTTTATTCTCCTTGCAATACTTGATGATAAATGATGCTAGCCTATCCTTGATTGGGCAAGCACGAGCATGGCGACGGATGGTAATTCCTATAGAGAAAACATGTTCATTAGAATAATCTTCACAAACCCTGAACAGTTACACATACGTCATAAAACTTACCATCCTCATCTTCTGTATCAGTATCAGATTCAGGAAGCTTCCACTCTTTCCAATCCTCGGGAACCGTTCCCATCTTGATACCCCCATTCTTATCCGTTACTAGTTTCACATCTTTATGGGGGAATGGAACATCGTCATCAACGTGTACAACAACTCCCTCCTTATCCACAAAAGCCAAAGCCACGGTACCTGAGGATGATGACACATCACACACAACGGCCTCATGCCATGCCGCTCCACCCCCGTCTTCCTTGTAATTTACGGACATAACCATTCCTATGGTCGGAGTTGTATGGGGTGATGTTTCAGTTTCCTCTGCTGTATCTGATGGAGGAGTCAATTCTGAATTATTCGGAAGACGTGACACACCGTTCCTTTCTCCGTCCTCTCCCGTATTGACATTTAGACGAGGAGACGACCTACGTGTTATACCACTATCCGATTCTTCTACCGTACCCGATTGACTTCCCTTCTCTGCAGCCGGCAGAACTTCATTATCTACCGCTGCTGCTGCTGCTGCTAATGTACTCTCCCTGGCACTTGATCTACGCACCCCCGACGTATCGTTAAAATGGGATGATTGTAATTCATCCCCGTCTAATATTAAATCATTCGCTACCGATAGACCCTCTCCCGTATTCGATACTGCGGAGGAAATGGTTGAGGGACTACTCTCCTCATCAACACTAATATCCATTGGTTCCTTAATACTATCCCCATCATTATCTAATACACCACCACTAGTACCATTCCCAGGCAAGTCATCACCCTCCTCAATATTAAAACCACCATTTTCTGTGAAGAATTCTACCTCTTCCTCTTCTACCGCTGCTGTTGTATCCGTGGCAGATGATTCATCCGTGGCATTATTGGTAAGTTTATTTGACGTAGAATTAGATTGTTGCGGATTGTA
>Ga0075439_10734_pt1 | contig 13567 bp, 5 predicted proteins | sample MintriSingleCell_FD_74264 | JGI IMG/M metagenome (GOLD analysis project Ga0075439, IMG submission 74264) | Marine eukaryotic communities from Monterey Bay, USA to study complex ecological interactions - Minidiscus trioculatus JGI Plate_4_G5... | ecosystem: Environmental > Aquatic > Marine >... | reverse complement strand
CAACCTGTTCTGTTTGTGGATTACGAAGTCTTCACACCGATACATCCAAACGTACTTACGAGGAGGTAGATGTAAAGTACTTGATAGATAAGTTGGTATTGAGAGAAGGCAACGAAGACGAAGACGTTGATACAAATGATGATACCGATGCTGCCGATGATGAAGATATTGATGACAAGTGTGTATTAACTGGACCAAGAAGTCGGAGGACACAAGGATACCATAGACGATTGATGGAGAGAGAGCCCTTGTGTATACCATGCAATGATAATGGTGATACAAAGGAAGTCGAGTTGTGGAGATTGCGCTCCGTCTGGCCGGCAAAGAAGCCCGAGGAGCTTGAAGAGGAGAAGGATAAGCTTCCAGACTATATGTTCGACGATGAAGGTAATCCGGTATACTGCCACCTTCACCCTGAGTTTGTCAGAGAGGATGTTAGTAGTGGAGACAAGAATAGGTATTGGGCAACGATATGCTCGCATTGCCAGAAGAGCTTGGACGAGAATCGGTCTCCTTGGAGGTCACTAGTTTCTGGAGTTGATTTTGGGGATGGCAATAGGATTGGTTTAGAACCCTTAGTTGAACGTGAGCGTCAGATGGTATCTAAGGTTCGGCATTATTTATTGGTCATAAAAATTGAGAGTAATACTGCTGATGGAAGAGTGAAGGAGAGGGGACAGTCAGCTGTTAAAGGTTGTGGTATCTACTTCAACCATGATAGTCCCCGTGTAGTATCGAATCTGCTATCCAGAGATAGTATCAATGGAGATGTGTCTCTTCAGTTTGTTGGACCCGAGGGAGAGTATGATGCTCTTGCCAAAAAGGTGCTAGGCTCTGCAAATGTTGAGGGACGAGCGTGGGTCATATGCCAATGGCTGAAGGTTTTGCAAGAAGTCAATTGTCATTATAAGTATGATGATAAATTACCAGATTTTGAAGAAGTAAAGGCTAATCTAAAGGCTGCCAATGAAGCTCTTGTAAATGATGCCGAGTGTATCAATGATGAGACTTTATTGAGGGAGACAGAGATTGCTAGGGATGATGCTAGGCATGTCAGAACTATGGGAGGAGGTGATATTATGGAAGAACACAATGATGATGGGCATGAAGGTAATAGTGATATCCCTTTGCGTTGTTCTTTTATAACATCTGCTACAAATACATCTATCAGGGATATGGATCGTGAGTTTCTTGAAAATGCAGCTGAGACGCTGGGTGTTGATGAAACGGAGTTTGCTGCTAATCTTTCAAGGCGAGAGGGCCTCCCTTTGAATGAATATGACAATGGCGACGTACTCATTGCCAAAGCAAATCCAGATGTATGCATCTTCGGTACTGCATACCACAATCGTCGTCCACATCTTGACAAGTACCAGACTGAACATATTATAATGCAATACACAACGTCTGCCGCGTGCAATAGGCAGTTGCTCTGTCAGCTTTTCGAGTCAAATCGAAGACACGGTGTAATCAAAGGTATGCATACAAAAGCATCATCAGACCCAGGGAAGTTTGGGGAGTTTGCAAATGAATTTGGATCTGTCGAGTTCCAAAACAAGCTTAAAGCTGCAGTTAAGAATCCAGATGGGTCTGATGCAAAGTATGTGCTGAACAAAGTTACACCTCTTCTTACCTTTGCGGGTAGGAAATCTGCTTTTGGTGCTTTTGAGAGGAATCAAAGTGCAGGAGAAATTCTTGCGTTGGGTCGACACTTTGGTTGTGCTCCTAGTTTTCTTACGTTTGGTATTGATGATATAAACAATCCTACTGCTGTCAGACTTGCTCTTCGTAGTTTAAACAATACACAGTTTCCGGCTGTTGTCTCGAATTCCTCAAATGTGGAGATGGACCGTGGTATCCCACTAGAAGATAAGAGTGAGGGAGTCATTCATATACCACATGGTTATACGGAGCGACTTAAACTTATGAATAGCAACCCGGTTGGAGCTGCTTTTGCCTATAAGCAGGTTGTGCATGACATCATGGAAATACTCATAGGAAGCAAACCGTCAATGAACAGTGGGGATAATAATAAGGTAAATCGTACAGACAATAAACCTTACGAGATACGTATGGGGTTAGTTGGTGACCCACGTGCCTTCTTTGGAAAAAATGAAGTTACTCATAGTGGATCTCTCCATTTTCATGTCATAATCTGGGCAGGAATTTCGCCGTGGTATATTGAGCAACTATCAGAAATACCCACGCTGTGCAAACACATATCAGATATGTTAGAGTCTCATTATTGTGCTCAGCTTGATAGGCATGTACACGTGAAAGATTTGGTACACACAAATATAAAGACCGTCAAAGGCTTGAAGGAATTACGTTCTTCAAAGCAAGCAAGTCAAGGCTGTGACTCCAGTGGCAGAAATATTAGTCCTGTCAATGGTAAGTTCCATCAATGTTGTTTAGTTTAGTATATTATTCTTACACTTTACATTCTCTTTTGTTGGTAGTCAATCTCTTTCATGAGGCACCGGATAGCACTAACACTGAATCAAGTGATAGTCAACAAGTGGATTCTTCGTCTCCTGGGGCTTTTGCAGCATTCGGTAAGACGCTGAGATGTACTAAGAATTGCTGTTCAAACGATACTTTGAAGGAGTCTTTTGAAAGCCATTTCCCTGGAATTCGAATGGCAGCAAATCCGATAGTGACTTCCTCGGATACGTTGAAGAAAGACAATACAAAGAATCAGTCGAATGCTGTACCTTCTAGTTCTAGATCTCGGCCGAGAGCAACACAGCTTCCACCAGATCCACGTATTAGGGATGGCCAGTTTAAGTCGTTTGTGGGTGTTACCATATGTCACTGTGGTATTCATATGCATACTTTTACTTGCAAGAAGCCACCAAAGGGATGGCACGGTTGTAGACTGTGTTTTCCAAAGGCTCTTAGCAATGGTTCTAGGCCCATTGAAATTGCTCCTTCCATTCAACCTTTAGGTAATAAGCAGTGGGATGAACTTGATCCTTATGGTACCGAATATATTGAAAAGAAAGTTGATTTGTCTACTCAAAAAATTGAGCAAGAATATGTCAAAGGTTCCATTCCGGATCCTGAGGAACCTGAGCGCTATACTACAAAAGAGCACATATACCCTCTCAAATCTGATAGTAGCCGTACTATTATATGGGAGTTGAATAGGCCACAGTTGAAGAAATTGGACGAGCTCGATGACGGTATGACTAAAGAAGATATTATTTTGAAATTATGCGAAGAGATGATGCCAGGTGAGAATTCGTCTGTGTTCAGGGATGCCTCTTCAAGATTGGCAATGAAACAAGTTGATTTACACTGCTTTGACAAGGATGACAAGAACAATCTTTTCTTCACGTTACTTTTGGGGTTGATAGAGTCCTCTCGTCTCAAAGCGGGTAAGAAATCCGTTCAATGTATGCGAAGAGAATTGATGCATCATTTGAACACGAAGTTACACGATTATAAGTTTGATGAATCTGATGAATCAACTGTAGCACAGTATATCGAGTCTAGAATGGATGTAGAACATGTTACCGAGGATACAATGGAGCAGTACATTAAGCTCATGAAGAATGTTACTGGAGATGATTGCTTTGAGGGTGGGGAACTTGAAATTAGACTCTTTGCGGAGATGGAGAAACTCAATGTTGCTATATACGAAGAGGAGGTTCATACCTCCAATGGTGTTTCGTCAAATGATAGCACCAAGGATGTTTCGTATAAACAAGTCGAGTTCTTTGGCACAGATGAGAATGATAGAACTACTATCCATCTACTCCGGCAGTCCAATAATAGTGGAAGTAATTCGAGACAGTCCCAGAGGGGAAATATCAAGACTCCAGAGTATCACTACACACTAATGACGTCAAAGTTGAATGGTGTGAAGAATAGCTTACAAGCCTTCGATTTGTATGATTTGAATTTGCTTTATGACATCGTTTCAAAGTCACTTGAGGGTAGAAATGGTTTGGTGGTTGATTTCAATCCTTATTTGACATCGTTGCTTGGTTGTAATAGTAATCTATTATATCTTGGTTCGTCAGAGCAAAGCAAATCGGCTCTTTTTTATATTGGCCCTTATATCAACAAAGATGGTGTGAAGATTACTGATGCTTTACCAATACTGATGAAGGCCCACGAAAATGCCGTAAAATATCCAAGCATTGCCGAGGACTGCAACACAACCAAGAGACACGCTCAGCTTACATTAACACGAGTTGTGAATAAAATGAACGGCTTAATAGAGGTTAGTGATACTCAAATTGCTGCCAGTCTTTTGAGTATGGGTGCAAGCTTATGCTCGGATTCATTTGTGCCATGTGATATTAATGCCTATCAAATGTTTATTGAAGCTGAACTTCGGCGAACAAATAGGTCTTTTGAAGCTAGTGACTTGGATGATTTAGACGAGGATAAGGCATATTACGACGAGTCTGATATTCTTTTAGATGATAATGAACTTCAGTTTGAACATAACAATGAGAGTGTTGATGTCGGAGTTGTTGGGGGGCAATTGAGCAACCAGAGTATGGACTGTGACGAGAGTAAAGATCTGATAGAGTGCAAAAAGAGCGATGATAGCAATTCTTCTTCTAAAGATACCATTCAATCAGGTATGGGCAAGAATGAAACGGAAGGAGTTTCAAATCAGGATATATGTTGTATAACCCAGAGTGATGGCGAAGAAGATGATGGTGATGATTTTGCTAATATTAATGCCTCTTTTGGATCTGGTCGGATATACAAAATGAATGATGGCTCAAAGCAACCTGTATCATATGCTGCCCTCTATAGGTATCGTGGAGAAAAACTTAAACATTTGAATAGACTCGAATACGCTTCTATTGTCTCAGTCGTTGAGACCAAGAATAACGACAGGAGCGAGTCGTTGAGGAGTAGGGGTGAACCTTTCTATTTTGGGTCAGGAATTGGCATTGAGAAGAATTATCATCAGATTTTGAGGTCAAAGCTTATGATTGTAAAATTTCACAAGAATCCTCCATCTCCTCCGAAGATTGAACCTCAACATCCAGAGATAGACGAGTCTGATGAAGAATATGAAGAGCAATATCAGACATATTTGAAAGACCATGCAGTTTGGAGGAAGAAGGCCGATAAATTTGCTTACTTTTATCTCACTTTGTTTCGACCAGAAGATACGCTCTATGAGAAGGGGCAGGTATGCACATACAAGTATGATTGGGAGGCGTTTGAAAAATTTTATTTTGAGTTGATATTCAAACGAGGACTGAGTTTCAGATGCCGTGCGAGATTGGGACTAATAGACTCTGTTGTTGGTAGTTGGAGGGTAGACAGAGAAAAAAGGGAGATGCTTGCAGCTCATCGTGCTCGAGCGAGGACAATATGGACTGCTGAAGAGAAGGAGTCGCATAAAATGTTCTTTCGTGGTAATCAAAACCATGATGATGGAGTTGATTACATATCTGATGTCGTACAAAATATGACGTCACATGATTATACAAATGCAAGAAAGCAACTCGGTCAAAGCAATGCAATAATGACTACTCTTCGCAACTTGAACACACCAACAAATGAATCTAATGCTACTGATCAGTCAAATTCCCATGCTTCTTCACTTCCAAAAGTTGGTAATGCAAGAGCAGTTCCCTTTGATATGGAATTGGATGAGTCAAAACGAAAGTCTAAGGTGAAGAGTACATACGTTGACGAAGATGGCAATGTATCTACACCAAGCATGCATCGCACAATCGACCTAGACAAGAAGGTGAAAGATTATATCAAGGCTCAGGACTTATCGACTGATAAGGACATTGTTATCAATATTGCTCATGATCACTTTAAAGCAATACGATCAGGTAGAGCTCAAGATAAAGACTACGAGGCTCCTAATTTATTGGTCTGTGGCAAGCCAGGCAATGGCAAGTCAAAGATAATCGATTCGCTGGATGGTATTGTTGAGATAATGAAAGTTGGAGAGCAAATGAAAAACGCTTACATGGGTTCAGCTGCTGTCGGTATACGAGGGACGACTCTCCTCAAGTCTTGGAATATACCAGTATTCAACAAGGGGGAGACTATTAGGTTTCTGCCCTGGAATGAAGACGAGTTGCAAGCTCTAAAGAGAAGGTTTGGCCAAAATGTTGACAATATATGTTGTGTGATTATTGATGAGATATCAACCGTTCAACCATACATGTTGGCATATCTCAATATTCGAATGCAAACGTTGTTCAACAATAATAAGCCATTTGGCGGACGTATGGTCATTCTTTTAGGAGATTTTCAACAGAAACCACCCACTAGTGGTATCAGTCTTCCAGGAATAGTAATGAAATACATTGAAGAGAAGGGCAAGTCTCTAAATTCAAATGGAACTCGGGATCTGAATTTAAGTGAGATGGGTGGGGCTCTGTTCTCAAAGTTTCGTTACATCAAATTAACAACTCAACACAGATCTGGAGATCCCAAGCATATGGCAGTGATTAATAAGATGAGCAACACAGGAGTAATTACAGTCGAAGATCTGAAGAGCACATATAAGGAGCTGTCTTCAGAAGATCTGGATAGCGATGACTTCCGCTTTGCAACTAATATTGTCACAGGCAACGCCGAGAGAAGGGAAATCAATGCATGGCAAGCTAAGCGATGGGCTGAGCACCATGGTATCAACACTATCAGATGGTCACGTAAAAGAGAAGAAGCGTCATGGAAAGGAAGACCTAATGAAGCTAGTATTGCTCACGTCTTGCAAAATGCTTCTTTTTGGGAGTACTTTCCACCGAATGCAATGGGTTACCTCAATACACACAACATCAATAGTACTCATGGATTGGCCAATGGTACGGAGATAAAGTATCACTCACTATCGTTTGAAGACAAAGATCAAAGAAGACGATTTAGATTGCAATGTGCTCAAGCAAAGCCAGGTGATATTATTACCCTCGACTTTCCCCCGACAGCTATCAATGTTGAATTGTTTCCAGATTATGATGAGGACACAACTTCCGAAACGACAAAGAAGAAAGTAAAAAGAAAAGAGTGGCTAGATAGTGGCAAAGGGAGCATCACCAATGACGGGCGTGTTGTTATTCCAATCTCTCACAGAGATGGGAATAAGATTCGCAGTATGAACACATACATCCCTGGCTGCACTCGTTTGGATTTACAGCAAATCTATTATTATGATTCTCGGCTCAAGATACGAGACCACTTTCCAATCGAGCCAGCGTTTAGTATCACAGTTGACAAGGCTCAGGCAAGTGTTTTGTGGTTATATTGTGTACTGCACATTTGTTTTGTCTACTAACTTTCTTATTTCTTGCGGTTAGGGGAAGACTATACACCGAATCATACTTTCGATATCAAAACATTCTTTTCACCTAAATAAAATCAAATGGGAAGATTTGTATGTATCATTAAGTAGAGTTCGTGAAGGAGATCATATGAGATTATTGATCAATGGTGGTGATTGGAATACGGCTAGTTATGTGTCGGAGTTGAGACGTGACAAGTATGTTGACTTTTTCTTCAGGGGATACAAAGATCATCCTAGTAAAGACGGGAGCATGATATGGGATGGTAAATTAGCAGCGAAGAACTCTAGACTTGCTGGTAAGAGAAAGATCTGCCAAACGAATGAAGGGAAGAAAAGGCAGAAGCAATAGGATTTGTTGACGAAGGAGCTTTAGTTTTGTAACAATATAAACCAATCACAGCTCCAACACTAATTAGGTATATCCAATGGACAATCTTGGATGTAATCTCGATTAGAATAGAGAGAGAGAGAAGAGGATATCCTTGGCGATCAAACGGCCATTTCTATGCGGTTTTTATTGCTCTATATCCTAATTTCTACATTCTTTGTCATGCCACGATATCAGAATATGTGATGTCATGCCATGCCATGATATATCGTATGTGATGTCATCATACAGTGTCATATCATGATATTGTATGTGTGATGATGCCATACATACTGCCTCGGAAAAAAGAGAAGACAAATCTAGATGGTGATGATTGGGAGATAAGTAGGGCTTTGGCTTTATTCTTAATTTATTCTTAATTTTTCATCCTAATTACTCATTATTTAACCATTGATGATTTAATGCTTCATTGGCTGATGTAATCCGCTCAGTCCTATCTCTATGTAATAACCTCCTAACAAAATCACGTGAGAGTTTACTAAGATTCCCCCACACTTGACGCTCAAACACTACATGCCCATGCAGAGTAGATGCATGAATTTCATTGTTATTATTGCCATTGAACGGTGGATATCCGGTAAGTAAAGTGTAGCACACTACACCAACCGCCCAAAGATCACAAGACCGATCATACGAACCGTTGATGACTTCAGGTGACATATAATATGGTGTTCCAAGTTGATTCTTCATGTTCCCATCACCAAGTCTATGTTTTCTTGAAAATCCAAAGTCTATGAGCTTTATTGTCGCCCCTTCCCCCTTTCCCGAGGAAGAGATAAGAATATTCTCAGGTTTGATATCTCTGTGTACAATGTTAATGCTATGGAGATAGTGCACTGAGTCAAGCAAAGATTTTATTATTGTTATACATAATTGTTCAGGTAAGCAACCAATATTCGTGGTGTTATCAACTATAATATCAAACAATTCCCCACCTGCACATAATTCGGTTACGATATGTACGAAATCTTTGTCTTCAAAGTAGTCGACAAGTTTCACAACATTAGGATGGTCGATTATCATCAAATGTTGTACTTCACGCCGGATATGATCAAGTCTACTCAATTTCGACTTATCGATTGTCTTAATTGCATATTTGATTCCACTTATGAGGTGTGTGCCTTCCCTGACATAACCATAACGACCCATACCAAGAACATTAGATGAAATTTTGTAATTACTCAATATATTCACATCATAGTCCTTTTCTGTTGACCTCTCTCCACATAACATGATATTACAATAATATCAAAAGTTACTGTGAACTCTATCTTCAATTAATAATGTTATTGTCAAGGAGTATCTCAAAATGTATGTTTTGCCATCCTGATGTCATGCTGTGTTATCATCCTCATATGATATCATGATATCACGGTGATGTCTTGCCGATGTCTTGCCGCGTTATCACCCTAATATCATGTCATGATAACATTGTGATATCAAACATCCTGATGTCATGCTGCTGTATGCTGTGTTATCATATCCTCATATGATACATGATATCACGGTGATGTCTTGCCGCGTTATCACCCTAATATCATGTCATGATAACACTGTGATATCATAAAGCATTGTCATATTGAGTCACGTCATGTTATCATCTCATGTTATCATCGTGAAGTGTATTGGTAAAGTAGTGCCATAAATTTCAAAACTCATTCTTTATCACAACATGGTCCGAACTAAACATACTCCACGTCAATTAACTGGTGGTAAGGCTCCAAGGAAGCAACTTATCGCTACTGCTCAAAAGGGCAGAAATATTGTATCTAAAAAGAAAGCTGTTGTTGGGGTCAAGAAGTCACGACGTTTCAGACCTGGGACAGTTGCATTGCGCCAAATCCGGAGGTACCAAAAGTCAACTGAACTATTAATTCGAAAGGCTCCCTTTCAACGTCTTGTACGGAAAATTGTTCACGACATGAATAAGGAAATTGGAGACCCTGATAAACCATTGCGTATGCAAAGTACAGCTCTATTAGCTCTTCAAGAGGTTTGTTTTGATGTTATTTGTGAATGCATATCTTTGTTTGTAATGATAATAAGTTACCTTGCTATTTTTTATCTTTTTTCAATCAATTATTATTTATACAGGCAGCAGAAGCATACTTAGTGGGTTTGTTTGAAGATACGAATCTCTGTGCCATCCATGCAAAGCGTGTAACAATTATGCCGAAGGATATTCAGCTTGCCCGCCGCATCCGTGGAGAACGCTCATAAGCGTGTAGAAGTGCTGTAGTGTGATATTAATTGATGAAGAGGATTTTGGCAAGGACGACATGTGATGCAACTATTGGTAGATGATAATGTATAAGATACTGGTTCGCCGCTGCAGTAGTAAAATTCTTAAAGTACGGAAAAAAGTTCACAATAGTCTGTGAAAACTGCTGCCGATAGGCCTTGAAGTACAATCAATACGGCAAAGAAGAATGATGATAAGGAAGATGATATGGGGTTAAAAACACTTCGAGACCTTCTCACTCTATCCCAAAATCTACTTACAAAGCAGGAGATGATGGACACAACTGTTAGTGACTTAACGAGTAATGTTAAGGAATTAACGAATAATATCACTACACTACAAACTGAATACTCGGGTGTGTCGAGTAAGGTGGAAAATATTGATAAGGAAGTGGTAGAGACTGTTAACGAAATGAAAAGGATTCAAGAACAGGTGAATAAAGTGGATGAAATTACAATTAAACAAGACTCCACACTCTCAACATTAACAGAAAAAGATCGGGAACAAACTGCCATTATTGAACAGTTAGAAGGCAGGATGGAGAATTTAGTTACTGAAGTAGAGGAGCTAAAGAAGTCCCAATCTGTTGAAGAACGGGAGAGTTTTCAAAAGTTGACAACCGAAGTAGAGGGGCTGAGGAAGAAGACTCAGTTAGTATTGGATACCTCATCGAGGAAGACTTATGTTGCACCGCATCGTCAGACTGCAGTGGATACGACTGAGAAGGATGAGGTTCAGCAGTGCAGTAAGGGACAAAGTGTTGGGTTCCAGGGGCACACATCTCATTCCTCTCTCTCAAATACACAGATCCATGTCACCGATCAGCCCACATCTGATCAAACAACGTCCAATAATGGACAAGACCCCGAAGACGACCCTCAAGATGACGGTGAAGAGTCGGAGGAAAAGGATGAAGGATCTGTTGAGGACGATGGTGAAGGTGTTGACGGTGGCGATTCTTCTAGCAACACTCCAGGGGAATCCCTACCAGAAAATTCTGACGAGCGTCACGGGACCACCAATGGAGAGATGAAAATGAAGAATGAACCACCGATAGGACCTGAGGGACCTGAGTATAAGCTCCCACACGTGCATTGGATCAACGATACATTCTACGGTCATACGTACCATCTACCAACATCAGAACAGTTGCAATCTCTTAACGAGGAATGTATCCTAAGTAGAATACAAGATAATGAATTTAAAGTCAAGGTGATGGTCAGCGATTATACCAAACCAATAACACAGGGCTTATCATCATTCCATCGTAAAACATTCCTCGAGGATATGGCAAGAGAGTTACAAGATTCAACAGTACATAATACCATGAAATACCAAGCAAGTATCAGAAATCTACAAGGTGAATTGAAAGATATATTCGTGGGTGATCAACTTACATTCCCAGATAGTGCCATGGTCGCGAGAGTACATGCTACACAACACACAACAAGTAGCGACAAGAATGATACTGACGAGTCAAATCACAACAAGGAGAAGACTAGTCGAAGGAAGGAGTCGGAATATCCTGATAAAAGGGACTATGACTTTGGTGAAGAAGAAGGAGGTAATCGTACCTACAGTGACAGGCCAAGTATCCAACGTAGCATGCACCGAGGATCAAGACAGCAGTTGAGTAATGGTCTATTGGTGGTCACGAAAACGTTTTCATTTGGAAAGTGGGAAGAAATAGGTTCACCCATCAGTACACCGAAGTATACATCAGCGGCCGATGCAGCATATGACAAGGGTGGTATCGATCCGTTGGACATTCAAAGTATGGCGGATGTGAATTATCACATGGGTGAGCTCGGAAAGGAACTGTTGACAGGACAGGACTTGAGAAAATGTGGAATTACACGGGAGAAGATGTTCGAGTGCCCAGATGCAGAGATTACTGAGCTACATCGTACGACTATGTCAAACTGGACAAGTTGGAAAGGAGTCGAAGGCCCAGATGACAAGACCCTCAAGGAGGCAACGACTGATCATCTGCCCACGTTACTCAATCCATACAATATGGAAGAGACTGTAGTTTGGTATGATGAGTTGCAGGAGAAACTTGCTCCAAAACTTGTTGCCATTATGCTATTTGATGCGACGGATTCCACTCAGGGATACGAGGCTCTATGTCCACCAGGACTTGGCACTGAAAGGTACACGAAGATGGCAAGGGCACTTTACAAGATCATCTTCGACCTCGTCCCAAAATCAGCCACCATGAAGGAGATCAAGAGAGATGTATCTAGTGAGACAATGAATGGATACCACACGCTATACAAGATCTTATGCGTGGGATTGCCAGGGTTTAACGAGGCACTGGAGCTCACGAAGCCGCACTGGGAAGCCGGGGACGACCTATCGGCCCACTATGACAAGTGGCATCTTCACCTTTGGTTGGCGATGAAGACACCCAACACATTAAACCACAGGAACATCGTCTCTGGATTTCTTAATGGCATCAGGGATACCCAATACTCGAGTGCAGTCAGCACTGTCAGGACTAATATCTCAGCATTCCGACCAAGTGAGGTACCAGAGGGTAGGTGCAAGGCCACATTCCTACCACCACACCTTCGACTCAAAGCGATTTACAAGCAGATTAAGGATGGAGCGAAGGGAAACACACACCCGATCATTCCAGGTACATCAGCTCGAATGAATATGACTCGAAGTGAGGAGGAGTATGATGAAATGCTTGAGGAAGAATTTGAAGACTTTGAGCTGGAGGAAGAGGTAATGCCTGAGGCTCAGATCAACTACACACGAGGCAGACGTCCCCTTAATGAGAGAGGAGGTAACTCACGACGATATGATACCAACCGTAGAAGCAACCAAAGAAATGGTGATCGTCGAATTAGATTTGATCGTGAAAGGGATAGGAGACCACGTAATGAGTTGAGTAGTCGTGATGAATCAAGGAGTCGCAAGCCAGAGATCCGTGCGCCAAATCCAGACGGAGGACCTCGACACAATGAGAATGTGACATGTCATGGATGTGGTCAAAGAGGACATATCCGAAAAGATTGTCCAATTGTGGCAGCGGCAGTATATGTGGAAACGATGTTAAAGGGTATGCCACCAAGCAAGAGAGAGGAGTACCTCAAGAAATGGATGAGGAAGTACAGAATTGAGCCAGAAGTCAAGCCTCGAGTGCAGATGTTGAAGGAGATTGGTGTAGCTAATCCTGAGACATTTGACTGGTCACGAGATGTTACAGATGCGGTTCAGGAGGGCATTGACAAGCTAGCCGACGAAATTGATTGGTCAGTGTGGCCTGCGGAGTCTCAGGAATGACTCCTCAGGTCGGAGCTTAGCAGTGTCCGACCCAAGAAGCCGCCACCCTGGCCACATCAAAGGCAAGATAATGCCAAGGAAAGTTTACCACAAGACAACAACCACACCGAAATTGATTCTAATTCAGGGGATCAAACACCAGCTATTAACCTCACAGAAGCTATTAACCCCACAGCAAGTAAAGAAGTGAAACCTATGGAACGTGTCCCCTCCGTAACATTTGCCGAAGGCACAAACTTTGGCATCGACTCGTCAATGCAGAATCAAGAAATGGTAGTATTAGAAGAAGGTCAAGATATACATGACGAGGATATCATGGCTCTTCGAGAATGGTGTGATGAGCACAACAAACAAAACAAAT
>Ga0075439_12015_pt1 | contig 13586 bp, 7 predicted proteins | sample MintriSingleCell_FD_74264 | JGI IMG/M metagenome (GOLD analysis project Ga0075439, IMG submission 74264) | Marine eukaryotic communities from Monterey Bay, USA to study complex ecological interactions - Minidiscus trioculatus JGI Plate_4_G5... | ecosystem: Environmental > Aquatic > Marine >... | reverse complement strand
AGAAGAGAATAGTGGAGATGTTGATTTGTTGTATTCGAATGAGGGAGCTGCTGTTAGTTATAATGAAGTGGCTGAGAATAGTAGTGGTGGAAATTCCAAGTATATTGCTGTAAATCAAGTTGAAGAGGCGGAATTTCCAACTAGTAGAATGACAGATGATGTTGTTTTATTTCGTGTATTGTGGGATGGATATTCTACTTCTACGGATGGCAGTGAAATGACATCTGGATATATTGAAGATATCACACTACCCGAATTATTATCATGTCTCATTAATCCACCATCATCATTAACCCACACACAACGTCTTGCCCATCAAAAGACACTCATCACACCCTACAATTTATCAAGTATGCCAACTTCCACCACAGACTTGACAGTGTTACCACAAAAATTATTAAAACTAACATCACAATAAATAAAAAAACATGTACATGCCACTACATGCCGTAAACAATTTGGTTTAGAATGGCGTATTGAGAATGATATATTATGTAATTTGGTTACGTGTGCTGTATTGGAAATACGGAAAGAGATTGCATTAAAGATACGGTATGAATTATTAGTGGAACGGACGAGGTTACGTGTTGAGGGTGGATTGGAAAAGAGGAAGAAGAAAAAGAAAAAGAGTGGAATGAAGGGTAGTGATGACGAGGAAGTTGTTAATGAAGATGGGAATGATTTTGGTTATTATTATAAACATCCAAATCAATATATGAGTAGTTTTACTCCACCTCCGGCATTGCCATCCGATGACGACGAAGATGATAGTGATAACGAAGACGGAGAAGGCAAGAGTCGGAGTAAAACAAAGTTATCAAAAGACGAACTAAAACAATATCAAATGAAATTATCCGAACAAGTTAACATCGCGCCATCAAAGATTGCCGAACGTATCAAAGTAGCATGTACAATGGCATATGATTATGTTCAACAGACTGGTAAGTTAGTGAACTATTATAATGAATGTGATAAACGTAAAATTGCCGAAGGTAAAGAAAAGGAACGTATGGCAAGTATAGTCGGTGGACGAGGTATGGGTAGTGGACGGCAGAATATTGCCCCACCAACGGATGGTGGAGAGGTACGACGGAGTTCACGAGCACGAAGTACTGTTGATTATACCGATGCTGGTATGATGATGGCATCTTCTGCAAATGGTATTGGTATTGGTATTGATGAATTGGATGATGCAATGGAAATGAAAGTATCATCCAAGAGTTTGTTACCACGTGATAATGTCGTTGGTGGTCCTACGGCATTATACTTATTGAATATGTTGGATATGATGCCCAAGGAAGAGAAGAAGGATGACGAGAATGCTGTTAAAGATGACGATATGAAAGATAATGATGATGATGACAACGATCCCTTCTTTAAACCAAACTCCTGTCTAATCATTGATCAATTGGGACGTAAGCATCGATATTTATCCCCATCATCAATCCAGCAATCGATCGTTCGTAGTATTGAGGCACATCAAATTACTACACCCAAGTATTTGCTAGATGAGGAGGAATTGAACGATGGACATTCCCATGTTACCGATTTGGTATGCACTACTGGAGATAAGATTTCGGATTTGGGACAGTTCGAGCCTAGTTCATTCGCTCGTTGTCGATTCGCTCCTCATACATTTATACCCGAAACAGACGAGGAGGATGATCATGATGATGCTGATAAGGAAGACGAAGAAGACACACCCGAAGAAATTGAGGCAAGACGTCTAGCCGAGGAAGCATCAAATCAACGTAAGATACAACGTCGTCTTGATAAGAAGGCGGCAATTCAAAAACGGAATGCAGAGTTGGAACGTGCATATCGTGCACGGAAGGCATTTGAAATATGGAGATTCCGTAGTATCCATGGTGATGGATGTACCATCTTTCCAACTTGGAGGGAATTTAGTATGAAGATATTGAAGGATAAGTTTAATGGCAAGGTGGGTGGCAGTACATCAAGTGTGGGAGATGCTGCATCTTCACAGGCTGCTACTGGAACGACGACCTCACAGCCTCATCCTGCCGATGCATGGGGCAAGACTATTACAGTTTCTGACTCATCGCGTCCTGTCGCTACTTCATCGAATGTGGCTACTAAATCATCTGAAGCGGCCGTATCTTCTACGGCCGCTCCCCCGGTGCCACCAGCTGAAGCCGCCACTGCCGTGCCTAGCTCTACTCAAAATGATGAAGAACTAGCACGCTCCCTTGCCGCTGCTGCCGAAACCAATGGTGATGACCTACCCTTGGCAAAACGTCGCCGTACAACACGCCGAGCTGCCACCTCTGGAAGCGAACCAGTATTCTACGGTGGGCATACCTCCTTCTCTCGTGATCAATTACTTGACTCGTTAGTTCGAATCTTACACCAAACCAAGCCTGGGAGTTCGTCACTTATGGATTTGAAGAAGTTGGTCTTCCCCGAGATTGTTGATACATCTCGTGGAGGTGCACCGGAGATGAAGAAGATCCGTAGTGCATTAGGGCACTTGGTATATCGTTTGGGTAAGGTTAGTCGATTGATTGTGGATGTAGAGAAGGGAGATGGTACATGTTTGGAATTGTTAAAGGAGGGTCCATTAGTCAAGTTTCAAACAGACAATGTTGATGCTAATGATGAGGTTGGTGGCGTTGATGCTGCTGCCACATCCGCTCCATCTCAACTAAAGAGCGAAGAGACTGTCTCTGGATCAACAGAAGATCAGCCAATGGAGGAGGTCAAAACCAATGATGATCCTCTTGCCAATACTGGAGACGTTAGCACTGAAACCACCAATGCCGGTACTAACGTAGAATCTGCCACAGCAGATTCGGCCGCATTAGCTCCTCGGACCTATGACAAACAGGGCAGACCTGAATGGAGAGAAGATGATGATGAGCTACTTTGGTTATGTCACCAAGAGATGGGTAATAAATGGGCAGAGATGACGGAACTACACTTTAAGGAACGTGGATTGATGGAAAATCATGTCAAGAATCGTTGGTACTCTGTTACGTTTAAACGGTTTGTGGCTACCAAGTATGGACCAGACGCCCATCCAAATTCCTTGAGCGCTTCGGCACCTGTCATGGATGAACATACCAAGGCTCGTCTGTCAGCTCTTGAGGGCTATATCTCCAATCGTACGTTTTTCTTGTTTTTGTGCATATCATGTGTCCATATCTTGTGCACAATAACATTACCTCTTCTAACCTATGCTCCTTTACTGTTCTTATATCAATACTAATAGTCCATCATACCGAGTTATCTCTTCGGAAATCATTAATGAAGGTGATCGATAAGGGTTATGGAAATATGGATAGTAATGGAACGCTGTTACAGATATCGACGACTGCCATTGCCACTGCTGCTGATGAGGTGGATGGGATGGCCGGAGCTGAAGATTGGAAACACTTTACAAATGGTAGTGGAGAAGAGGTTAAATGGAATAGTACTTCCAGAGCTCATGAACTTATTGGGCAAGTATTGTTCCGTCCACAATCATCTCCTCAACGACCAAAGCCAGATGAGAATGCACCCAACAACGATGATTCTACCACTCTAGTGAATTCCAAATGCCATTGGTATAGGATAGTGTCATACACCCCTTCTATTAAGGCCGTAGAAGATGTAACGTCGACGAATGGAGTTGGGGACAATCCATCATCCGCTGCAGACACTGCAAAGAAGGATGCTCCTCAAGAGAATTTAATCGTAGAGCGTCGGATGAGATTCCGTGCTGTGCCTGTTGCTGAATCTGATATTGACGCGATGAACCATCGAATGGATATCGACAACGATGATGATGATGTCGAGTACATGCTACTAACTGAAGGACAGGCTCGGGCAGGTATTGAAGCTGCATTGCTTCACCGTACCATTGAAAACAAGGCCAAGAAGGGAGGTGCATCCTCAGAAACTCTTTCACAGGCTACAGTAGTTCCTGCAGGCCCTCATCCTTTCCGTCATCGATATGGATCTCGTGTCACATTAACCCCCAAATCAAAGGATGGAGAAAATGTTCAAGGCAAAGACATTCTGTACGGTATCGTAGCAGGCTTTGATATTATTCAAGATGATGATGGAGTTACCAAGAACAAGCTATTGGTGCTATTAGAAGAGGAGGAAGAAGTTAAACCGCTAGAAGAAGATACCACACAAGCTGAAAAGGAGAAGAAGACACGAGTTGCCTTCTGGTCAACTGTTGAGGGCACTGAAGGGGCTACTTCCATCTCTGATATTGTTCCTGCTGCTGGATCATCTCAAGATCGAAGTTGGACAGCATCATCTCTACTAAGTTATTCTACATATGACATTGACACGAACGAATATCATCAAGGTTCCGAGGCATATGATACATGTTTATCTATCTTGACCTACATGAAGAACAATAATAGGAGTGCCCCATTCCTAGTACCTGTGGATCCAGTAGCACACAGTGCTCCTGGGTATTTTGACGTTATTAAAGAGCCGATGGATCTCTCAACTCTGGAGAAGTACCTTGAGAATGGCAAGTGTAGCAAGATTGAGTATGTTTTTGAGAACGAGGGAGATGAGGGGATTACCACTCCCGTTTATCGCATGGTATATGGTCCATTCTTCCACTATATGTCGCTCATATTTGACAACTGTGTCGAATACAACGGTGTGGACTCTTGGATTGCAGCCGAGGCAAAATACCTCAAGAATCTTTTCGAAAAGAAGTGCAATCAACTCGTGAAGAATGCTGTGGGGGCTAGTAGCAAGTCGGCTGGAAGACCATCACGAGGAGCCCAGAAAAGTATGTATAGTGAAGTGGATAGTGATGTGGACATGTATCAATATGATAGTGAGTATGATGACGACGAGTATGATGGAGGTGGTCGACGATCTAGAAAGGGTAAGAAGCGCCGAAAGAATGCAGCAAAAAAGAAGGAAGATATCCCATCGAAGGCTATTGAGCAGCCCTTCATGGTGCCGGAGAATGCGTTTGAGTTTGGAGGTGGCTTGGGATCATTCCCAAATTTAAAGGTTCAAACAAATGTAGGCAAGTTTACCTTCTCACAAGATTGGAGTTGCCGTTACATGAAGGAAACCAAGGAGGATAATAGTGCCGAGGATGGCAAAGTACCGACCAAGGAGGAAAGCGAAGAGGCAGAAATGTTAATGCTCATGCAGATGCAACAGCAAGAAAATGAAGCGGCTACTGTACGTCGGTCAACGCGTGACCGACATGCGCCAACTAATTATGCCGATGAGGAAGTTTATGGTGTTCCAGCTGTGTCCTCTACTCCTCAAGCCCCGGTTACTTTGCCTGGAGTCGAGTACTATCTTGTGAATGATGATGTCCTTCAGCCTAAGAAGAGCTCAACAGATGATAAAGAAGACTCCTCAAATGTTGCTGCTGATAGTTCCATTATCCCAACTACTTGTAGAAGTAGACTTGGTGCCGAGGGTATTCAAGAAACTATTCATGAGCAGATCTATGCTAGGGTATATTATGATCACTCTCATAATGCATTGGTATTGGATAATGGTCTTGGGCAGTATGCCGAAGGATCATTCCCACCCTATCTTGGACGGGTCGTCCCAGCAGTGTCAAGTTCCAGTGTTGATGGAATTGTTTGGGAGATTCGTGAACAGTATCTCATACCGGCACTACGGTGGGTGTTACGAGGTCTTGTTCGCAGCGGACATTTAGCGGAGGTCGACGGTAGTCTGTCGGAGGGTATGTCGGAAGATGCCACAACACGGACATCATTTGGTTCGGGCATTGTAGTCCCTAGCCATGAATACTACTGCAACGAGACTTCTACACCGTTTAATGTTCTTGACGAGAAGGAGATATTACGCAAGAGGCGTCAAGATGCTGCTACTGGAGGTGATAGTAGTAGCGAGGAAGAGGTTGAATTGAGTGAATATGAACAGATGCGTGCCCAACGAGTAGCACGTAATGCCGAAAGACTGAGGGCATTGGGTTTGGCATAAAGAATAAAGAATACTAACACAAACTTGACACGGACTAATGTTTACAATTTAAAATACGAGTGAAAAGGTAAGGACGGGTGTGTATCTATTAATTGCACATCATCTCTAAAAAAGATGTCTTTAGAGTTATATCCCCACGAGAATATATACTCAAACACTAGTAGAGTAATATCACAAATAATTTTTCAACTTGGTGGTATCGTTCCTCGCTTGATGGTTACTTGAACCCCTCTAAACAATGATACTACCCAACAGTATGGACCTGCTAATCCTCTCTTCATAACACCTAACTTTCGTCCATTCTTGTAAACAGATAATGTACCCTCATCTAAATCAAGCAGCATTCCTATTTCACCATCAGAATTACGTTCCAATCCATCCCAGTATTCTACTTTAGTAGAACCTTTCCAGTCACTAACTATACAATTTGCATTATCTGAATTATACAAACAGCACTGAATACTGTTATTGCATTCCCCATGTACCATATTTCGAGAGTAATTTTGGAAGAAGTCCTCGTGAAGGGGTAGTCCACTTGCTTTGTGAGTTGCCTTTCCTGGTCTCATCAACCCTACTATAACACCTATTGTACCCCTATCCCCTCGCTGTGACGAGTCGAGCCCAAACGTTGCATAATGTTTTCCTGCCCTCAAAATACTATTGCTAAATGCAGTTGCCAACCCACTTTTATTCGTCTTTCTATAAGTAACACATGATTTGTCCGCTTTATTTACATACTCAGCTCCTTCGACAAGTTGATCAAAAGCGAGGGGTGCTCGTAGTAATTGAAGGTAATGATAATCTGCCAATAAATTCTCTCCATTATAATACGGCAGTGTAGCTAGTTCGTCTTCTGTTGCAATTTCACGTATTGCAATACGTGCAGATTCCTCAATAATAGAAACATCATTAGTATTATTAGATACACTAAACCGCTTACTGGTAAGTGCCAAGTTCAGTAGATCAATTGAAGGCAAATATAATATAATCTTTGATAGTGTATCACTATTGAATAGTACAGCTTCTTTACCTGTTTCCAACTCATCAACTTTCTGACGTTTTGCAATATGATGACCATCTTAACCCGAGTCCGAGATCGATTTAGCTACTTTGGTATATAAAAATGGCAAGGGGGGGAAAACCCTTCTCCCCCCTCAGAATTTATCTACTTTGGTAGCTAAAAATTGCAATGGCTGAGCAGACGTCGTCGCATTCGATAGCAACCTAACAACCTACCACAAACATGATATCGCCTTTTAGTATAATAGCATAGCTAACTCCATTGCAAATTTCAGGGTATGGTCTCCTCTGGTGGCTGATTATTGCAATGGCAAACATCGTCATTGCAATTCATTGCAAAAAAAGCCCTGAGCGAGCATATTGGGTGCTGCTACGGTATCCCCCCTAAATATTTGGGGGGGAGATTTTTATGAGAGTAGAATCAAATACTAGAGTTGAAAGTACTATATACTGTGTCCTATGTACAATTTGGTTAAAAAGTAAGATCAGAAATGAAATCTACGCGTAATTTGGGGTTGAATGAGTATTAGTAAGCTTTATACAACTCATCCAAACGATTGCTATAGACACATAAACTTTTTAGCTACCAAAGTAGCTAAAAAGGATACCTTATGAATTTTAGGCGAATATTTATCGAACATGGCCAAACGATGAGCTACTACGTCGCCTACGCCCAGTTTTGGCGAATATCCTTTTATATACAATCAGCTATGCTCCTTCGCTGTTGACAGATTTGCCTAATATAGTTGGAACAGCATTGCAAGTGCTCCTATACTTCGATCAAAGTGGGTATATAAAAATTGATTTTTTAGCTACTTTTTTGCTCGGACTCGGGATTAAATAGATTTCTTTACTCTTTATGTACTTTATGGTTATCCCGGCTACACCGGATCGCCACCGTCTTTGAGAGGGTGGTGTTAATAAATAAAAATGGATTAGTAGTGTATTTATCAAATATGCCAATCGCCCCTTTTCAAGCATCCAACTATTATCACAACAAGAAACACCGGGTACGATAGGCCATTCGGCCATAGGAAGTAAAAAATATCGGTGGTATCCTTTTTCTGGCACGTGTATGAGTATCATGTCTCTGTTCATCTACTAGTTACTATAGCGCTCTACTATAGCAGCTATGTTTAGAGAGGGTTGTCTATTGTATCTAACCTAGACAAACACAGAACCCCAAAACCTATTGAATACCTTTGCCCTCGCTCGCTCTTCTTAGTACTATTCACACTCCATGCTAATCTAATTTCATTCACCCACGCCTCATCTTCTTCTTATATTCAAGAATCAATTCGTCCTTCGCTTCACATTCAGGGAAGTTCTCCAAGTCAAAGTAATGCGGTGCCATATCAACTAGCCATTCCCCTCTAGTAATGGTACACGTCCTAATGTAGTTCTTGCTTGTTAATGCAAACTCTTCAAACATTACCCACTGTGGCTTGCCGTCAATGGCAGAACTGGGATGGAGGTAGACAATCTGATTATCCTTCACAGTCAAATAACTACCCTGCCTCTGAAGATAGGCAACTTGCATATACATTGCATTTGTCAATGCCATGCGTATCGTATTGGTATCATAACTTCCATTCCTTCCCTTACACGTTACTAATGGGATATCCAGCCTTGTCATGATTCCCCGTAATTGCTTCTTCACACTCTCCGCACTTGTAATTGATCGATCATTAATAAAGTTATCCCAACACCATTGTTTACGTTCCGACTGTGGCACCTCCTCATATGTCGCATAGGCATTGAGTAATGTGATGTGATCACTTGTGGCATCGACAAACTGTGCCTTGGCCTCATCGGCAGCCTTGGCAGATTCACGTGGACGTAAGAATATCTGTGGAACACTCATCGCCGCGACGATACTTACAATCTCTTCAGAGCAGTTGTAGTCTGGACTGCAGATTAACATTTTCGATAGTTGTGGATCTAGTGGTAATCTGTATATATATTAGTCAAGGAGAGAGTTTTGATCACAAGATGTGAGCACAAAATATATGCACACAAACTCCAACATATCAAACATAAAACAATCCACAACTTACTCGGCCATTTGTCTACCCAAATCAGTTAAATCACCTTCATCATCCAATGCACCCAAATAATTCAATACCTCCAATGCCCTCATCAATGTCTCGGGTGCCGGTGGATCCATAAAATCAAAATGTACCAAATCATCAATACCCAACTTTTTCAATGTTAATACAACATTACTCATCTTACTACGTAATATCTCCGGATAGGTAGTTTCCTGTAAATCATTATAAAATGATGATTCGGTATATAATCGGAAACATTTCCCTGGACGGGTACGTCCCGCACGTCCAGATCTTTGTCGTGCACTTGCCCTTGAGATTGGACTTACCAATAATGATTCGACTCGGATACGTGGATTATATACCTTTTGTTTGGAGAAGCCAGGATCGATGACATATACTATACCATCAATTGTTAAGGATGTTTCAGCAATATTGGTCGAGACTACGACCTTCCGTCCAGGCGGACCACCCACCACACGTGGACCAGGTGCATCACTAAATATCTTCTTCTGCTGTGCCGGTGGTAACGATGAATATAATGGATATACCACCAATTCAGCTGCATCCTTACCCATATCTTGTACACCACAACGTATCTCTTCACATGCCTGTTCAATCTCTTGTTCACCCGTCAAAAAAACTAATATATCACCCGGTCCTTCACACTTATGTATCTGTATAGCAGTCCGTACGGCAGCCTCGACATAATTACGTTCCGGTTCGGCAGTATAAAACACTTCCACGGGAAATGTCCTTCCTGGTACTTTTAATAATGGTGCATTATTAAAGTATTCTTGAAACTTCTCAGCATCTAATGTTGCACTCATTACTACTACCTTTAATTCACCATGTTTTGATTGTTTCGTACGTTTTGGTAATACTTCCATTAATAATCCCATGAGTACATCAGTAGCCAATGTCCTTTCATGAGCCTCGTCCAATACAATCACCGAATAATGACTTAACAATGGATCATTCATTGCCTCCCTTAGTAACATTCCATCAGTTAGAAATTTTAATACAGTGGAATTACTACTCATATCTTCAAATCGTATAGTATATCCAACAGTTTCACCTAATGTTACATCCATTTCATCAGCAACACGTTGTGCAATTGATGTGGCCGCGACACGTCGTGGTTGTGTACATCCTACACAATTTTTAGTGGGTGTGGCATATCCAACTTCTACTAGAAATTGTGGTATTTGTGTAGTCTTACCACTACCGGTTTCACCCTCGACTACTACACATTGATTACTTTGTACTGCTTCTAATAGTTTAGATTGGAATTGATATACTGGTAATTGCAATCGAGTTTGGAGTATGGATTGATATTTTTGAGAGTAGGTACGTCCTGTCCAGGGGTTGATTTCGGAGGATTGTCGTGCGTGGAGTGTTGTTTGTTGTTTCTTTGCAGTTAAGTTGTTGATATTATCGGTCGATGATGTATTATCGAGATTAATCTTTCGTTTACGATCAGCAGAGCGTCCCATTGTATTGTATTATATTGATTTGCAAGTTTGTAGATTTGTTATGATTATTTGCAATATCAAATAGCAAGACAATTTTAAGGATACCAGTGAATTAGTATCTCTAAAATCTTTATCACTTATCAAGACCAGCGTTAACCAGAACAATAATATCGTACTACTTAGTATTAAATTCGAGTATGATGGATGATTGGCAATATCGAGAGGCGTCAAGGAGAGTAGGAGTTGGAGAAAGTGATTTTTCATTTTTACTGGCTTTGCACTCATTTTCGATTTTGGATATCAAACGAAGAGATGTGAGACAGTTCCTATTCGAAGTACGTCGATGGAGTCACCGGTACTCGCTGGTGGGGCAAACTTCAATGTAGCCGTCAAAATTTCAACCATTTTGTACAATACGAGCAATAACAAAGCCACAATAGGAGGTGGTGGATAGAATACAAAACAGAACAAAATAGAAACAATGAGATTAAATAGATATCGATAAGTAGCATCTCTAGAATTATACAATCTCAAAATTTACGGCGGATATCAGATCTATTTGCAATTGATATACACAAAAAAGAAAGGTAAGAATTCGATAGTTGAACTATATACAAGTTCCTATCTTTATACTGCTGTGATATGGTATACCATTGACTTAATGTTTTTTTGTGGTTTTGTTGGGGGGTTGTTGTTTATTTTGGTATTGTAGACGATCTCGACACGGGGCCGATTTGTCGAGAGAGACGATGATAGATGTATAATTAGAAGAAGGAGAATAAGTTGAAGTATATCTTATAGAATTGTGCCGGAGTTATTTATTTGCTGTATTGAGTAATTATGGTACCGATTTACTAGGCTTTGTTAATATTTGATGGTATACGAGGTTTTTGAGGTGTGCATGCTCAATTTGAGCATTTTCGCTAATCTTTATTATACCACTCACACCCACTTCTTTTTTTTCTATACAAACTTCAACCAACATTAGATATAGAACGCCCCTTTTGTTAACTTAAACAGCCATCAAACACAACAATCAATAATAAAAACAAATAATAATATAATCATGAGAGCACCAGCATCAACAGGTACCAACAAACTACCCACACTCGAGGATAATTCACAAACCTCGGGCTCTGCACATACCTCCCAAGGCCATTCTAAATCACACAATTCATCACGTCAAGGTTCACGAGATGGTTCCAACAATAGTGGGGAAGGTAGCAGCAGTACCAATAAACCACGGGGAATGAAACGAAGTCCATATCTATCAGTAATGGCCGGATCAACAAAAGAATCAGAAGATTTAGTAGCATTATTAAGTCGACCACGAAGTAATAGTAGTGCCACGCAGAAGAAGTTAGATGAGATATTACCCACTGGAGGTGTTGGTGGAAAAGAGAGTAGTACGGGTGCGAGTGTATTAATGGAGAGGATGAATGTTGATGATGACAATGATGAACAAATGGGTAGAGGGGAATTAATTGGTGTGGGTGGTGTTATTGGCAACAAGGGATTATCACACGGTGTTAATCTATCCAATACAAATCAACAACAACAGCTTCCTGGATCGGATGCATTCTTTAATTTAAAACGTCCATCTAATAAACCACCATCATCCAATAGTGGAGGTGGGGGATTTGAACTAAACCGGAATAGAAGTACCACACCCTCTGTAACGCCTGTTAGTTCGGGCGGGACGGAGTTTACGAATGCCGAATATGATGAGGGTAGTGGCAGCGGAAGTGCCTCAAATCAGGGTAGTGGCTCAGGAGATGCACGTATGAAACCACCACCACAACCCTCGTCAAACAATCGAAACTTAGGCATAGGTCCACAATTGAAATCAGCATTACGAATCGGTGGATCACGTACTAATCTACAAGAAAGTAAACCATCAACTTCCAACATGGGAAGGTCCAATGTTAGTTTTTCAAATACTACCAAAATGGCAAGTACTAAAGGGTTAACATCATTCCCTGATAATGTCGATGGTAACAAGTATGGTAATGCCACCTTTAACTTTGGCACTAATGCCGCTGGAGGAGGTAGTGTGCAGGCGAAGCAGGTTGCACAAATGCGTCAATTCCAAATTGGCGGCGGTGGATTATCATCAGGACAAGGGATGATGGGAGGTGCCAAATATTCAGCACAAAACATGATGAGAAAGTCACAAAGTATAGCCGCACCGCAGTTTATGTTAACACATACACAATCTATCGGGAGTAAGAGTGGTACTATTGACAGTCGAGGGAATAGTAGTAGTGCGAATGAAAGTTTTAATATAGCCTCGTCATCAGGGCAGAGTGTGGCAACTACCACAACGGGAAATAGCGGTGGTAGTGGTGGCAGTAATGAGGTTGTTGGTCAATCATTCCCTATCTTTTTGGGTAAATTATCTACACCGTCTGATAAACAGCAACAAAAATCTCAACAACAACAACCACTAACACAACCAAAGCATGTCCGTCAACGTTCTCAATCAACAACAACATTAAAATATTACGCGTCCCATAATCAAAATACATCATGTATACAAAAAGATCCAGCACAGCAATTATTACAAGCTGCCGGTATGACAGGTATAGCAACAACACGTACATCAACACTCAACTTAACATTCCGTGAAATGTTAGATGAAGGAGACGGCACTGAGAATGATTTAAATTCAAGATTACGTAATCAACAATGGAAAGATTTTAGTAACTTTAGTAACCAATTTGAGAAGAGTAATCCAATGTTACGTAGTGTCGATGAACATTCCTCTACGGGGAGTAAGGATAGTAGTATGGGTGAGTGTAGTAGTGCAAGTACAGGTACAGGAGCTGGACGGAGGAAGAGTAGTATGGGTAGTCAAATGTCATTGAGTGGAAGTAAACGATCGATTGGGAGTGGGGGTAGTTCAGGTGGAGCATCGGGTGGTAGCAATCCCAATAGTAGAGGGAATCAACAATGGCAACGTCCGTATGGGTTGGCGGGGTCACATCGGCAGGCTGTGAGTGTGAATGATTTGGCAGTGTTGCGAAGAGCAGCGTCAAGGATGAAGATGAATAATGTCACTGGCGGTGGCGGCGGCGGCATGGGTAGTATGGGT